>JAAUYB010171420.1_pt1 | contig 58994 bp, 14 predicted proteins | sample 7278071 | NCBI WGS metagenome assembly JAAUYB01 (sample SAMN14350121, study PRJNA611818) | marine sediment metagenome | isolation source: surface marine sediment (1.8m) | place: French Polynesia: Moorea | collected 2018-08
ATGCACGCAGGATGCGTGCGCGCCCAGGGTTTTCGCCTCGCCTCGCCCGGAGGGCGATTCTCGGCTTGCATGCGCGCGGGATGGGGGACTCTCGTGTCTGCTTGAAAGTTGTCAGATTGGAGAAATTCTCAAGGAATTCAACCAGTTTTCTTTCGGTATGATGTCGGACAAGAGCTGTCTTTGGTATATTATTCAATGAGGCAGAGAAAAGGAGGAATCATGCAGACATCCATTCACATCAGCCCTGAAATGGACGCAAAGTTGGAGAGGTTGGCGCTGCAAAGCGGGCGTTCGAAGTCATGGTTCCTGGAACAAGCAATCGAACGTGTTTTGGATGAGGATGAGCGTGCTGTACACGCTATCAAGGAAGGCATTGCCGAAGCGGATGCCGGTGAATTTGCCTCCGATGATGAGGTAAGATCGGCTTTCGGGCGCTGGGGAGTAACATGTGAAGGCTCGTTGGACTAAAAGAGCCCTGCATGATTTCGAGCGTATTGTAGGCTATATCGAAACGGCAGCAGATCAGCCGGGCGCGGCTCACGCTACCGCTCAGAAAGTATGGGAAGCGACTCTGAGATTGGAGGATTTTCCGAGAATCGGGCGACCCGGTCGGGTTGAGGGAACCCGAGAGTGGGTTGTTTCAAAGACCCCGTTAATTCTTGTTTATCGTGTCGAGGATGACCGGGTGATCCTCCTTAGAATTCTCCACGGCGCACAAAGGAAGTAATTCATGTTTGGATGCTGTGCTATCTCCATTTTATAAATCGATTTCCACCAAATCGGCGCTGTCGGGTTCGGTTTGTAGGGTGCCGCCGTTGGCGGTGATCCATCTGGCCAGGGCCGCGATCGTGGGTTGTTCGAAGAATTCCGAGATCGGGATTTCGACGCTGTAGGTTTCCAGGATTCGGCTGATGACTCGGGTGGCCGACAGGCTGTGGCCGCCCAGGTCGAAGAAGTCGGTGGTGACCCCTACCGTCTCTTGGTCCAGAACCTCGTTCCAGATTTCTGTCAACTCCTTTTCCAGCCGGTTGCGCGGGGCTACCGTCTGGTGTTTGGCTACGGCCTGTTTCGGTAGTTCGCGCAGTAGTTTGGCGCGGTCCAGCTTGCCGTTGCGAGTCAGGGGCAGGCTGTCGCAGACACTGAACCTGGCCGGGATCATGTATTCCGGCAGGCGCGTTCGCAGCCAGTCGCGAACGACGTCGATGTTCAAGCTGCCCGGGGTTAACCAGGCGGCCAGGAAGTGTTCTCCGTCGCGACGGCCCACCACGACCGCGGCGGCGTCGATGCCCGGGTGGCGGTTCAGGGTTGCCTCTACCTCGCCCGGTTCGATGCGGAAGCCGCGAATTTTTACCTGGTGATCGCGGCGGCCCAGGAATTCGATCGTGCCGTCCTCTCGGGCGCGCACCACGTCGCCGGTACGGTACAGGCGAGCGCCCGGCTCGTCCGAAAACGGGTTGGGGATGAAAGCTGCCGCCGTCAATCCAGGTCTTTGCAGGTAGCGGGAAGCCAGGCCCAGTCCCCCGGAAACCAGTTCGCTGGCAATGCCCGGCGGGACCGGTTGCAGGTTTCGATCGACCACGTAGGCGGTGCTGCCGTGAATGGGTTTGCCGATGGGGCAGCCGTCGTCCGGTTCCAGAAAGTGGGTGGTGGTAAAGGTCGTATTTTCAGTGGGGCCGTAGCCGTTGAGCAGGTTTTGCGGCGGTCCCATCTCCAGAACCGTATCGATGCTTTCCGGGTCCAGCTTTTCGCCGCCCACCAGCAGGGTTTTCAGGTTGAAAAAGGCGCCGGGTTGTTCCGCTGCCGTGTTGTTGAACAGCGCCGAGGTGAGGAAGGCGTGGTGGATGTCCCGATCCAAAAACCATTCGGCCAGCCGCGTCGGTTCAAGGAGGATATTCCGTTCCGGCGCAATGACCGAGCCTCCGTTGGTCAAGGCGCTCCAGATCTCGAAGGTGGCGGCATCGAAGGACAGTTGCGCCAACTGGGCGAAGCGGTCACCGGCTTGGGTTTTGGCAAAGCCGTCGGGATACACCAGGCGCATGACGGCGTGGTGAGGTACGACCACGCCCTTGGGTTCGCCGGTGGAGCCGGAGGTGTAGATCACATAGGCCGTGTGATGCGGGTTGGTGCGGCATACCGGCGCGGGCGCGTTTTCGGCTTCCGGCGGCAGGCAGTCAACCGCAAGATCGGTCCGGTGGGTGATGCAGAGCGCGGTTCCGGCGTCTTGCAGCATGTTGTCGATACGCTCACGCGGCCAATCGGGCGATAGCGGCAAGTAGGCCCCGCCCGCACGTAGGATTGCGAGCATGGCCGTTACCGCTTCCGGAACATCGTCCAGGCATAGGCCGACCACGGTTTCGGGTTCCACGCCGCGTTCGGCCAGGATGGCGGCTAAAGATGCGCTCGCGCTATCCAGTTGGGTGTAGGTCAGCGTCGCGCCCGCCGCGTTTTCCACCGCGATCTGATTGGGATGCGCCGCGACCTGTTGTGTGAACGCCTCGTGGATGCAGCGTTCATCCGGCGTTGCCTTGCCGGATAGGTTCCAGGCATCGAGGATGTCTTTCCGTTGGTTTTCCGTCAGCAGGCTCAGTGCGTCCAGCCGCGTATCCGGGGCGTCGGCAAAGCGGCGCAGCAGTTGTTCGAACCAACCCGCAATGCGCTGGATGGTCTCGCCTTTGAACAAGCCGGTTCGGTAGTCGAATTCAAGCACCAGTTTTCCGTCGATATCCAAGACATTCAGCATCAGGTCGAAGCGGGCATGGTTGGTCTCGCGTTCCAGGATTTCCGCGCTGACCCCGGCCAGGTCCGGCAGTCGCACCGGTTTGTCCATATTGAACACCACGTTGACCGCGCCCGCGTCCCCCGATTCCTCCCGCAGGTTTTGCAGCAGGTCGGCGAAAGAGTAGTCCTGATGGTCGAAGGCTTCCAGCAGTACGCTTCTCGCGGCCTTCATGAAGCCGGCCATGTCGCGCTCGTCCAGAACCGTGCGGATGGGTAACAGGTTCGAGACGTAACCCACCAGGGCCCGCGTGTCATCCATGGGTCGGCCCGCGACGGATATGCCGGTGACCATCTCGCGGCTGTCGATGATTTTATGCAGCAGCAGCGTGAAGGCGCCGAACAGGGTCATGAAGGGTGTCAGGCCCTGGGTGCGCCCGGCGGCCGGAACTCTTTCGGCCAGGTCCGGGTCCAACGGGTACGTCAGACGGGCGCCGGAGAAATCGGGGCGGTCCGGTCGGGAGAAATCCAGGGGCAGGGCCGGTTCGGCGATACCGTCCTCGAAGCGTTGCATCCAGTATCGGCGTTGCGCTTCCAGGTCGCCCGACGCCAATTGCGCCGTCTGCCGAGCCAGGTGATCCGAGAAGGGTTGCGGGATGGTTTGCGGCGGGTCTCCCTCGCCGACGAAGTGCTTGTAGAAGGTGCAGATCTCGTGCAGCACCAGGTCCAGCGACCAGCCGTCCACCACGATGTGGTGCGTGGACAGGACCAGCAGGAATTCGTCGTCGGCGCGACGCAGGATGAGCACGCGAATCGGCGATCCTTCTTGCAGATCGAACGGCGCCTCCTGTTGTTTCAAAAGCCAGGCCGCCACTTTCGGCTCGGTCTCGAAGTCAACCACGGGCACCTCGAAATCTCCCGGCGGAGTGACGAACTGATGTTCCCAGTCTTCATCGAATCCGGTGCGTAAGGCATCGTGACGCCGCACCACCTCGGCCGCTGCACGGCGCATGGCTTCCACGTCCAACCGTCCTTTCAGATTGATGTGCACCGACTCGATATAAGCCGACGATGCCTTGGGGTCCATACGCGACAGAATCAACAGTTGTTTTTGCGCCGTTGAGACGGGATAGCGCCGAGGCTCATCTACAGGCGGCGGACCGGCGGGTTCGGCGACTGTTTGCGGGGCGGCCTCCTCGCGGTTTCGATTCTTGTAGAGATTGCGCAGGCGGCTGAGATGGGGCAGGTGATCCACGGCGATATCCACCGGCACGCCGAAGTCGATAAAGCAGGAAATCTCGTCCACGCCCAGGCTGAGCAGGTTGTCCACCACGGGCCTGCAAGATTCCGGCGTGCCGATCAGGGCGCTTGTCGCCACGTAGCGATCATAAGCCTTACCCATAATAAACTCGCGATCGTCCGCGTCCAGTTTATCCGGGTCGATATCCAACCCCTGGCTTACCGCCAGTTTCTTGAACAGGCCCACGCAATTCTGCAGGTAATCGTAGAAGGGCTGCCGCGCCGCCTCGCGGGTGACTTCCAAGTCCTTGCCCACGAAGGTGTGCAGCATCACGGTCACGTGGCCGCTCGCCGGGTCGAAGCCGCTTTCCCGGAGCGCATTGCGGTAGCGCTGAATATTAGCGGCCAGGTTCTCCAAGCTCTGGCCGATGAGGTTGGTCAGCACACCCGCGCCGATGCGGCCCGCCCGCTCGAAGGTGTCGCCGTTGTTGACCACGGTGATCCAGGTGCGCAACTCCTTTTGCAGCGGCAAGGGGTGCAGGTTCACCGAAATCTCCTTGTCGTCGCCGTTGTGCACGCGCACGCTTTGCCCCCGCCACAGGGCGCGCACGGTGTCGATTTCACGGAACATGGTTTCGCGGTGCTCGCCGTAGATTTCCGGGGCGAAGACAAAATCGTCGGGATGCCAACCGGAAGCAAAGGCCACGGCCACGCGCCCGCCGGACAGGTTGTCCACCACGGACCATTCCTCGGCCACCCGTATGGGATTGTGCAGCGGCAACACCACGCTCCCGCCGCGAATCTCGATGTTTTTTGTCTCCCTGGCCAAACCGGCGGCCACCACGCTGGGGTTGGGTGAAAAGCCGCCGAAGCTGTGGAAGTGGCGCTCAGGCACCCAGACCGCGCTGAAGTCGTGGGTATCTGCAAAGCGCGCACCCTTGAACAGCAGGTCGTATTTCTGATCGTAAGCTTCACTGGGATAGGTGCCGAAGTAGAACAGGCTGAAGTCCACGTCCCGATCCGCGTTCGCCGTCAATTGAAGGGTGCGCGTCTGGTTGCCGGCCAGCGGCGCCCCCGTATCGTGCCTCTGCCAGAAACCCCGCGCATCCCCGGCGGGTTTCGTACGAGCCTTGCGCGGTCGCCGCTTCAGGGTGATCTCCCCGCCGCCGAAGACCCGCTTGGGGAAGACGGCCGGTTGCAAGTTCGGCGCGCGGTCACAGGGTGCGATGAAGCCGCCCTCGCGCATTTCTATCGCCGCGTTCTCCACGGCGCGGGCTACGAACTCGATATCTTCATCGTCGTGGGCCGTCGACAGGAAGCAGTTGCGGCCCTCCCACAGGTACACGCCCTTGTCCAAGAGGTGATAGAACAGCAGATCCATATTGCTCTTGAAGGAGAAGCGGAACAGCGAGCCGAAATGCATGATATGCGCCGGGATTTCGTAGTCGACAAAGAATGTGTTCAGGCGCGTTACCAGTTGGTGCGTCCGCCTGCTCAGATCTTCCTGGATTTGCGGGCTGTCCTTTTGCAGTTGCACCAGCGTGGCGTGAGCGGCGGCCATGGCCATGGGATGGAAGCAGAAGGTGCCGCCGAAGAAGATGCGCTCGGCGGCAGGGAAGGAGCGGTCGCCGTACTGCCAGGAGCCGCCGTCGATGCCGTCCATGATGTGCGCCTTGCCCGCCACGATACCGATGGGCATGCCGCCGCCGATGATCTTGCCGTAGGTGGCCAGGTCGGCGCGAATATCGAAGTAGGCCTGGGCGCCCCCCGGATGACAGCGGAACCCGGAGAGCATTTCGTCGAACAGCAGCAGGGCGCCGTTATCGGCGGTGATCTTGCGAACCTCGCGCAGGAACTCGGCGGGTTGCCGATCCGGGAAACGGCTCTGTATCGGTTCGGCCATCACGGCGGCAAGCCGGTGTGCGTTACGGCGGATGAACTCCAGCGATTGGTCCGTGCCGTAATCCAGCACGATCACATCTTCCACGGCGCCGGGAGGCGTACCGGCGGCAACCGGCAAGGCGTGCAATGCGTCGGGTTCGTTGGGCGGCAGGGCCAGCGTGTGATCGGCATGGCCGTGGTAGGAACCCTCGAAGATAACGATTTTGTTACGTCCGGTGGCGGCGCGAGCCAGGCGCATCATGGTCATGACGGCCTCTGTGCCGGAGTTGGTCATGGCCAGCCGATCCATACCGGTCATGGCGCAGATCATTTCGGCCACCTGACCCATGTGTTCCGAGCGCGGGTTGAGGTGAATGCCGTTGTCCAGCGTCTCCTGCAGCGCCTCCGTCACGAATGCCGGGTTATGGCCGTAAAAATTCACGCCCTGGCCCATGGTTACGTCAACGTATTCGTTACCGTCCACATCCAGGATGCGCGAGCCTTGCGAGTGTTTGCCCACGATGGGATACAGCATTTCCTTGATGGAGAAGCGGAAACCCATGGCGGCGCGGCTGTCGGCCAACACGCCCCGGTATTGCTGTACGCTTGCCTTGCTGCCCTTGGTCTTTTGGGTGAACCGGGTTACCAGGTCGTCCAGGTGTTGCTGTTGCCGGTCCTTGAAGCGCACGCCGGCAGTTTTGGCTACCTCGGCCGGTTTGACCGGCAGGTTGACATGGGCATTTGCGGGCCGTTTCGTCTCCGGTTGCGGCGGTGCGGGCTTGGGCGGGGTCGTTGCGGCCGTTTGCGGCGTGGCGACGCCCCCTTGCAGAACCGCCAGTTGTTGCCGCACCACGTCGTTGAGCGTGCGCGAGACGGTTTCCAGTTGCGCTTGCATCAAACCGGCCAGGTCACTCACCGGAACGGCGGTTGTAGTCGGTGCGGGCGGCGGACTTGTGGGTTGCACCGGCGCCACTTGGACCGGGGGGATGGTTGAGGCCGGTTGCGGCGCTTCGATTGCGGGCGCGGGTTCGGGTTGCGGCGGCGCTTCCGCTTCCTCCGGCGGCAGTTGGGCATTCAGCCAGGCGGCCAGACTGCGCAGATCGGTGGTGTCCTCGAAGAACTGGCGGATTTTCAAACTGACGCCGTACTCGCGCTCGATGGCCTGGGTGGCGTCCACCAACACGATGGAGTCCGCGCCCAATTCCATGAACGAATCATCGGGGCCGATGTCCTGGGGATCTGCCTTCAAGATTTCCACCATCAGCGCGTGTAGTCCGGTCAGGATGCGCGAAGCGCGATCGGGAGGTGTGGGTGCATCAGCATTCATCTCGGTAACTCCGGGGGCCGCTTGGGCCGTAAGCAAAGGTTGGGGTTCGATCCAATGACGCTTGCCTTGGAAGGGATAGGTGGGCGCGGGTACGCGTCGGGCCGGTCGATCTCGGGTCAGGCTTTCGAGGTTTACAGCACAGCCGACGGACCAGGCTTGACCCAGACTCTCCAGCAACGCGACTGCGCCGTCGCGATCACGGTGCAGCGACGGTAACCAGATATCGCGGCGACCGGCAAGTCGTCGGCCCAGGCCGCAGAGCACCGGGTGCGGTCCCAATTCCACGAACAGCCGGTTCTCCTTTTCCAACAACAGGCGCATGCCCGCCTCGAAGCGAACCGGTTCACGGGTCTGGCGGCGCCAGTAGACGGCATCGGGCGCCGTATCCAGGACGGCGCCGGTGAGACCGGAAATAAATGGAATCTTGGGGGCGTGATAGTCCGGGAGGTGCGCCTCGGTCTCGAAACTATCCAGCATGGGGTCCAGCAGCGGCGCATGGAAGGCGCGGGTTGTCGAAAGGCCGGCAACGTGCAGACCGCGTTCCGTCAACTGCTTGTGCACGGCTTCCACGGGCTCGCGTCGACCGGACAGCACCGTGTGGGTGGGACCGTTGAAGGCGGCCACGGTGACCTCGGGTTCGTTCTCCAGGATATCGGTGAGGTGATCCAATCCGGCAAACACGGCAATCATCGAACCGTCCCCCGGCAGGCATTGCATCAGCCTGGCCCTGGCGGCCAGCAGGTTCAGCGCGGGTTCCAATGCCAGGATGCCGGCCTCCACGGCAGCCGCGTATTCGCCGACGCTATGGCCCATGACCGCCGTCGGACGCAATCCCAGGGATTCCCAGGTCCTGGCCAGGGCGTATTGCAAGGCGAACAAGCCGGTCTGGGCGTAGATGGTGTGTTCCAACCCGGGGTTATCGCCCCAAAGCAAGCTCTCCAGGGGCCGTTCCAAGTGCATGCGCAGTAACTGGTCGCAACGGTCGAACGCCTCGCGAAAGACCGGGAACTCGCGGTACAGTTCCCGCCCCATGCCTTGGTATTCCGCGCCTTGGCCGGTGAACAGAAACACGATCTCGGGGGCCTGCTCTGCCTTCACGGTCGACTTGCGCTTCTCCAGCGCGGTTGCCATGGCCGGCGCATCGGCGGCGGCAACGGCCAGGCGGACGTCGAAGGTCGTGCGGCCGACATGGCTGGTGTGGCAAAGATCGCTTAACGGCGGGCCGGCGGGTGCGCGCAGGCGATCGGCAAAGCGTTGCACCAGGGCAGCAAGGGCCTCGGGGCTTTTGGCGGAAAGCGTCAGCAGGTTGACCCGGTTTGCCTCTACCTCTGCCGCTTGCGGCGCTTCTTCCAAGACCACGTGAGCGTTGGTGCCGCCGATCCCGAACGAACTGATGCCCGCCCTTCTGGGGTGCGCGCCTTTCTCCCAATCGGTCAGCCGGTTATTCACGTAAAACGGCCCGGCGGCAAAGTCGATATTGGGATTGGGCTTGTTGAAATGGAGGCTGGGCGGCAGTTGGCGATGCTGCATGGCCAGGATGGTTTTGATCAAGCCGGCAACCCCGGCGGCGGTGTCCAGGTGGCCGATATTGGTCTTGACGGAACCCACCGCGCAGAAGCCCTCGCGGCCGGTGTTGAAGGCCCGGGTGAGCGCGGCAATTTCAATGGGATCGCCCAGCGGGGTGCCGGTGCCGTGAGCTTCCACATAAGTCACGCTGTCCGCCTGAATATCCGCATCCCGATGGGCTGCCCGGATCACCGACTCCTGGCCTTCTACCGAGGGTGCGGTGTAGCCCACCTTCATCGCGCCGTCGTTGTTCACCGCGCTGCCCTTGACCACGGCCAGGATGGGGTCGCCGTCGCGACGGGCCGCTTCCAGGGGTTTCAGCAGGACCAGACCGCCGCCGTTGCCCACGATGGTGCCGCCGGCCCGCTCGTCGAAGGCCCGGCAGCGTCCGTCCGGCGAGAAGATGAGGCCCTCGCTGTATCGATAGCCGATATTTTGCGGTACCCGAACGGATACGCCGCCGGCAAGAGCCATGTCGCATTCGCCGTCGCGCAGGCTTTTGCAGGCCTGGTGCAAAGCGACCAGCGAGGTGGAGCACGCGGTTTGCAACGTGATCGCCGGGCCGCGCAGGTTCAGCTTGTAGGCGACGCGCGTGGCGGCGAAGTCCTTGTCGTTGGCCAGCATGGCCTGAAAATGTTCCCTGTTGCCCGAGACCGGCCGTTGCGGCGCGATATTGTTGTAGAGGTAGGTATTGGTCCCCACGCCCGTGAACAGGCCGACCGGACCGTGACCGTCGCCGGGTTTGTAACCGGCGGATTCCAGGGCTTCCCAAGCCAGGTAGAGCATGACGCGCTGCTGCGGGTCCATGAGCGCGGCCTCGCGGGGGCTGATTTGGAAGAATGCCGCGTCGAAGGTCTCGATATCTTCCAACACGGGATTGGCGGGCACATAGCCGGGTTGTTGCGCGGTTTCTCCCAACCAGGCCAATTCGTCCTTGGAGAAGAAGCGGATCGATTCGACGCCGTCGCGCAGGTTCTCCCAAAAGGTTTCGGGGTTGTCGGCGCCGGGAAAGCGGCAGGCCATGCCGATGACCGCGATATCGTCAGAAACCGGTGTCATTCTGGTCACGACGGCGGTGGCCGGCTTGTGGCGTTGTTCCACAAACGCGGCCAGAGCGGCAATGGTGGGATATTGGAACAGGTCGACCATGGTCAGGTTCAGGTCCAGTTCCTCGGTGAGGCGCGCATGGAACCGCGTGAGCAGCAGAGAATGTCCGCCCAGTTCGAAGAAGCTTTGGTGAATGCCCGGCGACGTCACGCCCAGTACTTCGCCGGCAATACGGGCGATTTCTTTTTCCAGACCGCTCGCGGTTGCCGGACGGGGGCTTTCCTCGGCTGTCGTTCGGTCCTGGCTGTAAAGCCAACGGCCGGGAATCGGGGCGCCGAACGCGTCCCGCAAGATCAGGTCGGTAAAGGGCGTCGGCAGGGGTTGCGGGGCGCTGTAGTGTGCTTGAAGGACTGTCTCCCGCGCAGGCGCGATACCGCTGAAGCTGCCGGCCACGTGGGCCCTGGTGCGGTCCAGGCCGATGAGCAGGTTATCGGGTTGGCGTAGAAGGATCGCCTCGAAACTGAGCATGCCGCGTCGGCTGTCGATAGGCGCGAAACCCAGGGCGGCGGCGGGTTCGGTAGGCAGGCCGCGACTCATTCCCACTTGCTCCCACATGCTCCACGCCAGGCCGTAAGCGCGGTGTTTCCCCTCCCTGGCCAGCCAGTCGGTGAAGCCGTCGGCGTAACTGCAAGAGGCCGCGTAGGCGGCGACACCCGCGCCGCCGAAGAAACCGTTGACCGAGGAGAAATTGACGAAGACGGCGTCCTTCGAGACCGGCAGTCGGGCCAGGGCGAGCGCGCCGAGCACACGGGTACCGACGGCGGTTCGGAAGGTCTCGGGGGTTTCTTCCAAGAGGGGACGGGGTTCCAGGACGGCGGCCAGGTGGAGGATGCCGTCCGGGCGAAAGTCGTGCCGGTCCAACGCCTCGCGTAGGGCGGCGGGATCGCGGATGTCCACGGATGCGTAGGTGACGCGGCCTTTCATGCGGTTCAGCGATTGGTAGCGGTGGAAACGGCGTTCAGCGGCTTTATCGCCCGACGGCTGTTCCCCCGGCAGAGGCGAGCGACCGAGCAACAACAGGTCGGCCTCGTAGCGGTTCAGCAGGAAACCGGCGACCTCGGCCCCGATACCGCCCAGCCCGCCGGTGATCAGGTAGCGACCTCCGTGCACAAATGAGGGTTTTTCGGCGAGCGGCCGTTTGGGCAGGCCCGCCGGCATGATGCGGGGAACCAGGCGACGGCCGCCGCGCCAGGCGCTTTCCGGTTCCCGGCTTGGATCGGTAAGTTCCGCGAGCAGGTGCGGCAGGTTGGTCTCTGCGGAGGCCATGGGCAGGTCCACGTGGCGGATGTGCAGCCAGGGCGCTTCGCGGGACATGGTTTTGAGCAGGCCGGACAGGAGGTTATTGGCCAGGGTGATGGAATCGTCCGCGTCGACCGAGCGGCCGTGCGCGGTGACCACCGTCAGGGCGAGATGGGTACGGCGTTCGGCCCCGGCCAGGGCCTGGAAGAGTTCGATCAGGTCCCAACCCGTGTCGGGTCTTGTTTCCAGGGCGCCGTTGAAGCCTCGATAGTAGCTCAGGTGGATCAGGTGATCGGCCGGGAAGTCGGTCAGGACATCGGCGGGATCTTCCCCGGGCAGCAGTACGCGGGCGCGATCGCCGTGCGACGCTTGCAGGGCCGCGCCCAGGCCGTGTTGATCGGGAACAATTAACAGGCGGCGGGGGTCCTTCAGCCGGGGGCGATTGACGGCGGCGACCCAGGCGACGCGACCGAACCAGTCGGGCAGGGTGTCGGCGTTGCCCTCGTGGAGATCCAGCAGGCGTTGCGTCTCGCGAAAGGTTCCGGCCAGGAGTTCTTTTTTCAGGCGCGTACGCTGAATCTTGCCGCTGGTGGTCTTGGGGAAGCGGTCGGCCGGGATGGGGATGACATGGGCGGGCGTAATGCCCACGCTTGCGACCAGGGCGGTGCGAATCCGCCGGATGGTGCGGATTTGGTCCGATCGGGCCGTGTTTACGGGCGAGAAGAAAATTGCGGGAACCTCGGTGCCGGTAAGATCGTCGGGCAGCGAGCAGGCGGCGGCGAAACCGGTCTTCACGTCTTCGCAACGGCCCACGATGTCCTCGATCTCATAACAGTAATGATTGGCGCCGTGGATGATGATCATCTCTTTTTCGCGGCCCGTGACGGCCAGGCGCCCGTTGTGCATCAGGCCCAGGTCGCCGGTGTTGAACCAGCCGTCGCCCACGAACGCATCGGCGTTGGCTTCCGGGTTGCGGAAGTAGCCGGGGGTGACCACGGGCCCCTTGATTTGCAGGCGGCCGATGGTGTCTTCCGGCAGCGCCCGGTTTTGCGCGTCCGCGATGCGGATGGACACGCCCGGATGCGGCGGGCCCAGGTCGGCAAAGGCAATGACCTCGGCCGGGTTCAATTCCGCCTCCGCCGCATGCAGCTTACCGCTCAGCGACGCCTTACTGAAGTGGAAGAAGGCCGCCTCGGGCGGGTTGTGGTTGTTCCAGGTCATGCAGGTGCAGACCTCGGCCATGCCGAAAGCGGGTTGCACCGCGTCGGCGCGCAGGCCGTGGGGTTGCAGGGCGCGCACGAAATCGGCCACGGCCGGTTCGGTGACCTGCTCGCCCGCGTTCATCAGGAACTTGACGCGTGAAAGGTCCCAACGGCGCTCGGGTTGTTGTTCCAACTCGGCGGCGACCAGTTTGAAGCCGAAGTTGGGGGCCCAACTATGCGTTACCTCGAAACGTTCCAACAGGTCGAGCCAACGTAGCGGGTCGGCGATCACACGGCTCGTAGGAACCTCGACCTGGTGATTGCCCAGCACGGTGTCCTTCAGGTGGCAGGTAAGGATAGGCACCACGTGGTCCATGGGCAGCCAGTTGAGCGTGACGTCGTCGGGGCTGTAGCCGTTGAAGGCGCGCGCGGCGTGGATATGGGCCAGGACGCCGCGATGGGTCTCCTGGATGCACTTGGGCACGCCGGTGCTGCCGGAGGTCAATTGGAAGAACAGGATGTCGTCCGGTTCCACCTGATGATGGTTCGTATCGGGTTCGCCGAGGAGCGTTTCCGTATCGATGAGGCGCGGGTCGTCCAGAACCGCGGCCTCCCGTAGCGGCGTCATGACTTCCGGCGCGGTGAGCACCACGGGGCGGTCCAGCAGGTTCCAGGTGTTGACCAGCTTGCGCACCACGCTGTTATCGGCGTCGAAAGCGTTGGGCACGGCCACGGTCACCGGCCGGAACCCGCCCAGCACGCAGGCCCAGAAGGTGGGCAGGTGCCGCTTTAGATCCGCCGTCACCAGGATCGCCGCATCGCCGGGTTTCAGGCCCTGGCTCCGCAGCCCGCTCAGCAGGCGTTGCGCCTGTAACAGCAGTTGCGGATAGGTCATGAAGTCCGTGCCGCCGTCCTCCAGGACAAAGGTAATGCCCTTTTGCGGGAAGCGTCGGGCGGTGCGTTGCAGGGCCTCGCCCAGGGTTTGCGGGGCGTCCGGCGGGATGACGAGCGGATCGCCGTGGTTCAGTGCGGGCGGGCCGCTCCAATCGATCCGGTCGGCTTGCGGCAGTTGGGCCGTTGCCGCATCGGTGCGGGTGCGCGGGGGAGCCAGGTCGAAGCGGTGCAGCCGAGCGGGGGGTTTTGCTTCCTGGGCCGTGGACAGGCTTACGGTTTCCACGCCGTTCAGGTCGGCCAGTTGTTGTTCCCACCGCTTCAGTCGGTCCCGGGTCATGACCGGGTGTCTCAGCAGTTGATGCGCATTGACGCGGCCGTCCGGCAGAAGCGGTAAACGGTCCACCACCACAAATCCGTCCGGTGCACCGTTGGTCAAACGTTCCCCGGCCAGGTTCTCCAATTCGAATGCGGTTATGGGTCGCTGCGGAACGACAAAGGCGGTAGTTTCCTGTTCGCGTTTCAGGACCAGAGCATCGATCAGCGGCAGACGGGATAACAGGTTCGCTTCCATGGCCGTGGTTTCGGCGTCCCCGTATTCTGCTTGCGGCAACGGCGGCAGGTCGATGCCGCGATCCGGGGCATCGATGAGTTCCGCGAGCAGGTTTTGGAATAACGCGGCAAGCCGCTCGATGGTCTCGGCTTCGTATAGCTCCGTCGCGTAAACCATCAGGCCGCTGATCGTCTCGGCCTCCTCCCACAGATGCGTCTCCAGGTCGAAGCGCACCGTGCCCCAATCCAGGTCCAGGACGGGGCTTGCGATCAGGCCGTCGTCCAATTGTCGCGTCGGCGGGCTTTGTTGGAGGACGAAGATGATGTCCAGCAGCGGGTTCCTGCCGGTCTCGCGGGGCAGTTCCAGGTCTTCCACCATGTGCTCGAAAGGGACTGCCTGGTGAGTGAAGGCGTCGCGCACGGTTTGCTTGACCCTTTCCAGGACCGTGGTGAAGCCGGGTGCGCCGCGTAAACCCACGCCGCCCAGGTCGGTGCGTAGCGGGATGGTGTTGGCGAAATAGCCGATCAGGTCGCGTACCTCGGCCCGTTCACGATTGGCCATGAAGGTGCCGACCACACTGTCGGTCATCCCGGACAGACGGTAGAGCAATACCTTGAAGCCGGCGAGCAGCACGGTGAACAGGGTGGCGCCGGAGTGTTCGGCCAGGCGGCGGAGACGCATTGTCATTTCGGGGTTGAAATGGATGGGGACGCATGCGCCGCGATAGTCGGGTGCGGCCCGGCGAGGAAGGTCGGGCGGCAGTAGTTCAATACGCTCCAGGCCGGCCAGTTTACGGCGCCACCAGATGCGGCTTGCCTCGTGGGCGCGGGGGTTGCGGCGGTCGGCGGCGGCGTAGTCGGCGTATCGGAAAGCGAGCGCGGGCAGCGGCAGGCCGCTGTAGGCGTCGAGCAGTTGTTTCACCAGCACGCCCATGGACCAGCCGTCGGCGATGAGATGATGCAACACCAAGACGAGGATGTGCTCGCCGCCGTTCAGCCGGTAGAGGCAGGTGCGTAGGAGCGGTTTATCGGCCGGGAAGGTTTGGTGTATTAGTGATTGGGCGCGGTGACGCCAGTCGGCATCGTCGGCGACCTGTTCGATGGGAAGCGGAGCCGGCTCGCTCGGGCATGGCTCTTGCCAGGTGTTGCCCCCTTCCGCATGAATGCGGGTTCGCAAAATCTCCTGGCTTTCTGCAAGCCGGTGCAGGGCGTCTGACAGGGCAGAGCGGTCCAGGGGGCCTTCCAAGCGCAAGGCCAGCGCGATGTGGTAGAAGGGATTGTCGGGGGCCAGGCGGGTCATGAAAAAGAGGCGTTCCTGGGCGGAGGATAGGGGCAGGGGATCGGGTCTTGGCGGCGGCGGGGTTTCCTTAAAATCCTCCGTGAGCAGTTGGGCCAGTTCTTCGGCCAGGGCTTCGAAGGAGGGGCCTTCCAGGAATCGGCCGGCGGGTGGGGCGGCGCCCAGTTCCGATTCCAGGGCCAGTTGCAGTTCCATGACCTCGATGGAGTCGAGACCGGCGGCGCTGAGGTGCGTGGCTTCGTCCAGGTCGGCGCGGGGGATGCGGGCCGCATTGGCGGCGCGGTCCTTGAGCGCATCGATCAGCTTGCGCTTTCGATCCTCGGGACTCATGGCTCGGAGTTCTTGGGGTTGTAACGGCGCGGTGGCGATCGGTTCGGCGGCGCGGGGTTGGCTGACGGCAAGCAGGGGTAGGGTTCCCTCGGCCAGGGCTTGACGACAGGCGGCGCGGCGGGGCTTGCCGCTGGAGGTCTTGGGCAGGCCGCCCGGTTTGATCAGGGCTACCGTCTCCACGGCGACCTGGTGCTCCTCCGAAACCGCCTCGCGGACGGCCTGCATGATCGTCTGAGCATCCAAGTCCTTGCGATGGGCGCGGCCCACCTCGGCGCAGGCGGCCAGGCGCTCGTCGCCGTCCACGTCCACGGCGAAGGCGATGCAGTGATCGGCGGACAGTTCGGGCCGGCTCGATGCGGCGGTTGCTTCGATATCCTGGGGATAGTGGTTGCGGCCGCGGATAATGATCAGGTCTTTGAGACGACCGGTTACGAACAGGGTTCCCTCGTGAAGGAAACCCAGGTCGCCGGTGCGCATCCAGGTCCGGCCGTCGATCACGTGACGGAAGGTGCGTTCGCTCAACTCGGGCCGGTTGTAGTAGCCGGCGGCCAGGCTGGGTCCGCTGAAGACGATTTCGCCCACGGTTCCGTCGGGGACAGGAGTGCCCTCGGCAGGATCGATAATCCCCAGCACGTGTCTTGCTTCCGCCGTCCCACAACCGACCAGTTCAGAGCCTTCACTCGCCCTGGCTTTGCCGTCGGTCGCCAGGGCATTTTTGTCAAAGGAACGGATGAGGGCGCCTTGACCGGGCTTGCCGGCGGAGATGAACAGGGTGGCCTCGGCCATGCCGTAACAGGGGAAAAAGGCATCGGTATTGAAGCCGTGGGGCGCGAAGGTTTCGGCAAAGGTTCGGAGCGTTTCGGCGCGAACCGGCTCGGAACCGTTGAAGGCGAGACGCCACGAGGATAGATCCAGATCGGCGTCGGCTTGGCCGGCGGCCTTTTGGGCGCAGAGGGCGTAGGCAAAGTTCGGGCCGCCGCATAGGGTGGCGCGGGTGCGATGAATGAGCCGAAGCCAGAGCAGGGGGTCGCGAATAAAATCGACCGGCGCCATGAGATAGGTATGGAAACCGCGATAGAGCGCGTGGAGGACGGTGCCGATGAGGCCCATGTCATGGTACATGGGCAGCCAACTGACGCCGATATCGTCAGGCGAAGTCCGAAAGGCGGCGCCGATGGCGACCTGGTTGGCCATCAGGCTGCCGTGGGTCACGACCACGCCCTTGGGATCGCCGGTGGAGCCGCTGGTATATTGCAGGAAGGCGGGATCTTCCGGTTTCAGCGCCGGCGGACTGAGCACGGCCGACGCCTCGAACAGGTCCTGAGCGACCACGACACGGGGGGCGCCGTCCCGACCGCCGATCAATTCATCGACCAGGGGTTGCAGCTTTTCGGTGGCCAAAGCCAGGGCGGGTTCACAATCGGCGATGACGGTTCGGAGCCGCTCGCCGTGCCGATTGGAGCGCGGCGGGTAGAGCGGCACGGCAACGACGCGCGCGGCCAGGGCGCCCAGAAAGGCGGCGATGTAATCGAGACCGGGCGGATAGATCAGGAGCACGCGATCACCGGGGCGGCAGTCGGCAAGGCGGGCGGCAACGGCGGCAACGGTAGCCGCAAGCCTTTGATAGGAAACGGTTTGTTCGGTACGTCCGCGATTGCTCAAGAAGGTATAGGCAGACCGTTCACCCTGATCCCGGGCGCGTTGACACAGCAAGTCCAACAGATCGCAAAAGGAACCGGCCCCGTTCATGCTCTCCCCAATCCTTCAAATCACCGCATACAGCCGGTTGCACAAATGTAGCACAGGGCATGCAAATAGAGCAATCACCCGAAAAAGCAGGTCACCGTTAGGGTGTTCAAGGTCACCGTTATTTGCGTAGATAAAAAAATCACATGGGAAGGCACCGTTCGGAGAATTGTAGCCGGATGGGAAACCGAGTGCCTAAAGAAGGAACCCCTGGGCGCGCCCGCTTCCAGCGGGCTCCAGTCGAAATTCGCGCCACGCGAAGTGAGCGGAGCCGGTCGCTACTACAGCCCCAGCTTTTTCTTGAGTTCATAAAAACGCGCCTTACTGAACCCGGAGATTTCCATGGCTTCCTTCATGGATTTGGTTCCGGCAATCAGCTTGTGGAAATATGCTTTTTGTAATCGTTCTTGCACAGTGTCCCATGGCTCTTCAGTAGCGGAGAATTGAAAACTCTGGCCTTGAGGATTATCATCGATAGATTCATCAAGAGCCTCCAACAGGACACTGTCCGAGACTAAACCTTTCTCATCAGACAGGCCGGCTGCTTGGTACACGACGCTCCTGAGTTCACGGACGTTGCCGTACCAGGGATGGGCAAACAGAGCGTCGTGGGCACGATCTGTGAAAGACAAACTCCGTTTGTAAGCTCTGTTAAAAGCTTCCAGGAAATGGTTTGCAAGAAGGAGGATTTCGCTCCGCCGTTCTCTTAAGGGAGGGATTCTCAGAGTGTAGACACGAAGTCTTTGGTAAAGGTCCTTACGAAAGGCTCCATCCTGTACCTCTTTTTTCAGGTCCTTGCTAGTTGCAAATATAAATCGGGCGGAAATCTTCTCGTAATTGTTGTCACCCACCTTTCGCACGCGGAGGTCTTCAATAACGGAGAGGATCCTGGCCTGAAGTAGCATTTTCATTTCTCCGATTTCATCTAAAAAGAAGCTTGATCCACCCGCTGCTTGAATCAATCCTACACGATTAGAGTCTGCGCCAGTGAAAGCTCCTTTTTTATGGCCAAAAAGCTCGCTTTCTAAAGCATTATCATTGAACTCAGCACTATTGACCTTCAGCAATTCTCCTTCCCTGACGCTAAGTCGATGTAGCTCCTCTGCAACGACGCCTTTCCCGGAGCCGGTTTCGCCTAAAATTAAAACGGGATCTTTGAGTTTCGCTACTTTCTTGATTCGATTACATAAATCTCTCATGGGCTTTGAAAACCGAAGTAGGTTTCCAAAAAATACCTCGTTAGAAGGTAGGTCCAAGGCTAACTCTGCCACCAAACGGTCTTCAATATGTTGCACGGACATACCTGTCGGCGATAGAATCGATACCCGTTTATCTTTGGTAATACTTTTTCGATCCAAGATGCCTGTCGTAATCACCCACAGACTCTGGTCTTCTCTAAGTTGTCGAAGAATCTCATGAACCTGTTCTGACAATAACTCGCGGTCTTCACTTTTGCATACCAGAACAGCTCGGCTGCATTCAGCGGGTGAGTCATTTGGGTTGACTTGAAAACCATATTGGTTCAAGTTTGTCGCGATCCATGACTCAGCGGTCTCATCAATCTCTTTCAGCCAGATTGTTCTATCCATAAACAACTCCTGATACCGCGTGTTATCGGATAAGGTTCAGGTGAGCATCATCAAGCGGCGCGGAGAAGCATATCCAACCGATTACCCAAGGGGGGCTCCGGGCGCCTGGCACTCAATTTTCCAGCGTTTTGCCACTCTACAAGTAACTTGGCTTCGAATAATCCAACTTGATCTCGAATGTAGGTTTCAGTGTATTGGGTATCATTAAAAGGTAGTAACAGTTGCTCGATCATGGGTTCCGGCAGCGGCTTACTCTGGTCTTGAAAACTGATTCGGTTCATTTGCCGGTTGATTTCATAAGCGCTGATGGTGATTTGAGGCGCTATGCCGTCTCCATATTTGTCCAGGCGGCCGATCATCCAAACAAGGATACGATTGATGGCGCGCTCCAAACTAACGTCATGGGCGAGGACGTAACAACTGCCGCTAAGATTGAGCATGTTCTCCGGTAAATCTTCGTTTTCACCTAGCTTTTTCCAGGCCTGGTCAACCAGTTGGAAGGCATCCAGGCGACGGAGCGTATGAGATTCATTTTTTATGGCGTCCCAATGAGTGCCTATGTCGCGCAATCCACGACTTAAATCGTTGAGTCGAGGCAATACAAGAGCATTTTGAGGTATTTCATTTTCTCTTTCGGCCATTTCATAGATATTCTGCTGAGCTGTACCTACATAGAAACAGAATCTGGCTGTTGCATCTAATTGCTCCCGGCGTCGAATCGCCGATTCCGCCATGACATGGGTCGTAGAAAAGAAGTTATCGACAAGCGGCGCCCGAAAATGTGTCCCAATGGTTTCAGCCAGGGTTCTGGCGCGTTCATCCATGCTGCCAAAGCGATCGGACCCGTCTGCAATAATCATGGAGAGTTGTACTTCGTCTTTTTGGTAAAGCGGAACCACGGTTGCGGTGGACAATCGGTTGGACGGTAGATCCATCGTTTCTTCCTGGTCATCCAGCCATGTCTTCATATCCAAGTAGGCCGGCGGCCTGATAGATGTCAATTCCCGGTTTAAGCGCGTCCACATTGGGTGTTCGGCAGGCACATCCATGTCCCCTCCAAAGCATGAGGCGTTGCCGTTTGCGGCCATGAGCATGGTGAATTTTGCGCCCAGAAATTGTTCGAGGGCAGGAACCAACAATCCCTTGGTGACGCGAACAATTGCGTCTCCCAAATCAAGACATGCGGTGACAAGATCATGGATTGCCAGGGAGCAATTCCTGATCTCCCGGAGAATAGAAAGAACACGAGCCGTGGTAATGATCATACGGTGATCGACATCGGTCTTGTTGAGATAGGTTGCGGCTCCCAGGCGAAAGGCTGCCTTGTAGTAATCAGGATCGTTATAGGCTGAATAGATAATGAACTCCGGGGCGTTTTCATGGTAACGAAGGCGTAACATCTGACCTACTTCAGCGCCGGTTTTATCGGCATTCAAATTCATATCCAGCACCACTACGGATGGTATTCGCTTCACCTTGTCTAACAATGCGAATAATTGCTCCTGGCTTTCTGCTAACAGCGTTTCGAACCCACGACCTTCAAAAGCCGTCTTCAAGGTATCGCCCAAACTTTGATTATCTTCAAGCAGTGCGACCAGTCTGGTGTTACTGTTTTTTTCCATGGTGAACTCCTAAAAACTCTTTAAGCTCTTGGCATAACGATGGTAAAACGAGCTCCTGGCGAGTATTTCTCGTCTAGAAACAGGTCGCCCTTAAAATTCCTCAAAACTTCTCTACTGACAGGCAAACCGGCGCCGGAGTGACTTGGGTCCGTGCTAAACCCAGGTTCAAAGATTTGGTTACGCAGTTTCACCGGCACACCTGTGCCGGTATCGCTGACGTGACAACACACTATTTCCCGGTCAAGGGGCTCGGCCTGAAGCGTGATCAAACGTTTCGGGCCTTTAATAGCCTTGATAGCATTTCCAATCAGATTCGAGATCACTAAAAATGCAATTGGAAAACTGATTGTAACTTGAATATCCCGACCAATGGCATGTTCAACCCTTATCTTTTTTGCATCAAGCACCGCCCGGTGAAACGTAATCGCCTGATCGACCGCATCGCGCAGGGGGAATTCTTCTCTATCGTCTTCAATTTTGAAGGGTCGAATCACTTCTTTTGTCAAAACTGACAAATTATCGGCACTACCGTAAAGACCCTCAAGTTTCTTCAGTGCTGTGTCCAAATCTCCCGCTTTAATGCGTTCCGCAATGACGCCCGTGCCCATTTTCAGCTCGGCGGCCTTGTTGCCCAGTTCATGAAGCCAAAGCGTATGTTGGATTGCTCGCTGTGATTTCAATTCTAAATCCATAGTTAGACGCTGCAGCCATTCTACCTCGATTCGTGCCAGCGCATAGCCTGAAATGGACGCCAATCGATCCAGATATTTCAGCCAGGGCGAGTGATCGAGGTCAAAGGCCTGGGAGAAATTGTCTGCTTCGATACCCAACCATAATTCACCCCTTGACTCAGGTAGTTCGATTCTTAAAAGACTGTTGGCGTCTTTTATGGCCGCGGGGCCAGTGAAAACTGATAGGCGCCCCTGGCTTCGAATGGGTTGACTCTTGAAAAACCCTTGTAGCGTTTGTTCCAAATCATCACTTCCATAGAAACCGGCTTGGTCTTTACGGAGCGTGCGTGCAGCCGCCCAGAGAATTCCATTTTCCTGAACCGTCATTTCAATGGCTTCGAACCATTTTTTTGGAGAGTCCACGTCCTTTTTTGCCAATACTTCCTGTAGTTGGCTTAAGCTACCGGAAAGGCGTGCTTCGGCGCCTTCCATGATGGTACTATGTAGGGCCGCCGTAACGCTGCTACGTAGAAAGTCTTCTCGACCCAAGGCAGGGTTTCCAGGAGGATCGAGCGGTAAAGTAGCTAGCACCATCCTGCTGACAAGCGGATCACTTTCGTCTTCTTCGGGTTTCAGCTTTTCAAGGTTTTGGAAATGAAACTCAAGAGGATGTTCGCTATGAACCTGATCGACCATTTCTAGTTGATCTCTAACCTCTTTCTTGCCATCCCCCACATAAAAATAGAGCTCTTCTTTCTGAGCTTTATCCTTGGTATCCTGATAAGTGAGAATGATCCACTTTCGGAATCCAAATGGAAAAAAAATCAAAGTAGCAACGGGTTCCAGAATATCATGAACATGATCTACTACAGCGTATATCAAGTCTGTCATAGGTCGGTCTTTCTTGACCTCCTGCGCCAGCTGCGTATTAAGTAGTGATAAAGCCTCTAGCTGCCGTCGCGCATGGATAGTTGGGGCCAGGTATCTCGCCATAAGCCGGATACTTCTGACCGTGGTACTGGAAAAGGCATGTTTCCTGGTCGACTCGACGTTGAGTACAGCCACAACACCGCCATGATAAATAATTGGAACACTTACGTACGCATTGATGTTGGGAGCCGACTCCAAAAAGGTTTTGTCTTCTTCATCATGACGGTTATTCGAGACTCGATATTCCCCGGTCCTTAGTACTGAACCGGTAACAGCTTGATCTGGCCTCGGCATGGGTCTAAAAATTGGTGCAGACGGCTCATCTGACGAATATAGAAGTGAAATTGGATTTACTTTGGTTTTTTCATAGATTCTTTTTAATCCATCTTTCGTCACTTTCCTGTTTAAGTAGTCTCTCTGAAACCAGCCCCACCAAGAAACCAGGTTCTTCTTGTGACCTGGCTTTCTAATTGCAAGACCGACATATTCGGCGCCAGCCGTGCGACCGATGGCACCTAAAAGTCCGCCTTTACATACAGGATCTAAATATTCTGTGTTACCAAAACTGATATCCATCAAGATATCTCTTTCCGGGGACAACACTTGAGACGCGTAGCCCGCCAGAATCAGCACAACAAAGAAAAAGAAAAGATTCCAAACTATATTGACAACGAAGATCAAAGAATCCATTGCTTCTAAAACCGGTAGGTGAGGGAATGCTTCCCTAAAACCAAAACCCATGTTTAAGTTTGCTAAATAGGGATTAAGAGAGAAAAGTAACTGTCCAGCTACAAACAAAGCAATTAATCCAATGCAAAACCATCGTATAATTGCAGAAATGGCATTTTTTCGCTTTAAAGGCGTCCCCATTGCTTTGAAAAAACTGATCATGCAATATACACCAACGATACTCTCTGGGAAACGCTGAAAAGGAACTGTATTTCTAGAGTAGAGCTGGAAGAAGAAGGCTATTATGAAGTAAGTAGTTATCAACCATTCCGTAATAATTATGTTTGGAATATTTTTAAAAAATGGGATGAGTGATCGACTTGCCCGTGCTTGAAGGTACCCAAAGGTACGAAGCCTTCTTGCTGACCAGAGCACCATTAAATACTGTAAAAGAGAGGTTGTATGCATCAAAATCCATTGGTTATCATTGATGTATAGAATCGAGGCCAGTGAGGAAAGTGCAAAAGACCACGCTAAAAACCATAGCCAGCGCTCTCCCCTTAAGGCAGAACTGTACATAAATAGGAAAACTATGAATATGAAAAGTGAGAAGACTGTGCCAGACCAGAGAATTACGTGAAGAGATCTTCCAAGATAAAGACTGATATCAAGATAGAAATCTAAAAATGTCTCCATAAAGACCTCTGATTAAACTGAGAGAGTGCAATTTTTTGAGAGATAGAGGAAAAATGGTGCGATTTGAAACCACTAAATTCCAATTATAGAGTGCGGCATTGAATAACAGGCCTGCAATTCCCGGTATTCAATGCCTGGAGGCGAGGACACCTCTTAATTAAGTGTAGCATGAAATAGCAGGGTTTCAAGTATCAGACTTCAATTCTAAGTATTTCGTTTCACGGGGGCTTCTTGGTCTTATATTGTAGACTTGGTCTGTTTTCTCGGAAAAGCTCTTGCTTGCAGGGAGGAAGATGATGTATACTTATTTGCGCAAGGTTGTCACCTAGACTAGGTGGCATTTACACCTCTGCCAAGGAAGGTGATCTAGATGGAAATCCAAAAGATCCTCGTATTTCTGATTGTCATTCTTGTTTCGGTCCCAGGTTGGTCCCAGGAGGGGGCCTTTTTTCCTGAGCTTGAAACTACGAGCTCGTTTATGGAAAATGACCCGCCCCCACCGACTAGGCCGCCTCCGCCTCCGCCCCCTCCTCCGGAAAAGTAGTGGGGGCGAGGAGGTTTCAAGGTTGATTTGAGGAGGTGGCGAGGGAAAAAGGAGGTAAAATGGATGAGCATTTTTTTTCAGACAGCAACTTTGCTTTTGCAACTAGCAGTCTTTTTTCTGGCTTGGATGCAATTTAACGCCAATCGCAGAAAAGAAAAAGAGCCAGCTCAAAGGGTTGCTTCGAGTAAAGGCGAGCAAGTCCTTAAAGCTGACTCAGTCTCTAAAGAGTCAAAATAAACCCAGTGGTTTACGTGACTAACGAAGCTCGGCCGAGTTAGGGCTCGGCTGAGCTTATTTTATTATAACACATCGGTTCCTCTAAATACCGAAAACTTTTTCCAGAACCGGTGGTCAGGAAGGGTCACCATGCTCAAGAACAGGATGTGCCGAAGTCATTGTTGTGCGGGCATAGATTTTTTTTTACACTATTTCTTCATGTGCCTTTCTCCCCAATATAACAAAAACAACATGAAAGATAGACTGTCAAAATTTCGTTACAGTCTCAGCTGCCGCCGCAAACGATTTGTGAGGCCTCACAGGAATCTTGGGGCGGGGTTCCAAATCATAATCTTGCTCTCCAAAAACCATACTTGTTACACTTTTCATCACTTTTGCTTTAAAACTCATAAGAAAAACCCTACTGTCTCTAATGATTTAGAGTTGTCTAGATATCAATATCTCTATAATAGTCCATACTTTAACGGAGTTTTGCGATCTTGTCAAGGCAAGTGGCGGCTAGAAACCTTAAGAAGGGCCAAATTATTTGGATTTGAAAACGCCGAAATGAGGTATATTCGCAGCTATGGTATTCCATTCTATATTGTTTTGGCCTTCCCCGTAACTCTTCCTGGAAGAGACGCACAGCCATTGATATTCTCATGGAAGCAGTCTGCTGCCGGGTTTAATCACTCAACTGATAATATTATAGATACATTCTCTTTTGGATCAATAGATAACCCTTCTCGGCAAGCTAAATTCTCGCTTCTGATAATCCTTCTTCTGAGAAAACACTCTGGTATTGAGAAGGAAACCAACTCGCTGCGCGGTGTTTTTTTTGTCTACAGGTATAAAGGGTGGAACTGATGAAAACATTCTTGACTATGATAAATCTTCTGCTAAGTGCATACAGCCTTGCTCAATCAGAAAAAGGACCAAGGCCACTCGACCCATATAAGGAATTGGATACAGCGTACGCCATGCTCAAACTAGGGAATTTAGAAGCTTGTTTGGAGTTGGTTGAAAAAGGGCTCTCACGCGGTTGGGGTCCGTCCTGGGATGCCCCCTACACCTATATCAAGGGCTTTGCCCTAGGTAGGATGAATGGGAAAAACTCCGAAGCGATTGAAACTCTTTTAGATGCTCGAAAGCTTTACAACGAAATCGAAATAAGTGAATATTTCACGGAAGAAGATAGGATAACCAATCTCCGCCAGGTCGATTCGGGTCTTGCCAAGTTGTATTTGGATGCCGGTGAGCACGAGGCGGCGCAGGGTTATCTAGATAGACTAACTGCAGAAGGGGAGAAACCCTCCGGGTATACTTACTTTCTCTCAGCTCGTCTTCTTTTTGAGAAAAAACAATACGATGAAGCCTTAGCTGAAGCCTATGAAAGCCGGGATACTTATGAGACACCAGGTGAAAAGGCTCAAACCACGGCGTTGATCGGCATGCTTTTGATGGTTACGGGTGACTACGAGGCTGGGCTCAAGGAAACCCTCAAAAGCCAGAAAGGCATTATTCAGGACGGCGATATGAACCACTACTATTACTCATTGGCAAATATGGTGTTATACCACCGTTGCAAATATGGTGCGGAACCCGAGGAGACGATTCGCACGATTGAAGCGTACCTCGAAGATCATTCCGACCTGAACCTTGAACGTACCCTTAACTTCGTCAAAAACTTCGAATGCCCTTAAACTGGAGAAGAGAGTCTTGCGCCATTCAGCTTTGCACCGAAGAATGTAGCGACACTGTCCGCTCTATTTTCGATCCGTCCTTGCTTGAGCTATTTCCTGACGGTCTTTTTTCTTTTTTCATCCACCCCGATGCACAAAATGTTCCCAATCTATAAACAGTGCCCCACCGAGGCTTTCGGCCCGGCATTCTGAGTTGAATGGTTGATCAAAAAGGAAAGGCGGTTCGCGTCCCTATCACATGGGGCGTGATCCGCTTTTTCTTTTTGGCTGTTGTCCGGTTTCCCGGTTTCGAATACCGAAAACTAGACGATTTCGGAGTGTTCAGCGCTTGATCCCCTTGTTTCTCAGGCTCTTGGGGAATGGCACCGTTTATGCCAGTTGTTGTTGAACAGGCGATTAGCCCATAGTCCGCGGACTACGGGCTAAATGGTTGTTCAACAATGGCTTGTATGTCCTGTTGCGATTGTTGATCGGAAGTACAAGCCGCCTGATTTCGCCATGGCGAAATGGACGGCTTGCAGCCCGCGAGACGCGGGCGCTCCCGGGAATACCCCAAAGTCAGCGTTAATGGTGCGTTTTTCCGGGTTCCTTGCGGTGGTCATGTAGGTAATCCGGCTATTCGCCTTCAGCATCCTGGGCGCAGGGGTCCCGGGGTAGTTGCACGACGCCGATTCTTTGTTCGGCTGTGCCCCGGCGGTTGCCGTCAGTGACCGTTACCTTCAAGATCATGGCTTCGATGCCTGTCGGGTGGAAACGGATTCTCGCGGCAGTCGGGTCGCCTTCGATTCGGCCGTTGGTAATCTCCCATTCGATCTCCGCGCCTTCCGGGTCGCCCGAAACCCAGGCGGTTCGCGGGCAGCTTCCCACCGTCAGGGACGGGGCGGTCAGCCTGATCTTCAACGGCTCCGGCTCGACCACCGTGTCCTCCGTCAGCGTGAACCAGGACCAGTCCTCGCCGGTGAAGGCTCGAAACCAAAGCGTATCCCCGGCAGCCGCTGGATTGGTGGGATAGGAACTTTTGGGTCCCGGCTCCAGATCTTCAACCAGGCGCGTGCCCACGACCGTGCCGTCGGTGACCCACAACTCATCGCCCCGGTCCGTTTCGGCGGGGAAGTAGAACTTGCCGGCGTGGTTCAGTGAAGCCTCGGCGGCCCGGCGGAGCGAGGAGAACTCTCCGAGAGACGTCAGGCTTCGATCATGTCGATCAACGGCCCACAGTCCGGGTTTGTCGCCGGCATCGGTGCCGACCAGGAGTTTGGAGCCCAGGGTTCCGATAAAAAACGGCGATGCGAGAACGGGGGTTTGAAGCCAGGGCGCTGTTCCCTCGGGACTGCCGTCGGTAATCCATAACCCGTTTTCTCCGGCAAATACCATCTGCCCATCCACCACCGGGCTGTTTTCCCAGCCGACGGCGTTCGCATCCAGCTCCGCCAAAAACTGGAGATCGTCGCCCGCGACCACGTGGAGCCGGTTTTCATGGATCGCCGTGACGCCATGGGACAAGGCTTTGGGGAAGGCGCCGTATCCCAGGCGTATGGTATTCCGATTGCTGCCGTCGGTGCGGAAGAGCACCGAGCGAAGCAGGGCGTAGCGGTCTTCAACGCGATGGGGTTCCAGGGCTTCGATGTAAAGGTAGCCGTCGGCTTCCAAATAGCCGCGAATTCCCGCTTGCGCCGTTCTGTCCGAGACCCGGTCCGTCAAGCGAACGACTGTTTCTACCGTGTTGCCGTCAGTTCGTGCCAGCATGAAATCGTCATCCACCACCTTGGGGAACCACAGCTTGTCCCGGTAGAAAACCGAGGCGGCCTCCCCGCGCACGCGCAGGCGATCCAACTCGCGAAGGTACAAGGTCTCACTATCCAGGGTGAACAAGCCTTTGTCGAAAAAGGAATCGGTGAACAGGTAGGTAGTCTTATCATCGGCCTGTACGGCGGCGATATTTTCGTTCAGGCGAAGCCGGGTCGCGTTGCCGGCCCGGATCATCCAAATATTGCGACCGCCCTCCAGGAAATAATAGTCGTTGTCACCGGCGACGCCGAATTGACCCACCCCCCACGGGGTGATCATGTCGTCATCCAGTTCGGCAACGGGCAGCGCATTGTCGGGAAAACCTTCCCACAGCTTGCCGTCGCTCAGGAAATAGAACCGGTCTTGAACAACGCCCCCGCGATAGACATCCATGGCGGTTGTCCTGGGTAAGCCGTTCATGTCGACTCGGGTGGTTTCGCCGTTTTCCAGGAAACCCAGCTCGCCCGACATGGCGGCAATGTACCGCCCGTGCACGCCCGTGCAGTCATCGGCAAAGCCCTCGCCCAGAACCTCGGTGCCCTCGGGCGTGCCGTCGGTTCGAAAGACGGCGTAGACCCCGGACACCGTGGCGACGCCGTAGGTAAAACCGTCGGCCTTTTGTTTCATGTGGCGGGCGTCCCTTGCGTTCAACAAGGGGACGGGTTGCGCGTTGTCGTCAGGCAAAACGTGCAGGGTGGATGTTCCCGGCGCCCGGCTCATGGAGAACAGCAGGCCGTTATCGGACACGCCCAGTTTGCCGCCGATAAAGCCGGACCCCGGGACCCAGTAGAAAACACCGTTTTTAGCCGCGGCCAGGCGATATCCGGCGCCGTCGCGAAGGGAGAAATAGAGCGTATCGTCCACGAAAGCGGAATCGGTTATCGGTGTATCCGAATAACTTTCGGTGGTCACTTCCCACAGTTTCCCGGTTCCTTCCGCGGTGCCGTCGCTTGTCCAGATTTCGGCGTGAGGCTTGGGGCCGCGCGCCCAGGTTGCCCACGCGTACAGCCGGTCGGCATCGGCGTGCAAACCGAAGCTGACGTAATAGTGCGTGCTGTATACCGCTTTATCCTCGATGAAGCGGCTGACCACCTGAAAGACGCCGTTCGATTCCTTCCAGAGCGTGAAGCCTTCGCCGGCCTGAGCGGTGACGACATACACCCTGTCTTTCATTACCACGGGATCGCCGAAACGGGTGGGCAGAGGGGCGGGTAGCGTTGCGCGAACGTGTGAGGATGTGCCGTCCACCTGGACCAGTTCTCCGGCCCGAGTCCAATAAAACAAGCTGCCCGCTGTCAGTGCGCCCCTACCCTCATAGGTGCCGCCGGGGCCGTCGAGGGGTTGCACGGTATCGGTCTCCAGATCCAGGACATACCAGGGATAGTTGCCGTCGATATGGGTCCTCACGTACAAGCGCGACCCAATGATATGAAAACCTTGCGGATCACTGCCGCCGGTTCCGGGCTCCAGATCGGCTAAAATCCCCGTACCGGCCGCGGTTCCGTCGCTCACCCACGGCTCGCGGCCGTGCATGGCGTGATCGGCGCTGAAAAAGACGCGATCGCCGGCCCTGGTCAGGTCACGGGGCGCAAAAGGCGCATTGGTTTCGGTTATGATGGTCTGATAATGGGCAACCTCGAAAGGCTCCGACGCGTTCAGCGAAGCGATGATCAAAAAAAGAAACATGGTATTCAAGATAGACTCCTAAATTTTCGGTACTTGCTTGGTCCGGCGCACAAGATTACATAGAGCAATCCTCATGCCGGCGGATTTCGAATGTAGGTGTCGCCGAGGGTCAAGTCTAAGGCAGAGATGTCATCTTTAATCGAGACTGTTGTGCCGGCGGCCTACTTGTGTTGGTTTACGTAAAAAACAGTTGTCCGGGATGTGAAGTCGACAATCTTTCCAAGAATAGTCAAGTTTTTTACATTTCAGGCCGTTTTTTTGTCTTTTACCGGCCCTGTTCCCGGGAAAAGGTCTACCCCGGCGCCCCAGGGGTAGCATCATTCCCGGGAAGAATACCGTTTTGCGGGTCACCGGGTGGTTCCCGGCTTGGGAATGATGTCGATTTTTTGGGTCAATCGACTCTTTTTCCCCGGAATACCGCACAACCCGGCTCGTTTTTCGGTTGTTGTTCCGGGAAACGGTTCGTGCGCGGCCTCACGCCGGCCTTCAAAACGGGGTCTAAGTTGTGAAAAGAATCCGGCAAAAGGTCTCTTCTCGGGATTGATGCCCTGTTTCAAGTTTCGGGTGGTCATCATTCCGGGATGGAAACCACCTTTTACGGTCCTTTCGGTCCGGTTCCCGGGACATGTGTTGTCGTTTTCGATACAACAACGGCGATGCCCGGGATAAGTGCCGTCCCAGGCCCGGCGAACGGTTTTTCGCTCGGGAAGGAGATCGGTGTTACAACCCCGCGGGTGAACTTCAAGAAGAAACGGGTCGGCCTCTTTGGTTCAGGACAACTGTTCGATCCCAACGGAAACTAACGGAAAGCAGCCTCTTGACAGGAAGGCCTCTTCGGGGAGATGATGAGGAGCATCCTCTCGATAGTTTTCTTCATATATGGGCCCATTGTTGAGAATCAAAGTACAGGTTTAGGCAAAGATCGCTGGAGGAACCCAATGATTTTGCGGAGTTTACGCCTTCTGAAAGCCGTCGCCATCATTTTTCTGTTAGCTTTCACTACAAACACACTACAGGCAACCTACCCCCCGGCGGGCATGGACGCCTTTGAATCTTCGGTCACCGTTGACCTGGACATCGGCATGGGGCCGATGAAGTTCACCGCTGTCGGTCCCGTGCGCGTAAGGCGCGATAACCCGCGTACCCCGCCCGACGGCCGGACCGAAATTGCCACGGAAATCGTTTCCATGGAACTGCGCGGCATGTCCGGCATGGGTGAAATCATCATTCGGGAAAACGGCAACCGGACTTCTACCGGACTGATCAAACAGATGACCCCCGGTGTCGATTTTCCAGCTGACAGCTTCTTCGACCTCTTCGTGGAAATTCACACCCCAGGCGGCATCCTGTACAGCGCCGAGCCCATTCGCCTGATCGAGGTGATCAACGCCATCCCGCCCATCGGCGATCAGTACGAGCCGCCGCTGGTGATCGGCGCCATTCTGGTCGATGCCGCCGGTAACCCGGTCGGCAGCATTCAACACGTGGCGCACTACGTGGGTCAGCGGGCCAGTTTCTCCCTGGCCGCCGGCGGTCCCACATCGCTGGACCCCGTTACCATTCACGAGATTCCTACGGTTCCCGAGATTCTGCCGCCCGCGCTGGGTTTGACTTCCAGCGATGAGTTGGACGGACTGTCCTACGGCACGGCCTTTATCGACAATATGGCCGATATCTTCTTCTCCGTCGATGCGGCAAGCGCCGGCGCCGCGAGTACCGCGGTGTTTGTGGAAAGCATGGCCGGGGAAGCCCACGGGGATGAGTTCCGCGTTGCGCCGCCCTTCCCGGCAGGCGGGGGCAACACTCAGGACTACGATGAGAACGGCAGCAGCGCGCCGCCCGTTCCCTTAAGTATTTGCGACGATATCGATGCCCTGGCCGAGCCTCCGACCGAATATGTAGACCCCGATGAGGACGGCGTACCCGACAGCCCGGTATATTTTTCCCTGGCCCTTGGTTCGCCCAGCCTGGGAACCCTCGGTTTCTCTGCCGCCGATATCCTTGTCACTTCCGGCGGTAGTTCCCCGGCCGTGGAAGTTTCTCACGATCAGCTCGGCCTGACCCCGGCGGACGATGTTGACGCCTTCTGTTATGACCCCGCCGCAGGTGATATCGTCTTTTCCCTGGCTCCGGGCTCTCCGTCACTGGGCGGGGCAAGCCCCGCCGACCTTTTCCGTGTAGCGGGCATCGGTCCGGTGCTGCCCTCCCCGCCCTTGTGGGCTCCGGCGTCCGTTTTGGGCTTGGAAACCGGCGACAACCTGAATGCCCTGAAATGTACGCTGCCGGAGGTCACCTGGTATCCGACCACCTGCCTCGTGTTTCTCGTGCTGATCAACGACGGCATGAATCCGCCCATGGAGGCCGAGCTTCCCATGGTGGGCGGCACCCTGATTTATTCCGGGGTAGATCCTCAGGGCCGCTCCGGTCTCACGCACCCCGGCGGTGATACAATCCAAACGGAGATCATCTCGATGGACCTTACGGGCAACGCCCCGGGGTTGGGCGAGGTCCAGCTTCAATTGAACCAGGACCCCATCCTGCGGAGCACCGGGAGCATCCAGGAATTTGAAGACCCGACCCCCGGCATCATGGACCTGCCGCCGTTTGTCCGTCAACCGGCGACGGTGGAGAGTTTCTTCGACGTTTTCTTCCAGATCCAGACACTGGCCGGCGGTTTCTTCAATGCCGGGGAAGTAAGGGTTGGAGGACCGACCGAGAGATTCCCGCCGGCCCCGCAAGACGGCTTCGAACTGCTTATCGGTGGGCCGGTTCCGCTACAGCCTACGGCTCCAACCACGGTCCAGATCGACCTCTTAGGCGGCTTTCACAAGCTGTCGATTCCTCTCATTACTTATGCCGGAAAGGATCAGGCCATTTGTGACGGCCCCGTGCAATTGATGGCCGAGCCCTTAGGCCGGGCCGTCGATTCACGAGGCCTTGGGCCCGTCGGCACATGGAGCGTGGTCAGCGGTCCCGACACCTCCGCCGCTCAGTTCAGTGACGTCAACGCGGCCGATGCAACCTTCACCCCCTCCGCCGACGGTCATTACGTCTTGGAATGGCTTGTTACCGGCGACCCGCATGCCCCCTTCTTCTCCGATACCGTCCGTATCCGAGTGGGCGTGCCGGGCTTCGCCAGTTGGCTGCGGAGTTTTACCTCGCGCGGTAACGGCAATCCCTGCGATATTACCGGCGACGGTACTATTGACATCCGCGATTACATCCGAAATCTAAGCTTTTAAACCCTACCTACCCGGCCGTCCAAGCGGGCGGCCGGATGTCTCTTGGATTGACCCCTCATGGCAGATGCACCGCTTTACCGCGCCCTGCGTCGAAAGTTGGAACGCTCGGGTTCACCGTTTCCCAGTCGCCTGGATCCGGGTGAGGGCGAACTGGTGCTCCTGGGCGGCGATATTACGCCTCACTGGTTGGTAGCCGCCTACACGTGCGGCGCCTTTCCCTGGACCGGTGAGCCGCCGGTTCCCTGGTACAATCCGGATCCCAGGCTGATTCTGTTGCCCGAGGAATTCAAGCTGTCGCGCAGTATGCGCAAGCTGGTCAAGAACCTAGCCTACGCCATCCGCTTCGATCACGACTTCGAAGCGGTCATGCGCGGCTGTTCGACAACGCCGCGACCGGGGCAAAAGGGTTCCTGGATCACCCGCAATATGATCCGGGTCTATTGCGAGTTATTCAAGCACGGCATGACGCACAGTGTGGGCGTGTACCGGGGCGATCGCCTGTTGGGCGGGTTGTACGGCTTGAGCTTCGGCCGCGCCTTCTTCGGAGAGTCCATGTTTTCATTGGAGCCCAATACTTCCAAACTGGCGTTGTGGGCTCTGTGCGAGTTTCTTAAGGGCCAGGGCTTCCACTTTATCGACTGTCAGCAGGTAACCGCGCACCTCATCAGCCTGGGCGCTAAACCCGTCGACCGGGTTCACTACATGGCCATGTTGGAACAAGCCGCTTGCCACGAGTCGTTACACGAGCCCTGGCAATTCGGCAGCATGGAACCCAAGGTCTGAAAGGTTACGGAACCGCTTCCACGGCCATCGCCCTTTTGAGGAGTCTAACCAGACGTCCCACCCGTTCCCGACGCAACAGGTTGTAATGGTCGCCCGGCATGTCGACCACCCTCAGGTCGCCCTTGCAGAAGTTGCCCCACCCGTTGCACAGGTCCGAGATTTGACCCGAACTGACGCTGTCCTGCGCCCTGACCAGAATCACCTGGCCGCGGTAGGCCCGGCCGGGTTGGTAGTCGGCGGCCATGCCCAGGTTGGCCTCGTAGACGCGAAACATGTCGCGGAGGAATTCCGGGGCCCATTCCTCCGGCAGCAGATTGCGCTCCTTGAGTTTGCGGAACAGGGTTGCGGCGCTGTCGCCCGGGCTTGCCGCCGCCAGCGCCTTTTGCCGTTGCGCCTCGCTTACATCGCTCATCAGGTCGTGAAGGAAGACCAGCGCTCGAGTGGTTTCGTTCCAATTACCGATCTGTTGTCGGCGAAGCGAGTCGACCAACACAAGGCAGGCGGGTGTTTTGCCCCGCTCCTCCAGTTGTAGGGCCATTTCGAAGGCTATCGGGCCGCCCAACGACCAGCCCAGCAGGCGGAAGGGTTCTTGGGCGCCGGTGTCCAGCGCCGATTCCAGGTAGAAGGCTGCCAGTTCCGAAAGATCCGTGAACAGGTCTCCGCCTTTCAGGGCCGGCGATTCCAGGCCGAAGACCGGTACGTCCAGGTTGCCGGCAAGGGGGAGGTACCAATGGGTCTGCCCGCCCGCCGGGTGAATCATGAACCAGGGCCGGCCGTCGGTTTCGCTGTTCAGCCTGGTCAGGCAGCGCGTCTCCAGGGAGGCCGTGTCGATCAAGTCGGCCAAACCGGCAAGCGTGGGTTGTTGGAAAACCACCGAGACCGGGAGGCGTACGTGGAAGCGACTTTGGATGCGGTTCAGCAGGCGCACCGCCATCAACGAGTGACCGCCCAGTTGGAAGAAATCGGCGTGGCGGCCCACGTGGCGGCGTTCCAGCAGTTCGGCCCAGATTTCAGCAAGGTCGGTTTCGGTGACGGTCTTGGGCGGGACGTAACCGGAGACGCCGATAAGGCCGCGTGGATCGGGCAGGCGCCCGCGGTCCACCTTGCCGCCGGCGGTGCGCGGGAACTGGTCCATGATTTCCAGATGTTCCGGGATCAGGTAATCCGGCAGAACTCCGGCAAGGTAGTCCCGCAGCCGGGCGGCCAACTCGATTTTGCGCACGCCCTTCATGGGTCGATTGGCCAGGTGCGCACGCTGGATATCGGCGGTTGAGGAAAGACCCGGCCAGCGGACGGGAACGGTGGGGTCTTTGCTGAAAACCGCCGCGAAGGTATGCGGCGCGGCGCCGGGCGCGTGCATCAGGCGTACGCCGTAACCCGCTTTACGACCCAAATCGACGAGGTCTTGGGGGTCGACGTGACGGGTGATGCAGGCTTCAGCCTGGTCCCAGGCCTGCTTACGCGTACCGTTCCACCCGGGGTCCTCCAGCAGGGCCAGCAGCTTGGAGGCGCGGGCCGTGCGCGCGTTGGGTATGGCGTGAACGGCGAGCAGATCGCGGCCCGGTTGGGTCAACAGGTCGGTCAACTTGTCGGCGTCCAATTGCTCCTCGACCCAATGGCGCGGCTCCAACGCGACCGCGTCGACGGACGCGGTGTGCAGGCGCACGTCGTAACGGAATGCGGTCAGTTCGTTATGGGTGCGGCCCTGCTTCAACAGGACCTCGCCGTGACTGAAGCGACCGCGCGCCACCAGGCCGTAAAAGAAGTCGGGATGCAGCAAAAGTTCGCTCTCCTGGTCCAGGGCCTCGCGCAGGTTGCGGCGCAGGCCGGCCGCCTCGGTTGCGTCATCTGCCTTGAAGACGACCACGTCCGCTTTCAAGTGGGCCAGCAGCCCGAAGTGGCGCACATCGCCCACGAAGAAGGCGCCGCCCGGGGCCAGGTGAGTGCGGGCGGAAGCCATGGTCTCATCGGTGTAAGCCAGGCCCGGGAAGTATTGAACGACCGAGTTCATCAGGACCAGGTCGAAGTCGGCGGGCAGGTCGTCCAGTTCGTGGGCGGCGCGTTGCATCAGACGTACGTCCCTGTCTTTTATCGTGGGATGGTCCAGGTGTGCATTGATGTGGTTCAGCGCATTGGCGGCGATGTCCAGCCCCACGTAACGTTCGGCATACGGGGCCAGGCGGAAGAGGAACATACCCGTGCCGCAGCCGGGTTCCAGGATACGCAGGGGTTTCAGGACGCGAATCTTGGCGACGGTGTCGTCCAGCCATTCCATCATGTCCTCGCGGGGTATATCGCTGTCGTCGTAGACACTGATCCATCCGCTGATATTGGCGGTCGGATCGTCTTCTTCATCGCTCCGGCGATACAGGTCGCGGTCGAAGAAATCGCGCCAGTTGTCGATGCGCATGATCTCGCCCCGGTCCAAACCGCTGTCCATGGTGTGCAGCGGGTCGGTCAGCACATAGGCTGCCAGTCTGCGCTCGTCGTTTTCGACCTCCCGGGGTATGACGACGGCCTCGCGTACAGCCTCGTGAAGGGTCAGGGCCGATTCGATCTCGCCGGGCTCGATGCGGAAACCGCGAATCTTTACCTGGTGATCTACCCGACCCAGGAACTCCAGGTTGCCGTCCGGCCGGAACCGGGCAAGGTCTCCTGTACGGTAGAGGCGATCGCCTGGAGACCAGGCGAAGGTGTTGGGAATGAAGCGCTCGGCGGTTTGGGCCGGTTCGCCCAGGTAACCCCTGGCCAGGCCCGGTCCGCCCACGTAGATTTCGCCGGGCATGCCCGACGCCGCGGCTCGGCCCTCGTGATCCAACAGGTAGACGGTGGTGTTGTTGACGGGTTTGCCGATGGGAATCCGAGCCGGCAGACGTGGTTCCGGCAATGCGTGATAAGAGGTTGCCAATACCGTGGTTTCGGTGGGTCCGTAGCAGTTGTGCAACTTCAGGTCCGGATAGGCTTGCAGCACCCGCCGGCACAGTTGAGGTGAGGCCGTGTCGCCGCCGGTGGCCAGAACCTTCAGGCTTTCCAGGTCACTCAACTGTTCCTCGGCGATGAGTCGGAACAGGGCGGCGGTAAGGTGGGCCCAGGTTACCTCGTGTTGCCGGATGGTTCGGCCGATATGACGCAGGGCTTCCTCGCCCTCGTCCAAAATAACCAGGCGGCCGCGGTTCAACAAGCTGCCCCAGATCTCCAGGGTGGAGGCATCGAAGGCGGCCGATGCCGACAGCAGCATGGTTTCCCCCGGCTCCAGGTTCAGGTAGTCGGCCCGGCAGACCAGGCGCAACACGCCGCGATGGGTAATGCACACGCCCTTGGGCACGCCGGTCGAGCCTGAAGTGTAGCTGACATAAGCCCGGTCGCCGGAGCTCCGTGATACGATTCCGGTCTTCTTCACCGTGCGGGGAATATCGGCCGGGTCGATGACGTGCAGGCCGCCGACGGGCGGCAACAATCCGGGCCAATTCCGGTTGGTGAGCACCATCCCGGCGCCCGATTTTTGCAACATGTAGGCCAGGCGACTGATCGGCGCCTTGGGATCGGGACAGAAATAGGCGCCGCCCGCCTTGAGAATACCCAGCATGGCCGTGATTAACTCCACTCCCCGCGGCAGACAGACGGCCACCACTTCCTCCCGACGCAGGCCGGAGGATATCAGGTATTGAGCCAGTTGGTCGGCCTGCCGGTTCAAAGTCCGGTAGGTTACGCGGCGGTTGCCGGTAATCAGGGCGGTTTGTTTGGCATGTGCGGCCGCGATCTCGTCGAACAGGTCGGGGATGGTTCGATCCTCGGGATAGGGCGCCGTGGTGCGGTTGGCGCAGAGTACCATCGCCATGGTCTCTCGTTCGCTCATGAAGCGATGGGCATGGATGGGCAGGGCATCGTGGTCGGGCAATCGGCATAGCAGGTTGCGGTACAATTCGGCCATGCGTTGGATGGTTCGATGCGCAAATCGACCGGCGTCGTATTCCAGTACGAAGCGCAGGCCGCCGCGGTCGGTGGGGTAGAAGGTCGGGCACAGGTCGAACTTGGTGTCCTGGTCGATCAGGGGCAGGGGGTCGATGGTCACATCCCGCAAGTGTAAACCGACGGTTGGCATGTTTTGCAGGGAGAACATGATGTTGAACAGCGGCGTGGCCTGCACCGAACGCTCGGGCGCGCATTCCTCCACCAGCCGGTTGAAGGGCAGGTCCTGGTTGTCATAGGCCTCCATGGCCGCCTCGCGCACCGCTTGCAGCAGGGCTTTGAAGGGTTCCGTCCGGCTGACACGGGTGCGGATGACGATGGTGTTGACGAAGAAACCGATCAGGTGTTCGATATCGGCCCGATTGCGGTTGGCCACCGGCGAACCGATGACCAGGTCCTCGCTGCCGGTCATGCGTTGCAATAGGAGTTTGAAGCCTGCCAGCAGCACCATATACAGTGTGGCCTCGTGGAGGCGACCCATGGCGGTCAGGCGCTCGGTGGTTTCCGGGTCGAAATGCAGCACCACCTCGCCGCGTGGTCGTCCTGAGCCGGTCGCTATGAAATCGGGCTTCAGGTCCACCATGGACGGCGCACCGGCCAGGCGTTTTCGCCAGTAGGCCGATTGGGCCTCCATGCGCTCCTCCGGCTGTTCCCGCTGCCAGACAGCGAAGTCCGCGTATTGGATGGACATGGGCTGTAGATCCGGCGTTTCACCCGTCAGCAGCGCGGCATAGATTTCGGTGAACTCGCGGGTCAACACGCTCATGGACCAACCGTCGGAGATGATGTGGTGCATGGTGAAGACCAGCATCCAGGCATCGGGCTCAAGGCGTAGCATGAGCACCCGCCATAGGGGACCGGTCTCCAGATCGAACGGCGCGGCCGCCTCGTTCCGCGACAGATCCCGGGCGGCCGATTCGGCTTGCGACAACGCGCTCAAGTCCACGGTTTTTATGTGTGGGACACCACCGGGCGCAATGACCTGACAGCTGTCATCATCTGCCACGCGGAAGGTTGTGCGCAAGGTTTCATGGCGCTCTACCATGGTATCGAAGGCGGCAGCGGCCAGATCGGGCCGGAAGGGTCCGTTGACCTGGAGGCAGGTGGGCATGTTGTACCAGGAGGATTCCGGTGAGGCCCGGTAGAGGAACCACAGCCGCTCCTGAGCGTAGGACAGGGGCATGCACAGTGTGCCGTCGGATCCGGGCAGGCGCGGTGCTATCAGGATGGGATCGATGTCATGCTCCTTATCCAGATAGGCGACCAGAGCCGCAATGGTGGGCGCTCGGAAGAAGGTTTTCAAGGGCAGTTCCACCTTCATCTGGGCGCGCATGCGGCTGACCACGCGGGTTGCCGAAAGCGAGTGTCCCCCCAATTCGAAGAAGTTATCGTGGATGCCGATGGGTTTCCCGGTTTCCAAAACGCCGGCCCAAATGGTGCAGAGTTTCTCTTCTTTCTGATTCCGGGGTGGGTGGAAGCCATGCTCGGTCTCCGCGCCGTGGCTGCGTGCCGAGGCGATCAGGGCCTTCCGGTCAAGCTTGCCGTTAAGAGTCCGCGGCATGCTGTTGAGCGGCACGAAGGCGTGCGGAATCATGTAGGCGGGCAGGATTCGGCTCAGCCTGTCCTTCATGTCGGCGACGGACGGCAGGGCGGCCTCCTCGGTTGGGACCGTGAAGGCAATCAACTGCCCCCGTTCCAGGTCGGCGATGACCGCGCAACTGTCTATTTCGGGCCAATCGCCCAAAGCGCTCTCGATCTCACCCGGCTCGATGCGGAAGCCGCGCAATTTGATCTGGTAGTCTGCCCGGCCGAGGAAGATGAGGTTGCCCCGGCCATCCAACTTTACACGGTCGCCGGTGCGATAGAGGCGATCGCCGTGGACCGAGGCGAAGGGGTTGGGCATAAAGCGCTCGGCCGTTTGCGCGGGTCGCCCGTGATAACAGCGGGCCAGACCGTCTCCGGCCAGGAATAATTCCCCGGAAATGCCGACGGGTACGGGACTCAGATAAGCATCCAGAACATAGGCTCGGGTGTTGGCAATCGGACGGCCGATAGTTGCCGATCCGCCCGGTTCGCGCAGGGCAACGGTTGCGTAGGTGGTGCTTTCACTGGGTCCGTAAAGGTCATAGACCTTTTCGGCGGATGTTTGTGTGTAGACCGCATCGACCAGTTCGGTCGACAGCGGTTCCCCGGCCATGTTGACCACCTTGACGGAGTCGGGGATGAGTCGGGCGGGTAATAACTCGGCAACGGCCGAGGGTACGCTGTTGAGCAGGGTGATTTCACCGCCGGGGGGTGTATCGGTCAAGGCCAGGGCGTTTTCGAGAATGTAGACGGTGCCGCCCCGACTGAGCGGCAGATAGAGTTCAAAAGCCGAGAGATCGAAATTCAACGAGGTGGTGGCCGCCACGCCGGAGAGCAGCTCGTCGGGGTACAGGGTTTGAGCCCAGGTCAGCAGGCTGATGACGTTGCGATGGGTGATTGCCACGCCCTTGGGTTTGCCGGTGGAGCCGGAAGTATAGATTAGGTAGGCGGTCTGTTGCGGCAGTGTTCGGGGCAGTTTTACCGGTGCGGAAAGCCGCGGTTGATCCACATAAACGATAGGCAGGTCTGTGTTGTTTGCCGCGGCGGTATTGCGGGTGCAGACCATGGCGCGGCATTCCGCGTCTTGCATCAGCAGGGCGAGGCGTTCAGCGGGATAGGCCGGGTCCAGGGGGACGTAGGCGGCTCCCGCGGCCAGGACGCCCAAGACGGCCGTTACCATGTGGTGCGTGCGTTCAACGAAGATACCCACGCGATCTTCAGGTCCGATTCCCTGTTGCCTCAGTCGGCCGGCCAGATCTTGCGCACTTCGTGTCAACCGGCCGTAGGTCAGGCGGTGCCGGCCGGCTACTACGGCAACCGCGTGGGGTCGTCGTTCCGCCTGATCGAAGATGAGGCTATGGACGGAGACTTCCCGATCGAACGGCAGCGCGTTGTGATTAAGACCGAATAACAGGTGATTGTGCTCCTCGGGATCCAGCATACACACCTGGGAACGTCGGGGGGAGGGGGCGCCGCGGCCTACACTTTGGGCGTAGCCCGCGACCAGGTTGGAAAAACGATCGATTAAAGTTTGCGCCGTGGCATGTTCAAACAAAGTCGTGCTGTATTCCAGGGTGCCGCTGAGACCGGCGTCGCGCTCCACCAGGTTGAGAAATAAATCGAAGCGGGCCGAGCCCGCTTCCAGGTCCAGTTCGTTGACGGTGACGCCTTCCAATTGGAATTCCCCGGCCGGTGCGTTTTGCAGGGCGATCATGGCTTGGAAGAGCGGAGGCCGGCTGAGGTCGCGTTCTGGGTTCAGTTCATCCACCAGTTTTTCGAAGGGGATGTCCCGGTGGGTCATGGCCCCCAGCACGGTTTCCTGCATGCGCGCCACCAGGCGCGAGACGGTGGGCTCCATGCCTGTTTCGTCTAGACCCAGGTTCATACGCAGCACCAGGGTGTTGACGAAGAAACCGATCAGCTGTTCCAAACCTTCGTGACCTCGTCCGGCCACCGGCGTGCCCAGGCAAATTTCCTCCCGGCCGCTGTAGCGCGAAAGTACATCGGCAAAGGCCGTGGAAAGCACGGCAAACAAGGTGGCGTTACCGGTGCGAGCCAGGGCCCTCAGGCCGTCCGTCACGTTTTGGTCCAGACGTAGTTTTACCCGACCGCCTTCGAATTGTTGAATCGCGGGGCGTGGATGGTCCGTTGGGATTTCCAGTAATTCCGGCGCGCCCGCCATTTGTTCCCGCCACCAAGCAGCCTGGGTGCTCATCAGTCCGCCTTTCAAGCGTTCAATTTGCCACAGGGTATAATCGGCGTATTGGAGCGGCAGCGGGGACGCGACAATACGCGCGTTTCGGGTGGCCGCATCGTAGAACAGTTTCAGCTCGGACATGAGCACCGACATGGACCAACCGTCGGAGACGATATGGTGCATATTCACCAGCAACAGGTTTTCCCCGCCGCCCAGGCGAAGCAGCCGCGCGGCCAATAGAGGCAAGCGGTCCAACCGGAAGGTGATTTGTGACCACATCTTCATTTCCCGTTCCAGGTTGGTTTCCATGGCGTCCGGCGGCAAGCCCGTCAGGTCGGTCACCGATAAGTGAAACGGTTTGTGCTCGTGAATCACCTGGCAGGGTTCCCCCCGATTGTCGTGAAAACTGGTGCGCAGGATTTCGTGACGTTGAATCACACGGTTCAAGGCTTCTTCCAGAGCGTTGGGGTGCAGCTCGCCGGAGAGGCGATAGGCCGCGGGCATATTATAGGTAGGCGACGGGCCGTCCAAGCGATCCAGGAACCACAAGCGTTGCTGTGCAAACGAAAGCGGCAGCGGGCCTTCGGGACGTTCCATGGCAGCGGGTTCGGTGTCGGTCGATGCCTGGGGTTCCTTGTCCGTAAGGCTGTCGATCAGAGCGGCCATGTCGCTCAAACGGGTATGGTTGAAGAGGTCGCGTAGTTGCGGTTCCACGCCGTATTCGGCCCGGATACGGCTGACCACACGGGTGGCCAGCAGGCTGTGACCGCCCAGGTCGAAGAAGTCATCTTCGCGACCGACGCGGCGAGCTTCCAACAGCTCGCACCAGACGCCGGACAGGAAGGTTTCCGTCTCGGTGACCGGCGGGACATGCCCTGTCCCGGCGATGCCGGAAAGCAATCGGGGATCGGGCAGGCGCGAACGGTCGATCTTACCGCCGGCGGTGCGCGGAAAGGATTCCAGGAAGGTGAGGTGGTCGGGCACCATGTAGTCCGGTAAAAGGCCGCTCAGATAATCGTGGAGGCGGGCGACCAGCTCTCGTTCAATTGCGCCCTTCATGGGCCGGTTGGCGGTCGGTTCGCTTGCAACGGGAATCTCCGGCGGCCACTGTACCGGCAACGGCGTCTTGTCGCGATGGAAAACGACCGCAAAGGTGGTTACCGCTGCGCCCGGCGGCAACATCAGTTGCGCGGTGTAGCCCGTTTCCCGGGCGAGCGTCAATATGGCAAAGGGATCGATGCTGTTGGTCAGCGCCTGTTCCGCCTGCACCCAGCCGGCGCCGCGTGTACCCTTCCAAGCCTCGTCCTCCAAAAGGTCCAGTAAGCAGGCCGCGCGAATGACCCGGGCGTTGGGGATACCGTTTACCGCCAGGTGCTCCGGCCGCTCCTCTGTCAAAATGGTCTTCAGTCTGTTGAGGTCGGTTTCCTGCCAGTCCCGGGGCGTTACCGGTAGGGGCTTGACGGCGCCCTTGTGCAACATCACATCGTAGCGGAAACAGGTCAACTCGTTATGGTCCGGACCCTGCTTCAGGAAGACGTCCACGTGGCGCACGCGTGGCTCTACGACCGGCAAAGCATGGAAGTAATCGGGATGCAGCAGCAGTTCACTTTCCTGTTCCATGGCCTCACCGAACTGTCGGCGTAATACATCGGCGTTTTCACTCTCCCTGGCTTTGAAGAAGACCACGTCCGCTTTAAGGTGCGGCAACAGGCCGAAGTGACGGATATCGCCCAGGAAGATGTTTCCGCGCGAGGGCATGTGCTCCAACACGCGTTCCAGCAGCCGGTCCAAATAGGCTTTGCGGGGGAAATACTGGACGACGGAGTTCAGCAGCACCAGGTCGAAATCAGCGGGCAGGTCGTCGATCTGGTGGGCGGCGCGGCAATGTAACCGGATTTTGGTTCCATCCAATTCCGGCCTGTTCAAGTGATTGCGGATGTGGTCCAGGGCGGATTCAGCAATGTCCAGACCGGTATAGCTTTCGGCTTGCGGGGCCAGCCGGTAGAGAAACATGCCGGTGCCGCAACCCAACTCCAACACCCGTTTTGGTTTCAGGGCCGGCAGTCTGGACACGGCATCGTTCAACCATCGCAGCATTTCTTCCTTGGGAATGGGTTTGTCGTCATAGACGCTGATCCAACCGCTCAGGTTGGTGGTGGGATCTTCCCCGGTATCCTCGCCGTAGATATCACGGTCGAAGAAGCCGCGCCAGTTTTCGATTTGTTCATGCTGACCGTGGGCCGATTCGGCATCTACATTGTAGTCGGTGTCACGTTGTAGGTAGGCAACCAGGCGGCGCTCGCCTGAGGTGGTTGTCCAAGGCAGGACCACGGCTTCGCTGACAGCCTCGTGATCGGTGAGGGCCGCTTGGATTTCGGCCGGTTCGATGCGGAACCCTCGAATCTTGACCTGATGATCCATGCGGCCCAGAAACTCGAGCGTGTCGTTGGGCAACAGTCGGGCCAGATCGCCGGTTCGGTAGAGGCGTTGACCCGGTTTCGGATCGTAGGGGTTGGGAAGGAACCTTGCGGCGGTTTGTGACGGATCCCTAAGGTAACCGCGCGCTAGTCCGGGCCCGCCCACGAAGACCTGGCCGGGTAAACCGGCGGCTACCGGGTTCAGGGCGGTGTCCAGCAAATAGACCGTTGTGTTGTTGACGGGACGACCGATGGGGATGGTTCGCCAGGGCCCGGGTTTGGCCTGATGACTGGTGGCCAGCACGGTGGTTTCGGTGGGGCCGTAGCAGTTGTAAAGAGACAATTGCGGGCAGTCCTGCATGACGGACGAGAAGTGTTGTGATGAAGCCGCATCGCCGCCGGTAGCCAGGTGACGCAGGTTGCCCAACAGGTGTCTCTGTTCCTCGGCCGCCAGACGGAACAGCGCGGCTGTGAGGTGGACCCAGGTAACGCCTTTGCGGGCGATGGTTTCGCCGATACGCCCGTAAGCATCGTCACCCGGCGGTAACAGCACGAGGCGTCCGCCGTTCAATAGACAGGCCCAAATTTCCAGGGTGGAGGCATCGAAGGCAAGTGAGGCAGAATGCAGCATGGTCTCGCCGCCCGCAATGCCCAGATAGGCAGCCTGACAGACCAGTCGCAGTACACCTCGATGGGTGATCTCAACGCCCTTGGGTTTGCCGGTAGAACCCGAGGTAAAGCTGATATAGGCGCGGGACTCGGGTAAGACGAGAGGCAGTAGAGCGGGTCTTTCGGGTTGTCGAGACATGGCTGTCGGGTCCAACAAACACAGGCTCCGGTCTTCCGGAAGCTTGCCTGACCAGTCGGGATGATACAGCACGAAGCGAACTCCGGCTGTCTCCAAAATAGCGGCGTTGCGGTCGGCCGGAGCGTGCGGGTCGAGACCCAGGTAACTGCCGCCCGCTTTCATAATGCCCAGCAGAGCAATGATCATTTCCACTGAGCGCGGTACGGTGACGGCGACCACTTCTTCTGTTCTTAAACCATGAACCATCAGGGCGGCGGCCAGTTGTTGCGCGCGCAATTCCAGTTCGCGGTAATCCAAGGCGACATTGTCAATCACAAGGGCGGTGCGTTCCGGGTGGATGCGCGCACTCTTGTGGAACAGGCTGACAATGGTATCCCCGGCGGGATAGGCGTCGGTGCCGTGGTTGAGACGTTCCAACGCGGCGACTCTTTCCTCTTCCGCGCCGAGGGTGTAGGCGGTCAAGGGCAGGTTGGCGTCCGCGGTGACTTCAGCCAATAGACGACTGTAAAGGTGGGAAAGACGGCGCGCGGTCAATTCCGTAAATCGACCCGCATCATATTGGAAGCGTAGAATAAGACTGCCGTCGGGGTTCTCGTAGAAGGTAGGGCTTAGATCAAAACGGGTTTCCAGATCCGGAGTCTCCACCTGTTTCATGGTTACCCCGGCTATGGTCAATCGGGCCTCCGGTATATTTTGCAAGGCGAACATGATGTTGAATAGGGGATTGCCCGTGGATTCGCGTTCGGGAGCAAGTACCTCGACAAGATAGTTGAAGGGCAGTTCCTGATGCGCGTAAGCGCCCAATGTATTGTCGCGCACCTTTTGCAAGAGGTCGCCGAAGTGGCCCACATGGCGCATGTCGGTACGCAGCACCACCGTGTTGACAAAGAAGCCGATCAGGTGTTCGATGTCGCTGTGATTGCGATTGGCCAACGGCGAGCCGACCACCAGATCGGCCTGGCCCGTATAGCGCATCAGCAACAGTTTGAAAGCGGCCAATAGGGTCATATACAGGGTGGCGTCGCGAGAGCGGCCCAGCGATTTCAGGCGCCGCGTCAGGTCCGGTTTAAAGACGCTGATCACCTCGCCGAAGGGTCGATTATTGCCGCCGTGTACCATATCGGGCTTGAGATCCACGCCGGTCGGTGCGTCGGCCAGGCGGGCGCGCCACCATCCCAGTGATGCATCCGGGTCTTCCTGAATGCGAACGCGCTGCCAATGCGCGTAATCGGCGTATTGAACCGACATGGGCCGCAGGTCGGCCCGCGTACCCGTGTAAAGCGCGGCGTAGGCGGCGGAGAATTCTCGGGTCAGTACGCTCAGTGACCAACCGTCGGAAATGATGTGGTGCATATTGAAGACCAGAATCCACTCTTGATTGCCCATCTGCAAGATCATGGCTCGCCAGGGGGGACTTTCAGCCAGGTCGAAGGGGCCGGCTACCTCGTCGTGAATCCGCCGGTCGGCTTCCCCGGCCGGGTTTGCCAGGTGCATCAAATCGATCACGCTCAGGTTGACGGCGGGGTTGGGTGCGATGCGTTGCAGGGGTCGATCGCCATCCCCGGTAACGAAGGTGGTGCGCAGGGTTTCGTGACGCGCTGCAATCTGGGAAAGCGCGCGATAGGCAAGATCCGGGTGGAACAAACCGGAGATGCGCAGTACAACGGGGATGTTGTAACGAGGCGAATCGGGTTCCAGGCGATGCAGAAACCAGAGTCGCTGTTGGGCATAGGACAAGGGGAAGTGAACGACGCCTCCCGGGGTCTCCTCGCGGGAGAGTAGGGGGATGCCTTCCGATTCCACCACGGGTGCGCCCACGATGCGGGAGAGGGCGGCAACGGTCGGAGCCCGGAAGAAGTCTTGCAGGCTGAGGTCGGCGCCCATCTGCTTCCGCACACGGCTGACCACGCGGGTTGCGGTGAGCGAGTGACCCCCCAACTCGAAGAAGTTGTCGTGTACGCCGATGGGCCGATCCAACATCAGTACCTCGACCCAGATACCGCATAACAGGTTTTCGGTGGGATTGCGCGGGGCGGCGAAAACACTGTTGGAGATGGGCAATGCTTCCTCTGCCAGGTTGATCAGGGCCTGTCGGTCCAGCTTGCCGTTGGGGGTCAACGGCATGTCGTGCAGGATGGTGATGGTGGCCGGCACCATGTAATCGGGCAGCGATCGGGAAAGCGCGCCGCGCAACAGGGACGCTGTAATATGTTTCTCGTTTTCGTCCAGCACGGCGAAGGCCGAGAGTCGATGCCCGCCGTTTTTATCGTCAGCGGCCAACACCACCGCATTCGCGACACCCGGGAACGCCGACAGCACCGATTCAATCTCGCCCAGTTCGATGCGGAAGCCGCGAACCTTGACCTGGTGATCGATCCGCCCGCAGAAGGATAGGGTACCGTCGCCCAGGCGCCTGGCCAGATCACCGGTGCGGTAGAGACGCTCGCCGGGGATGTTGCTGTAGGGATCGGGCACGAACTTTTCGGCGGTCAACGCGGGTTGACCCAGGTAGCCGCGACCCAAACCCGCGCCGCCGGCCTGGAGTTCGCCGGGAACGCCGGTGGGGCACAATTGACCACGCGGGCCGGTAATGTAAATACGCGTATTATCGACGGCGTGCCCGATGGGAACGCGTTCGGGGCTGAGGCCGATGCGCGTTTCGAATGCGGTTACATCAGCGCTTACTTCCGAGGAACCGTAGAGGTTCAACAGCAAAGCGTCCGGATTGTCCTTGTAGAAACGGTAGCATAGATCGGGGGGCAGAGCCTCGCCGCTGGTCACCCAGAACTTGATCTTGTGCAACCGTCGGGCCCAATCGGAATCAGCGGCCATGAAACTCTCCAGCAAGGAGGGCACCAGAACCAGACGGGTGACGCCGGTTTCCTCCAGGCGGAGCATCAGACGCACGGGATCGCGGGTAACCTCGTCAGCGGCGTAGACCGTGGTTTGCCCGGCCAGGGCGGGTCCAAAGATTTCCCAGACCGCATCGACGAAACTGAGCGCGGTTTTTTGTATGCAGAGATCCTCAACTTCAAACGGGTAGACGCGCCACATCCAGTTGAGCCGGTTGATAACGCCGCGATGGGTACCCAGCACACCCTTGGGCTTTCCGGTAGAGCCGGAGGTATAGTGGATGTGGATCGGGTTGTCGGCGAAAACCTTCAGGTTCAGAGGCTCGCGGGAGTGAGCCCCGATGACGGCTCTTTCCTTGTCCATGTAAAGCCGGCGCACCTCGCCGAAACCCGGGTCGGGCGCATTCGTGTCGGTAACCAGCACGCGCACTTCGGCGTCTTGGACCATGTAGACCAGTCGTTCGGCAGGATAACCCGTATCCAAGGGCATATAGGCGCCGCCCGCTTTGAGAATGCCGAACAGGGTGATCAGCATTTCCGGGGAACGCCCCAACAGCACGCCCACCAGGGTCTCGCGGGTAACGCCCAGTTCGCGAAGGTGACGCGCCATCTGGTTGGAGCGCGCATCCAGTTCGCCGAAGGAAAGGGTGCCGTGATCGAAGATAGCGGCCGTTGCGCCGGGAATGGTAATGGCGCGGGCTTGGAACAAGCCGTGCACCGTATCGGCGTGGGGATAGCCTTCCACTGTATCGTTCCAGGCATAGAGCAGGCGTTGTCGCTCGCCGTGGTCCAGAAGGGAGATGTTGGGCAATAATACCCGGGGACCGTCGTTATCGGCCAAAGCGGCGTAGGCCCGGATCAGATTCAACAGGTGGCGGTGCATGCGCCGTGCCGTGCTGTCTTCGAAAAGTGTCGTGTTATATTCCAGGAAGCCTTCCAAGCCGGTGTTGGTCTCGCGCAGGTCCAGGCTGAGATCGAACTTGGCGATGTCCGTGCTGCGATCGGCCAGGCTGACCTCCAAGCCGGGAAGGTTGAAGGCTTCCATGGGCGTGTTCTGTAGCGCGAACATGACTTGGAAAAGCGGGCTGTGGCTGGTATCGCGCTCAGGGTTCAATTCGTCCACCAATTTCTCGAAGGGCACGTTCTGGTGGGCCCAGGCGCCCAGAGCTGCTTCCCGTACCCGGTGCAGAAGTTCTTCAAGGCTGATGGCCGCGTTGTCGCGTGCGCGCAGGTCGACGCGGATGACCAGGGTGTTGATGAAGAAACCGAGCAGGTTCTCGAGTTCGGCCCTGTTGCGATTGGCTATCGGGAAGCCGATGGTCAGATCGTCCTTGTGACTGTACCGCGAGAGAAAATCGGCATAGGCGGCAAGCAACACCATGAACAGGGTGACGCCGTGTTCTTGGGCCAGGCGGTTGAGTCTTTGGGTGGTGTCCAGGTCTAATGTGACGTTGATCCGGGCTCCCTCGAAGGTTTGCATGATCGGACGCTGCCGATCGATCGGCAGCGGCAGCACGTCGGGCGCGCCGTCCAGTTCCTCGCGCCACCACGCGACTTGTTGCTCCAACAGGTCGCCGTGCAGCCAGGATCGTTGCCATAAGGTGAAGTCAGCGTATTGAACGGGGAGCGGCGGGAGCGTGACCGGCTCATCCGTGACGGCGGCCGCGTAAAGGGTTTTCAATTCCTCGACCATCACGCCCAGCGACCAGCCGTCAGTGATGATATGGTGCTGGTTGACCAACAGGTAATGGGTCTCTCGCTCCACTCGGACCAGGCGAACCGAAATCAAGGGTCCGGTAGCCAGGTTGAAAACTTTTCGGCCGTGGTTCCTAATCAGCTTGACCAATTCCTCCTCGATCCGGGTGGGCGGCAGAGTGGAGATATCGATTATCGGAAGAAGGTAGGAATGATGAGCGCAAACCACTTGGAAGGGTTCACCGTCCTGGTCGATAAAGATGGTACGCAGGCTGTCGTGTCGTTCCGCCATGTGATCGAAGGCGGCTTCGAGGGCGCCCGTATCCAACGGGCCGTCCAGACACAGGGCCACGGGAACGTTATAGGTGGGGCCGGCGCCTTCCAGGCGGTCCAGGAACCACAAGCGTTGTTGGGAAAAAGACAACGGCAGGGGAATACCGGGCTCGTTAAACTCGGATGTGGGTCTGAGCGGGGGCAAGGTGTGTTCGTCCGCGTTGAACAGATGCGCGGCCAGTGCTGCAACTGTCGGTGTTTCGAAGATCAGACGCAGGGGCAGTTCCACTCCGAAAGTTTCGCGCACTCGGCTGATGACACGGGTGGCTGACAGGGAATGACCCCCGAGTTCGAAGAAGTTGTCGTCCACGCCTATTCTCGGCAAGTTCAAAACCTGAGCCCAGATGTCGCGAAGGGTTGCTTCGCGGACATCGCGCGGCGCTACGTAGGAGGCGCATCGATAGGTTTCCGGGGCCGGCAGGGCGGAATGATCCAATTTGCCGTTGGGCAGCACCGGCAGGCTGTCCATGGTGATGAACAATGCCGGAATCATGTAATCGGGCAGGGTCTGTTTCAGGTACTCGGCCAGCTCCAGCGGGGTGACATGGCATTCCGGTTCAAACACCACGTAAGCCAGCAAATTTGCGGCCTGGCGGCGACCGTCGGTGACCACCACGCAACGAGCCACGGCTTCATGTTTGAAAAGTCTGGTTTCGATTTCGCCGGGCTCCACCCGGAAGCCGCGGACCTTGACCTGGCGATCGGCGCGGCCAAGGAAGACCAGTGAGGGCATATCCCGGTCAAGCCCTGACGCGTTGCTGCCTGCGCGCGGCAGGTAACGGGCCAGATCGCCGGTGCGATAAAGTCGCTTGCCCGGTTCATTGGATAAGGGATTCGGCACGAAGGCGGCGGCGGTCAGTTCGGGGTGGTTCAAATAACCCCGCGACAGGCCTTCGCCGGCCAGGTACAGTTCGCCCGGCAGGCCCAGGGGTACCGGGTTGAGATGTTTGTCCAGCAGGTAGACCTCGGTATTGTGAATGGGTCGGCCGATGACAACAGGCCCGCCGGGTGTACGCAGGGCGCAGGTGGAGTAGGTGGTGTCCTCACTGGGCCCGTAGAGGTCGTAGATACGTTGGGCCGAGCTGTGTTTGTAGAGATCGTCCACCAGTGCCCGGGAGAGAGGTTCCCCGGCCAGGTTGATGACGCGTACTCGGGGCGGCAGCCAGGAGCCGTGAACCAACTCGGCCGCGGCTGAAGGTACGGTGTTGATGAGGGTGACCTCGCCGGTTCTCGGGATGTTGGCGCAGGCCAACACGTTTTCCACCAGGAACACGGTGCCCCCCACGCTCAGGGGCAGGAAGATCTCGAAAATGGACAGGTCGAAACAGATGGAGGTAGCGGCCAGTACCCCGCGCAGGTCCTTGGGTGAATAGACGCTTTGCGCCCAACTCACCAGCGCCACGGCGTTGCGATGTGTCACCGAAACCGCCTTGGGCTTACCGGTTGAACCTGATGTATAGATCAGGTAGGCGAGTTGGCAGGAGTGTGTCACTACGTTCGGGGTTTCCGCCTTGGGAGTCGGAAGGTCCCTGAGGTCCTCCACATTAACCACTGTAGCAACCGTATCGGCATGCGGCACGTTACGTGTGGTCAGCAGGATCGGCGCAGCTGCATCTTGGATCATGTGTTCCCGCCGGTCCTGCGGATAGGCAGGATCCAGCGGCACATAGGCGCCGCCGGCTTTCAAAACGGCCAGCATGCTGACGATCATCTCAACGCGGCGTTCCATCAATAACGCTACTCGCGTTTCGGGCCGGACGCCCAGGGTCAGCAGATGCCCGGTCAGGCGATCGGCCCGGCTGTTCAGTTCTGAATAGGTGATGTTGCGGTCGCCGAAAACCAGCGCGGTGCCGTCGCCGTTGATTTCCGCCTGTTCTTGGAAACCCTGATGCAACAGGAGCTCCCGGTCGAAGGTATTGCGGGTCTGGTTGTAGTTGACCAGTAGATGATTGCGTTCTGTATGACTCAGGAAGGGCAACTGGTCCACGGATCGGTCGATATGAGCGGCGATTCCTTCAAGTAATAGACCGTAGCGGGCGGCCATGCGCTCCATCGAGGATCGGGTGAACAGGTCCATATTGTATTCCAGGGTAAAGCGCAGACGGTCCGAACCGGTTTCGCCGGTGACCAGGGTCAGGTCGAAAGGCGTGGCCTGATGTTCGAAGGAGAACGATTCCATCTCCAGGCCGTCCAGGTTCAGGTAAACCTCGTCTTCCCCCATGGCAAACGCGCCGATCCCCTCCTGGCCGTACGGCGGCGTGCTCTGGTAGACGAACATTGCCTGGAATACCGGGGAGAAGGCCGGGTCCCGTCTGGGCTGCAAGCGCTCCACCATCAAGGGAAAGGGGAAATCGCCGTGAGCCAGAGCGGCCATGGCCGTGCGCTTCATACGTTCCAGGATTTGATCGAATGACAGGGTCTCGCCCGCATGGCGAAACGTCACCGGCAAGGGCAAGGGATTGACGAAATAACCCACTACATCGGCCAGACCCGCCCGGGTTCGTCCCATCGAAGGACTGCCCACCACCAGTTCATCCTGGCCGCCGTAGCGATGCAGCAGGACACAGAAGGCCGACAACAACACGGTATGCAGCGTGGTTTCTTGAGACCGGGCAAGGCGTTTAATCCTTCTTATCAATCGGGCGGGCAGGTAGAAATTGTAGAAGGCACCGCGCTCACTGAGTTCCGTGGGTCGAGGAAAGTCGGTAGGAATATCCAATACGGGCGGGTCGGCGGGCAGCAGGTTCTCCCAAAATTCCCACAACTGCTCGCCGCGCGTACCGGCCAACAGCCGCCTTTGCCAGTGGATGTAGTCAGTGTAGCGCAACGCCGGCTTGCCCAGGGGAACGGGGCGCTTCTCGCGGAGTGCCCGGTAACTGACGCCGATCTCATGCATGATCAAAGACAGTGACCAGAAGTCAACGCAGGCGTGATGGACGGTCAACTGCAAGACGTATTCGTTGTCGGGACGCCGGATCAGGTGCAGTCTCAGCAGGTGCCCGGTTCCGAAGGGTCGATGAGCCTCGGTGACCAGATAGGTATGCAACTGATCCTCGCTCCAGGAGGTAGCATCTACTTCCTGTAACCGGGGGACCAAGGTGCGGTGTACCTGTTGAAAAGACTCGCCCTTTACCATCTCCAGGGTGGTCCGCAACATGGGGTGTCGAGCCACAAGCGATTCGAAGGCGCCGCGCAACGCGGGGATGTCCACATCGCCCAAAAGAGTCATCGCGCGCGAGATGTTATAAGCGGCGCTTTCGGGCCGCAGGTGGGTATGGAACCAAAGTGCCTGTTGACCGTGCGACAACGGGTGATGTCCCAACGGATTTCCCTGGCGCTCGATGGGTACCTCTTCTTCGACCGGTTCGGCCAGGCGGTATAACAGAGTGCGGGCGATGGAACGCAAAGAGCCGCCGTCGAAAAAGTTGTCGATGGGCAGTACCAGCGATAGCTGGCTCTCTACCTGGTGTTGCACTTCGACCGCGGCCAACGAATCCAGGCCCAACGAGGCCAGCGAGCGGTCCTCCAGCATATGCGCCGGATCCCTGCCCAGAATACCGGCCACCGTGCGCCGCAGCCAGGAGATGAGGAGGCGACGCCGGGTGCGGTCGTCAGAAGCCGTGGTCAACTCGGCGCGAATGGCCGATTCCGGTTGGACCGGTTTGGGCGCCGGATCATCGTTGTGGCTACGTTTGACCAGCTCGAGCCGATCCTCCAAGAACATGGCGCGGCAGGCGGCGCGCTGGATCTTTCCGCTGGAGGTTTTGGGAATGGTGCCCGTTTTGATCAGGGCAACCGTATAGACCCGGGCCTCATGCTCCTCGAAAACCGCCTCGCGGATAGTGTCGATGACCTCGTCCGGATCCAACTTGGAGTGGCGGCTGATCTCCCAGATAACCACCAACTGCTCCCCGTCGTCGCCCGGAATAGATATGGCGGCGCCGCGCCCCGGAGGTAAGTTCGGATTATGGGCTTCCACGGTTTGTTCGATGTCTTGAGGATAGAGGTTGCGACCTCGGATGATGATCAGGTCCTTACAGCGACCGGTCACGTACAATTCGCCGTTCAGCAGGGCGCCCAGATCACCGGTGCGCAGGAAGGGACCCTCGCCGCTATGCAACCTGGCGTCAAAGGTTTCGCGCGTGGCCTCTTTGCGGCGGAAGTACCCGCCGGTGACAGACGGACCCGCGATCCAGATCTCCCCCACATCTCCATCAGGCTTTTGGACGAAGGTTTCGGGGTCGACGATGCGCACATCCATGTCCGGACGACCGCTGGAGACCAGCACGCGGCCCTTGTCCGTCGGCTGGAGTTTGCCGGCGGCCAGTTTGTCCGTGTCCACGGTCGAACGCACCGGGGGCGTGCCGCGCGCGACGCTGCAAACGAACAGGGTGACTTCGGCCAGGCCGTAGCAGGGATGAAAGGCCTCGCGACGGAAGCCGCAAGAGCTAAATACTTTACAGAAGGCGTCCAAAGTTTCGGGACGAATGGGTTCCGCGCCGTTGAAGGCAATGTCCCAGCAGCTCAAGTCCAGACCGGCCCGATCTTCCTCACTGACCTTGCGAGCGCACAAGGCATAGGCGAAATCCGGACCGCCGCTCAACACGGCGCGTTGTTCCGAAATAATCTTCAACCAGCGCACGGGGCGTCGCAGAAAGTCCATGGGCGACAAGAAGGTGCAGGAGGCCCCCAAATAGAGCGGGTGCAGGATGGCGCCGATCAAACCCATGTCGTGATAAAGCGGTAGCCAACTGACGGTGTTGGACCGGTCATCGGTGCCGAAACCGCGTTGGGCGGCGGCCTGGTTGGCCATCAGGTTGCCGTGACTGACCAAAACGCCTTTAGGTGTGGCGGTCGAACCGGAGGTATACTGCAAAAACGCCAGTGAATCGCCCGAGAGCTCGGGTTCCCGCCAAAGATCGGCCATGCCGGCCTCGGCGTCTTCGATAGCGCACCAGATCAGGTTCTCGAAGATTTCACCTTCGCCGCCCATGGCCTGTTCGAACGAGGTCACGGCGCGATTGCCCAACACCATGCGAATTTCGGCATCGTTGGTGATGCTGCGCAGGCGCGGGACCGAACGATGCATCCGGTTGGGATTGGGCGGATAGGCGGGAACCGCTACCACCCCGGCATAAAGACAGCCGAAGAAGGCGGCCAGATAATCCAACCCCGGCTGGAATAGCAGCAGAACACGCTCGCCGCGAGGTTTCCCGTCCAGGGTTTCGGTTATCAGTGCGGCCACGGCGCGCGCTCGTCGATCTAATTGAGCATGGGTCACCGTAACATCGTGCCGGTTGGTCGACGAAAACGTGAAGGCAGTCTTATCGGGACAATCAGCCGCCCTGGCGGACAGCAGCTCAACCCAGGTACTGTAGGTTTTTGTCATGGCTCGCCGGATCTCCGGTAAGCGCCGGCCCCCCCGACCGGTAAGCTGATCATTACCCACGGATCACTGGTTGGTTTCATATGGTCCTCCTGAGAGCCCACGGAAAACAGAATCAGACGGCGGGCACGTGGGCATGAGGTGCAGGTAGGTCCGGAAAACCCATATGTTTGTGCATTTCAGGGAGTAATAGACGCGCGTTGGCATTTTTTCAGGTTTAGCGTGTCATTTCACATCCTTTTTGTTTTATCGTCCGGCCATAGTTGACGCTTGAGAATTTAATGTGTAATTTTGCAAGATTGGTCTCAAGGGACTTATCCAACAGCAGAGCGGCGCCGGCATCACCTCTTTCGGATCTTGAACGGTCCGGTCATAATTACCCTGCCGGGACGGAAATCCCTTGACGCGGGACTCGTCGGCCAATAGAGTTCCCCCTATGTGTGGGATTGCGGGTATTTTCTCAACGGAACCGGTGGCTGAAGAAGATGTGGCGAAGATGTTGGCAGCGATTGCTTATCGCGGTCCCGATCACCGTGAGGTCAAGGCTTATCGAGCTGCCAACGGCGCCTGTTTGACCGTCGGCCAGGCGCGTTTGGCCATCCTGGACCCGCGGCCGGAAGCCAATCAGCCCTTTGAAAGCGTGGACGGTCGAACCAATCTCACCTTTAACGGCGAGTTTTATAATTTCCTGGATCTACGCGAAGAACTGGAGCGGAGCGGCGCTAACTTTCGCACCCGCAGCGATACCGAGGTGGCCCTGGAATTGTTTCGGCGTTACGGCGCCGATGCGTTGGATCGATTGTGGGGCATGTTCGCCGGCGCCTACTTCAATTTACAAACCGGCGAGTTACTTCTGTTCCGCGATCGCCTGGGTAAGAAACCGCTCTATCTCTATCGCCACGCCGGTCGCCTGTACTTCGCCTCCGAGCCCAAGGCCATCCTGGCCGCGTTGGACCACGTTCCCCAGCCTGATCCCGAGGCCGTGGCTCGCTTCTTCTACCTGGGTTACGTACCCGCTGATTGCTGCATCTACGAAGGCATGTGGAAACTGGGAGCGGGTTGTTATCTGAAGCCGGAACCGAGCGGTAAACCGGATCGGGAAGAGCGCTGGTACCGACCGGAGAACACCGAACCCGAACCCGAGGAACGCTTGGAAGACCTCTTCATGGACGCCGTCGCCAAGCGCATGATTGCCGACGTCCCCCTGGCCGCGTTTCTCAGCGGCGGTCTGGACTCTTCCTTAGTTGTAGCTGCCATGAGCCGGATGAGTTCCCAATCGGTCCATACCTTTTCAGTGCGGTTTGCCGGGCCCCAGGCCATGGATGAATCGCCCTATGCGCGCATGGTCGCCGAACATTGCGGCACGCGGCACCATGAGGTGGTGCTGGATGTAAGCGGCCTGAAGGAAGCCCTGCCGCTGGTCTTGGATCATTTCGACGAACCTTTCGGTGATTCCTCGGCCGTGCCCATGTGGCTGGTATCTCGCGAGGCGCGCAGGCATTTCACCGTGGCGCTCACGGGCGACGGCGCCGACGAGGTCTTTGCCGGTTACCGCAAGTACCTGTCAAATCACTACCTGGCCAGGCTGGGTCCATATGCTTTACGCCGTTGGTTGTGGCGTCCGCCGGTTTTACTACTGCCCACGGGGCGCACCAACAAGTTCCTGGAATTGAACCGGCGCATGCGACGCCTGTTGGCTGCCGATCACCCGTACGCGGGCCCCCGCCATGTGAACCTGCTGCACATGAGCCCCGTCAGCGCCGAAACCACCTTCGGCAAGAACCTGGACGGGCAGACCTTCGCCGCCGTCAAGAGCCTGTTGGCCGATCGTCTTCCGCGCGATGCAGACCTGAACAGCATCCTCAAATTCGACCAGGACCTGGTGTTGCAGGACGACATGTTCGTGAAGATCGACCGCATGAGCATGAAAGCCTCGCTGGAGGTGCGGTCGCCCCTGGTGGATCACCGCATTGTCGAACTGGCCAACGGATTGGCCCCGCAACGCAAGCTGAACGGCAACGTGCGCAAACGCGTGCTGCTGGAACGTCTGGGTCACCTTTTGCCGCCCGCGATTCTCGACCGGCCCAAGACAGGGTTCGAGATGCCCCTGGGCGCCTGGCTGCGTGAGGATCTTGCCGCCTGGACCGAGGAACGACTGTTCGACGGTCCCACCCATGACTGGGTTGATCATGCGGCCCTGCGCAAGATTTGGGATCAGCACCGGCAGGGACGCCGCGACTGCACGGAAACCCTCTGGCACCATATCGTGTTCGCAACCTGGCTGCAGAGGACCTACGCATGAGCCCCGTCCGTGTCTTGCGCATTCAGTCCCGAATCTGCGTGGGCGGGCCGGCGCTCAATACCATCCTGCTCAGCGCTCATATGGATGCTACGCGCTTCCAAACCATCCTCGTCGGCGGTCGCTTGGACCCGGGTGAGAAGAGCATGCAACCCCTGGCCGAAAAGAAGGGCGTTACACTGCGCATCATCGACGAAATGGGCCGCGCCGTTCACTGGTGGGACGACCTGAAAGCTCTTTTCGCACTGATGAAACTGATTCGCGAGGTGCGCCCCCATATCGTGCATACCCACACCGCCAAGGCGGGCGCCGTCGGTAGAGTCGCCGCTTTTCTCTGCCGCGTACCCGTTCGGGTGCATACCTTTCACGGTCACGTCTTTCACGGCTATTTTTCCAGGCCGGTCACCATCGCTTACATTTGGATCGAAAAGATCCTGGCCGCCTTGTCTACCCGCATCGTCACCATCTCCCCCGCGCAGGAATACGACCTGACCCGGCGTTACAAGGTGGTTCCCGCCCGCAAGAACACGGTCATCCGCCTGGGTTTCGAACTGGACAAAATGGTCGGCGGCACGAAAGGTAAATTGCGCGAGGAACTGAACCTGGGCCCCGAAATAAGGCTGGCGGCGATTGTGGCCAGGCTGGTGCCCATCAAAAACGTCCAACTGCTGATCCGGGCGATCGGCCACTGGCATGCCGACCGCAAGCCCGGAACCCCGGAGGTGCGCTTCCTGGTGGTGGGCGACGGCGAAGAACGGGAAGCCCTGAAAAACCTGGCGGCCGAGTTGGGTATCCGGGACTTGGTGATCTTCCTCGGCTGGCGCGGCGATGTGCCCGACATTTACGCCGACATCGATCTGAATATCCTGGTCAGCAAAAACGAGGGCACCCCGGTCACCCTGATCGAGGGCCTGGCTTGCGGTGTTCCCATCCTGACCACGGACGTGGGCGGCATTCGCGATTTTGCCGACCATGACTGCGGCCGCATCGTCCCGGCGGATATCACCCCCGAGGCGTTGGCAAAACACCTGGCCGAAGCCCTCAGCGGAAACCAACGCCGCCTGGCGCCGGAGGTCACCGACCGCATTCGCCGAACCTTCCACGTCAATAGGTTGGTCTCCGATATGGAAGCCCTGTACACTGACCTGCTGAACGGTTGACGAGACGGGAAGGGGATAAAGGAAGAGCCGAATCGACCCAAAGAAATAAAGCTCCGGCATTAAGCCCTGACCACCCGAAGGCCGGCAGGAAACACCGGAAGCATGATAAAAGCAACTTTGGGGTCTTCCCGGGAGCGTCCGCCTACGCACGCTTCGGCGCGACAGGCCCACGTCTCGCGGGCTGCAAGCGAAGCGACGAAGGAGCGAGCGCGAATTCACATGCCTTGTCGAATGGGGGAGTTAAACCTTGTTGGGATCGATACCCGCCGCTTTCAAAATGGCCAGGAGCCGTTCTTTCTCAGCACGTTCCTTCTCCTTCTCGGCGCGTTCCCTCTCTTTCTCGGCGCGTTCCTTCGATTCACGGGCAAGCGCTCGCTCTTTTTCTTCCGCCTCGGTGGGGATGAGCTTGTCTTCATGGTCAAAAAAGCGTAGCCAGGGACCGTCTTTCTCCCGATAACGACCGGACCAGATGCGTAAACCCAATTCCAGTTCTTCGAACCAGACGCCTGACTTGGGTACCGCAACCGGCACATAGCCGCCCGGTCCCCGGCGAAAAGCTTTGAGGGCGCCCTTGGCGGAATCGAAACAAACATAGTTGGGCACTTTCAGGATATCCTGGTAGACCTGCCACTTGGTCGGCACGCCGTCCCTGTTTTCCGTCAAGCCCAGGTCTTCTTTTTCCGTGGACTTGGACAGGATTTCCAGCACCAGGTAGGGGCGTACCTTCTCATGCCAGATCAGGTAACTTTTTCGGTTCATGGCGTTGTATACGGGCGAGGTTCCCAGGGCCAGAAACCAATCCGGCCGCTTATGTCGATGTGGGTGGTCTTTATCGAAATGGATATCCAGATCTTCTGCGATCAGGTATTCGGTCAATCCCCGGGCCTTGAACTGTAGGAGCAGGCATTCGGTAAGGAGACTACATTGGTTGGGATGAACGGTATCGGGCACAAGCTTGTCCTCCGGGTATTCAGAGGGCAGATCATCCATGGTCGGGAGGCCCGCTTCAAAATCCTCTTCAGGATATTTGAGGTGCTCCATCAGTGCTTCCATCGTCATGCGC
>JAAUYB010046421.1_pt1 | contig 58781 bp, 40 predicted proteins | sample 7278071 | NCBI WGS metagenome assembly JAAUYB01 (sample SAMN14350121, study PRJNA611818) | marine sediment metagenome | isolation source: surface marine sediment (1.8m) | place: French Polynesia: Moorea | collected 2018-08
GGCGATCAGTCTGCACCTGCACACCGCTCAAAGTCCTAGGGACTCGACAGCCATAAAGCGCATCCGTTCAGAGGTCGGTTCGCCACCACGCGGTCCGGCGATGGGCCCGGCTTTTCGCGACGCGACTGGCTTGCGCGCAAGACCTGAACCGGCCTTCGGCGTCGCCGGTGGTTGCGCCGCCCTTGGCGGCGCGGCGGGCGAGGGGCGTCGCCGGTGGTTGCGCCGCCTTCGGCGTCGCGGCGGGCGAGGGGCTCTGCCCCTCGCGCTCCCCGGAGTATTTGGGACGAGAAGAAACCCTTGGGGCGGTGAAATTCCCTTTGACTTTTTCAAGTTGGCGGACGATGAAAATAGCAGGGAGAATTTCATGGACGCTGCGCGCACCTTGGGGGCCGATCTGCGGAGCTTGCGGAAGTCGCGCGGGCTGACGCTGGAGGCGCTGTCTGGGCGTTTGGGCAAGTCTGTGGGCTGGTTGAGCCAGGTGGAACGCGACCTCTCGACGCCGGAGCCTGGGGATGTGGCGGCGCTGGCGCGGCTCCTGGACGTGCCGGTGACGCTCTTCGCCGCGCCGGATGCGCCGGACGCTGAGGCCGGACGGATCGTGCGCGCGAGCGCGCGGCGGGCGATCGGCGAGCGCGAGCGCGGGCTGGTCGAAGAACTTCTGTCGCCCGATCTCACCGACGCCTTCGAGGTGATCCATTCGACCTTTCTGCCCGGGGCCGAGCGACGCGATCCGGTGACGCGGCACACCGCGGAACTGGCGGTGATGGTGGCCGGGCGGCTCGATATCTGGCTCGGCGGCGAGACCTTCACCGTGGCCCAGGGCGACAGCTTCCGGGTGCGCGGCGAGACGCTGCGCTGGGCCAACCCCTACAACGTCCCGGCCGTGGCGGTCTGGGTCATCTCTCCACCGGTCTACTGAGGGAGGCAGCGATGTCCGACTTTCCGACGACAGCGCGCGTGGTCATTATCGGCGGCGGGGCCGTGGGCGCCTCGTGCCTTTATCACCTGGCCAAGGCGGGCTGGTCCGACTGCGTGCTGTTGGAGAAGAATGAGCTGACGGCCGGGTCGACCTGGCATGCCGCCGGCAATGTGCCGACGTTTTCGACCGGCTGGGCGATCATGAACATGCAGCGCTATTCGACCGAGCTTTACCGCGGGCTCGGCGCGGCGGTCGACTATCCGATGAATTACCACGTCACCGGGTCGCTGCGCCTGAGCCACGGCCGTGAACGCACGATGGAGTTCGAGCGCGCCTGCGGCATGGGGCGCTACCAGGGCATCGATATGCGCATGCTGACACCGGATCAGGCGGTCGAGATGTATCCGTTCCTGGAGACGCACGATCTGCACTCGGTGCTTTACGACCCGACCGACGGCGACATCGACCCCGCGCAGCTGACGCAAGCCTTGGCGAAGGGCGCGCGCAGTATGGGCGCGCGGATCGAGCGGTTCTGCCCGGCCACCGGCGTCACACAGAAGCCCGATGGCTCCTGGATCGTGCATACCGATAAGGGCGACATCGCCTGTGAATACGTCGTCAATTCGGCGGGCTACTACGCCCAGCAGGTCGGCGAATGGTTCAAGCCCTATGGCGGGCGCACCGTGCCGATGATGACCATGAGCCATCAATACGTACTGACGAGCCAGGTGCCCGAGATCGAGGCCTATGCCAAGGAAAAGGGCGGCAAGCTGCCTTTGCTGCGCGACGTGGACGTGTCCTATTACCTGCGGCAGGAGAAGAACGGCTTCAACATCGGACCTTACGAGCCGAATTGCAAAGGCCACTGGATGACGCCGGACGACAAGATGCCGGATGATTTCAGCTTCCAGCTCTATCCCGATGACCTCGACCGGATCATGGACATCGTCGCGGACGCAATGGAGCGCGTGCCGCTGTCGGGCAGTGCGGGAATCGAGCGGATCATCAACGGGCCAATTCCCTACACGCCGGACGGCAACCCGCTGATCGGCCCGATGCCGGGCGTGAAAAACGCTTTCGAGGCTTGCGTCTTCACCTTCGGCATCGCCCAGGGCGGTGGGGCGGGCAAGATCCTGGCCGAATGGGTCACCGAGGGGCAGACCGAGTGGGACCCATGGTCGCTCGATCCGCGCCGGTTCACGGACTACACCGACCAGGCCTATTGCGACGCCAAAGGCATGGAGGTCTATGGCCACGAATACGCGATGCATTTCCCGCATCACGCATGGCCGGCGGGCCGGAACCAGAAGCAATCGACTTTACATTCCCGGCTTGAGGCCGCGGGTGCGGTGTTCGGGCCCTATAACGGGTGGGAGCGCGCCAACTACTACGCAAAGCCGGGCGACGATACGTCCGAAGAGGCGACCCAGACCTGGGACCGCAACGGGCCTTGGGAGACGCGCATCAAGGAGGAATGCGAGGCGGTGCGGGACGGCTGCGGGATGCTGCCGATCACCGGCTTTACCCGCATCAAGGTCGAGGGGCCGGGCGCCCGCGAGTGGATCGACGGCCTGACTGCCTCGCGATTGCCGTCGCCGGGACGCGTGGGTCTGATCTATTTCGCCGACGCACGCGGGCGGATCGTGACCGAGATGTCCTGCATGGTGCATTCCGACACCGAGATTGGGTTGATCACCGCCGCCGCGGCACAATGGCACGACCCGGAATTCCTGTGGCGGCAGGCGCCGGGGGGGATCGAAATCAGCGATCATACGAAAGAGGTCGAGTGCCTGCTGGTGACTGGGCCGAAATCGCGCGAGATCCTGGCCGGGATCTCGGAGGGCCATGACCTCTCAAAGGGCTGGCTGACCTCGAACATGGAGGGCACGGTCGCGGGTCAGTCCTGCGCCTTGCTGCGAGTGTCGTTCGCGGGTGAGCTTGGGTGGGAGATCCACTGCGATCCTGAGGGCGCGCCGGCGATCTGGGACGCGCTGACCGCGGCGGGCGTCAAACCCTTCGGAATGTGGGCGCTGGATCGCCTCAGGCTCGAAAAAGGCTATCGCGCCTGGAAGGGGGATCTGTCGACGGATTACTCGCTCTTGGAAGGCGGGCTCGACCGGTTCATCCGCTTCGACAAGCCGGATTTCCCGGGCAAGGCGGCGCTGGAGAACGAGCGCCAGCAGGGGGTGAAAAAGCGCTTCGCGACGCTGACCATTGAGGCCGGCGACCAGGACCCGCCCTATATGTCGACGGTCTGGGAGAACGGCACGGTGGTGGGCGAGATCACCTCGGGCGGCTGGGGCTACCGGGTGAACAAATGCGTCGGCCTGGCGATGATCCGCAGCGATCTGGCGGTCGCGGGCACCGGGCTGGAGGTGGAGATCTTCGGCGAACGCTATCCGGCGGTGGTGCAGGCGGACGGGCCGCTCTGGGACCCGGCGAACGAGAGGCTCAGGGCCTAGCATGGCGGCCGGGTTTCGGGGTCACGGGGCGGCCCATCTATGGGCGGAAGGCGATGGGCGCGAACGGGCGGCGCGCTTGCGATGCGCCGAGGGGGGCACATGGGCGTAACTTTGCTCGACGGCGGCATGGGGCAGGAACTGGTCAAGCGCACCGAGGACCGAGCGACACCGCTGTGGTCAACGCAGGTCATGATTGACCACCCGGGGCTCGTGCGCGCGATCCACGACGATTTCTTCGCCGCCGGGGCCGAGGTCGCGACGGCCAACACCTATGCCGTTTTGCGCGACCGGCTGGTGCGGGTGGGCATGCAGGACCGGGTGCCGGAATTGATCGACACGGCTCTGAGCACGGCCGAGGCCGCGCGCGCCGCACACGGCTCGGGGCTGGTCGCCGGGTCGTTGGGACCGCTGATCGCCTCGTACCGGCCTGACTTGTGCCCGCCGGCGGCGGAGGCCGCGGCGCTTTATGCAGAGAACGTGGCGATGATGCAGGACCGGGTGGACCTGTTCCTGATCGAGACGATGTCGTCGGTGGAAATGGCCGAGGGTGCGTTGCGCGCCACAGCGGCGTCGGGCGTGCCGGTTTGGCTGGCGGTCAGCGTCGACGACCATGACGGCGCAAAGCTACGCTCTGGCGAGCCGGTGTCCGACCTGGCGGCAACGGTCGCGCGACACGAGCCCGACGCGGTGCTGATCAACTGTTCGCGGCCCGAGGCGGTGGCGGCGGGGCTGGAGGCGATCAAGGGCTTCGACCGCCCCTTCGGCGCCTATGCCAACGGCTTCACCCGGATCAGCAACGGCTTTCTGGCCGACGCCCCGACGGTCGACGCATTGGAGCGGCGGACGGATTTGGGGCCCGAGGCCTATGCCGATTTCGTCGACGGGTGGGTTGCGCAAGGTGCGACGATCGTCGGCGGCTGCTGCGAGGTCGGGCCGGCGCATATCGCCGAGATCGCCCGTCGTCTTGGCAAGCTGCCGGCCGAAGCGGCGGCGAGCCTGGCGTGAGGGCGCTGCGATGAAGCTGCCGGCCTCTGCGATCCGCTGCATCGAGATGTGGCGGCTGGGCTTCGTCGCCACCGTCACGCCGGGCGGACGGCCCAACGTGTCACCCAAGGGCACCTTCCTGGTCGTCGACGACGAGACCATCGCCTTCGGTGAAATCCGCTCGCCCCAGACGGTCGCGAACCTGACAGTCAATCCGGAGCTCGAGGTCAATTTTGTCGACCAGTTCCTGCGCAAGGGCGTGCGGATCCGCGGCCGGGCGGCGTTTCTGCGGCCGGGGACGCCCGCCTTCGACGCGCTTCTGCCCCGGTTCGAAGCGCTTTTCGGCGACCTCACCCGGCGATTCAATCTGATCGTGACGATCCCGGTGGACGAGGCCAGGCCGCTGATCACGCCACCTTACGAAGACGGCGCCACCGAGGACGAGATGATCGCCCTCTGGAAGGGCCGGTTTGCGGAGATGTACCCATGAGCGTGCCCGAAAACGCCCGCGCGGTGATCATCGGCGGCGGCGTGGTCGGCTGCTCGGTGGCCTATCACCTGACCAAGGCGGGCTGGACCGACGTGGTGCTGCTGGAGCGCAAGCAGCTGACCAGCGGCACCACTTGGCACGCCGCCGGGCTGATTGCGCAACTCCGGGCCACGGCGAACATGACCAAGCTCGCCAAGTACAGCCAGGAGCTCTACGGCGCGCTCGAGGCCGAGACCGGCGTCGCGACGGGGTTCCGGCGGGTCGGCTCGATCACCGTGGCGCTGACCGAGGAGCGCAAAGAGGAGCTTTATCGCTCGGCCTCGATGGCGCGGGCCTTCGGGGTCGAGATCGAAGAGATCGGCCCGAACGAGGTCAAGGCGCGCTATCCGCATCTGAACATCGACGGAGTCACCGCGGGGGTCTATCTGCCGAAGGACGGCCAGGGCGACCCGGCGAACATCGCGCTGGCCCTGGCCAAGGGCGCGCGGCAGCGGGGCGCCCGGGTGCTGGAGCGCACCAAGGTCACCGGGCTGCGGCGCGCCGGGCGCCGGATTACCGGGGTGGACTGGACCAACGGTGCCGCTTCGGGCGTGATCGAGGCCGACTGCGTGGTGAACTGCGCCGGAATGTGGGGGCGCGAGGTCGGCCGCATGGCCGGCGTCAACGTGCCGCTGCAGGCTTGCGAGCATTTCTACATCGTCAGCGAGCCGATTGACGGGCTCACGCAGTTGCCGGTCCTGCGGGTGCCCGACGAATGCACCTATTACAAAGAGGACGCCGGCAAGATCATGCTCGGCGCCTTCGAGCCGGTGGCCAAGCCCTGGGGCCCGATCCCGGAGGGGTTCGAGTTCGACCAACTGCCCGAGGACTTCGACCATTTCGAGCCGATCCTCGAAATGGCGGTGAACCGGATGCCGATGCTTGCCGAGGCCGGGATCCACACCTTCTTCAACGGCCCGGAATCGTTCACCCCCGACGACGCCTATCACCTTGGGCTGGCGCCCGAGATGGACAATGTCTGGGTCGCGGCGGGGTTCAACTCGGTCGGTATCCAGTCGGCGGGCGGGGCCGGCATGGCGCTGGCGGCCTGGATGGACGGCGGCGAGAAGCCGTTCGATCTGGGCGATGTCGACATCGCGCGGATGCAGCCGTTCCAGGGCAATGCGCGGTATCTGCGCGAACGGTCGACCGAAACGTTGGGGCTGCTTTACGCCGATCACTATCCCTACCGGCAGAAAGCCACGGCGCGCGGCGTGCGGCGCTCGCCGTTTCACGGCGCTTTGGCCGCCGAGGGCGCGGTTTTCGGCGAGGTCGCCGGCTGGGAGCGCGCGAACTGGTTCGCCGCCCCGGGGCAAGAGCGTGCCTACCGCTATTCCTGGAAGCGGCAGAACTGGTTCGAGAATGCGCGGGCCGAGCACATGGCGGTGCGCGAGAACATCGGGATCTACGACATGTCGTCCTTCGGCAAGCTCCGGGTCGAGGGGCCCGACGCCGAGGCGCTGCTGAACCATGTCTGCGGCAACGACATGTCGGTCCCGGCGGGCAAGATCGTCTACACCCAGTTGCTCAACGCCAAGGCAGGGATCGAGGCGGACGTCACCGTCACGCGGCTGTCCGAGACCGCCTATCTGGTGGTCACGCCGGCGGCGACGCGGCTGGCCGACGAGACCTGGCTGAGGCGGCATACCGGGGACCGGCGGGTCGTGATCACCGACGTCACCGCGGGCGAGGGTGTGCTGGCGGTGATGGGGCCCAATGCACGGCGGCTGATGCAGGCGGTCTCGCCGGCCGATTTCTCCAACGAAACCAACCCGTTCGGTACCGCGCAGGAGATCGAGATCGGCCTCGGCCTGGCCCGCGCGCAACGGGTGAGCTATGTTGGCGAGCTCGGCTGGGAGCTCTACATCTCGGCCGACATGTGCGGGCATGTCTTCGAGGTGATCTGGGAGGCGGCGCGAGGTTTGGGCGCGCGGCTCTGCGGCATGCACATGATGGATTCGTGCCGGATCGAAAAGGCGTTCCGGCATTTCGGCCACGACATCACCTGCGAGGATCACGTGCTGGAGGCCGGCCTGGGCTTTGCCGTGAAGACCGCGAAGCCCGATTTCATCGGCCGCGACGCGGTGCTGCGGGCGCGCGAGGCGGGGCTGCAGGCGCGGCTTTTGCAGTTCCGTCTGACCGACCCCGAACCGCTTTTGTACCACAACGAGCCGGTGATCCGGGACGGCGAGGTCGTGGGCTATCTGTCGTCGGGGAACTACGGCCACGCGCTCGGCGCGGCGATCGGGATGGGCTACGTCCCCTGCCCCGGCGAGACCGCGGACCAGGTGCTGGCCTCGGGCTACGAGATCGAGGTGGCCGGCACGCGGGTGGCGGCGGAGCCGTCGCTGCGGCCGCTCTACGACGCGAAGTCGGAGCGGGTCAGGGCCTGAAGCCGGACGCTGCGGGATCGGGTCTAGAGCGTGTCCAATCTGAACGGGGACGGGCATTCACCGCGCCGCCCGAGGCAGCGTTTGCGCCGGCGAATGCGTTCGGGCGGCGCGGTCAATTCGGTTGGATTGCACATGCTCAAAAGGAGCGGTTTCGGCAACGGCGAGAGGAGCCGCGCCATCGCCGACCCGCGGGGTGGCGAGCCGACGTTTGAACGGCAGTGCTTTATGGCTGTCGAATCCGTAGGACCTCAAGCAGTGCGCGAGCCTCGACCAATCGCCGCCCCTCCGGGGCGGGTCGGCGATGGCGCGGCGGCGCTGCGCGCCTTGATTCCGCGCCGGGGGGCGGGTTTCCCACGTCCAATTTTGGGCAAATCGCGCAAATACCCTCGCCGTCGAGTTCCACTTCCGACGCGTCGCGCCGGCCAAAGGACTCACACCAATCTCTGCGCTGCGTTATCGTTAGGGGGTATTCAAGAAATTTTCCGAAAGCGCCTTGGAGGGTTATGAGATGACCGACACGACACCAAGCAGATGGGCCGGCGTGATGGCAGCGATTCTGGTTCTGGCCGCGCCGCTGCAGCCGGCCCGGGCGGATACGGCGACGCTCCTGCTCAGCGACATGTGCGGCGATCCGTCCAACATTTTCGACTGGGAATGGTCGCGTGTCGCCAACGAATCGACCACCTTGTTCTACTTGGCAGACGACGGCACCGTGTCGGCAATCTCGGACGGCGCAAACGCTCTCGATACCTTTGACACTCTCTATACGGCGGCCCATGGCGGCGGCGGCGAGATCAGCGACATCCCGAACGCGGACTTCGCCCAGTTCCTTCATGATGCGCATGCCTCAACACCGAGCGAGATGTTCTTCGCCGTGTGCGCGGCGGCGGTTGGGCCGGACAGCCTGCTAAAGGCGACGAATGATGCCTACGACGACGACATCCCGAAGCTGACCGGAGGCGTGGCGGGCTGCGCACTGGTCGGGGATGGAGATATGGACTTGGCGAACGCGGTCTATCTGATCAACGTGACCCATAGCGACGACGAGCGCTTCGACAGGATCCAGACAAATATCGAGGACAAGTGGGCCGGGAACTATCCCGAATCCGAGCAAAGCTATCGTGAAGTCTGCCAGGCGCGGCTGGAGCCCTTCAACCGCGCCAACGTTCTGGACTTCGTCGACACCGTCCTGGTCGAGTTCTCGCAACCCGCACCGCCCGGACATCCCGACCAATCGACGAATTACCTGGATCTCGTGGCATTGAACAACGGCGGCGATGCGCTGTTTGTCTGCGGCGCCAACCCGGCCGGTGCCGGCGCCGTCCCCTGCCCATAGCTTCTGCGCAGGCCACGGGAGTCCCGGGTCAGTCTTCGAGATACATGAAAGTGGCGGTGGCCAGCGCAGCGGTCTTGGTGCTGCCCTCGGCGGCGAGCGTCACCCGGCAGACCGCGAGCTTGCGGCCGTTGCTTTCGATGTCGACGGTGACGTCGGTGGCGGCGTCGGCCAGGGGCCGGATGAAGCGCACCGACATGTCGACCGTGGTGCAGTTGCGGAACCGCCCGTTGGCGCCGGTCAGCGCCAGCACGCAGGCGGTGTCGGCGACGGCGGCGATGGCCTGACCACAGAGGACGCCGATGCCGGGGCCGCCGCGCAGCAGCAGGCGGTCGTTCCGCGGCAGATGCAGACGCGACCGCTTTGGTGTCGCCTCGACCAGGCACAGACCGATCTCGGCGACCCAGGGCGCGAAGGTCTTGGCGACGAGGGCGGCGGCCTCGTCCGGTCCGAAGGTCTGGTCCTGCATCGGCTGTCCCTTTCCCGGCTGCGCGGTGTATAGCTTCGCCCATGGGCAGGGCTTCGGCAACAGCGCTCGACCCGCGCATCCGCGAGATGGCGGTGATGGGCGATTTGCGGGTCTGGTCGGTGATCGTGACGATCTTCGGCGATGCGGTGCTGCCGCGGGGCGGGCTGGTCCCGGCGCGGGCGGTGACGGCGCTGGCGGCGCGGTTGGGGATCCGGGCCGAGGCGGTGCGGGTGGCGCTGCACCGGCTGGCGCGCGACGGCTGGATCGAGCGGACGCGGGCCGGGCGGCACGCCTTCTACGGCCTCTCGGCCAGCGGGCGCGCGCGATTCCTGCCGGCGAGCCGGCGGATCTATGCGCCCGCCCCGGCGCTGAGCGAACCCTGGCGGCTGGCGGTGCTACCGGCGGGCGGCGCGGGCGCCGCGGTCCTGGAACGCGCCGGGTGGCTGGCCCTGAACGGAGGCTGCTGGCTGGGCCCGGCAGAGGCCGGCGCGGCGCCGCGGGAAGCGGTCGTGGCGGAGCGCCTGGCGGCCATGCCGGACTGGGCGCGGACGGCGCTGGCCGGCGCTCCGCTGCAGGCGGATTATGCGCGGCTGGAGCGGGCGTTGCGGCGCGTCTCGGCGAGTCTCGACACGGCGAGCCTGCCCGAGGCCGAGGTCGCGGCGGCCCTGAGGATCTTGATCGTGCACCACTGGCGCCGTCTGCTGCTGCGACATCCGGACGTGCCTGCCGAACTGCTCCCGGAGGGCTGGCGCGGCGAGGCATGCCGGGCCCATGTGCTCAAGCTGCACGCGGCGCTGTCGGCGGTGGCGGATGCGTGGCTCGACGAGGCGATCGGGCCCCGGGTCGGTCGGGGGAGTTGATGCGGGTGGCGTTCGGCGGCGGGATTTGCTCGGCAGGGGACGGTGACAGCATTTGGTTAGCCGTGCCCATCGCCGATCCGCGGGGTGGCGAACCGACGCTTGTCCGGATGCGCTTTATGGCTGTCGAATCCGTAGGACCCCAAGCGGTGCGCAGGTCTCACACAATCGCCACCCCACCCGGGCGGGGCGGCGATGGGCACGGCGGGGCTGCGCCCCTTGATTCCGTGCCCAGGAGGGCCGTCAACGATCGCTCATGGCCAAGTTTTACGAACCCGGTCACCTCGACGGCGTGAGGTATCCGCCCGCGCCACGCCCTCACCCCCCGGCAACTGCCCGGCGCCGGGTGGCGTTGAGGATCAGCACCATGATTGCGATGTTGAGCAGGTTCCAACCAATCCCGTTTAGAAACGCCATTTGGTACGACCCGGTGACGTCATAGATCCAACCCGACATCCAACCGCCCAAGGCCATGCCGACGATCGTCGCCATGATCACGAAGCCGACCCGCGCGCCGGCCTCTCGGGCGGGTAAGTACTCGCGCACGATGACGGCGTAGCTCGGGACGATACCGCCCTGGCTGAGCCCGAAGACCAGGCTGACGAGATAGAGCGAGACCATGCCGTCGAACGGCAAGTAGAGAAACAATGCGATGCATTGCAGGGTGGAGCCGATCAACAGCGTCATCACACCCCCCAGCCGGTCGGCGACGAGGCCGGACACCAAACGCGACACCACGCCGCCGAGCAGCATCAGCGACAGCATCTCGGCGCCGACGGCGGGGCCGTAGCCGAGATCGACGCAGAAGGCCACGATGTGGACCTGTGGCATCGACATCGCCACGCAGCAACCGATGCCGGCAATCGCGAGCAGCCAGGTCAGCGCACGGGGGGAGAGGGGGACGGCTCTTGCGCGGAGTTGCGAGTGCTGGTCCGCGGCGTCATGCGCGGCGGAGGGCAGCGCGCGGCGCAACATCAGCGCGCCGGGGATCATCACCGCAAGGCAGAGCGCGGCAAGCGCGAGGTAGACGCTGCGCCAGCCATAATCGGCGAGCACACCGGACAGGGCGACCGGCCAGATCGCGCCGCTGAGGTAGTTGCCGCTGGCGGCGATGGCGACGGCGATGCCGCGGCGGCGCAGGAACCAGTGCGAGATGTCGGCGATCAGGGGTCCGAAACTGGCGGCGCTGCCGAAGCCGACGATCAGTTGTAGGGCGGTGAGCAGCCAGACCGAGGGGGCGACGCTGGCGAAGGCGAAGCCCGCGGCCATTGCGGCGGCCGCGGCGATCAGCGCAGCGGTGACGCCGTAGCGGTCCACGGCGCGGCCGATCAACAGATTGCCAAGGGCGAAGCCGATCATGGTGGCCGAGTACGGCAGAGAGGCGTCGGCGCGGGCGACGCCGAACTCGGCCTCGACCGCAGGCATGATGACGATGATCGCCCACATGCCGACATTGCCCACCGTCGCGATGCCGAGCGTGATCGCGAGGCGGAGCCAGGAATAGGTGCTGTCGTGGATCTGGGGGCCGGTCATCGGGCGGAGGCTAGCCGAGGCCAGGCGGGTTGGGAAGCGGGTCGAGGGGGCAGAATTGCTTGGGCGTCCAGATCTGGACATGCGGTTAAATTGTTGAAATCGTTTGTGATAGCGCAAATAACCCGTAAGCCCGGGTGGTGGTCTAGCAATGGGGTTTCGGCCTATTGGACGAGCCGGGATTGGCGGGACGTCCTCGTGGAAGGCAGACGGTTCGATTGGCGTGGAGGGAGTTGTCACGGTCGGCTGTGCGGAACGCGGATGGCGCACCGGATTTGGATTGAGAAGGCTTGGGAAGGCAATGTCGAAACGGAGGAGGGCCAAGGCAGGCCTTGACCTTCCATTCAACGTGAGCCGTGCGAGCGCCTGCCCGTGGGATGGCGCCTCCACCTTTCAACGGCTCGGTTTCTGGCAGCAAAGTCCGAACGAACTCGGACCGACGCGCTTCCTTAAGCTAAAGCGCCAGCCCGTCGGGACGGGCAGGCGCTCGCACGGCGCCTTCGGCTGGATTCCGTGCGGTTGGTGGCGTCTCGATCCGGCGACGGCTCAGGGCCGCAATCAAGCCGCCCAGCTCCCCTGCCCTACTCCACCGTCAGCAATGACCGCTCCAGAACCTTGCGGTCCTGGCCCATCACATAGCGGACCTCGTAGGCGCCGGGCGCCTCGGGGACCTTGAGGATCAGCGGCGAGCCTTCGCGAGCGTAAGTGTAGGTCTCATAGCCCTTCTCGTCGCCGACACGCGCAATCGACAGATAGTCGTTTTTGTACTCGGGCCCTTCCCAGGTCACCACCAGATTGCTGCCCGGCGCCGCCGTCCCGGCCACGTCGAGCGTCGCGCCGATGGCGGCCACGGTGATCGGCTGCCGTGCCAGAATCGATCGGTTGTTGCCGGACATCACATAGCGCAGCTCGTAGTCGCCAGGCTCGGTCGGCATTTGCAGCATCAGCGGTGAGCCCTGCCGCGTGTAGGTGTATTTCTGGTATTGGTTGTCTCTCGCGCCGAGCTTGGCGATGTCGATATAGTCGTTCTTGTAATCCGGACCCTCCCAGGTCACCGCGATCTGGCCGCCGATATCGGCGGTGTCCGGGCCGGACAGGCTCGCCGTCACCGGCGTGACCTTTACCGCGGTGCGCGCCATCACCGTGCGGTCCTGGGCAAGCACATAGCGCACCTCGTAGTCGCCCGGCTCGACCGGGACCTTCAGCGTCAAGGGCGAGCCCTCGCGCGTGTAGGTATAGGTGACGTAGCGGTCCTCGCCGGCCTTCGCCAAGTCGATGTAGTCGTTCTTGTAGTCCGGGCCGGTCCAGTCGACGGTCACCTCGCTGCCCACCGCGGCGCTTTCCGGCGCGCTGACCGAGAAGTCGACGCCGGTGACGGTGATCGAAACACGCTCTAGCACCGTGCGCTTTTGGTCCATCGTGTAGATGATGTCGTAGTCGCCCGGCTCACCCGGCATCTGCAGGCCAAGCGGCGAGCCTTCGCGCGTATAGGTGTAGTTGATCCAACCCTCGTCGCCGGGGGCCACCACGGCCAGGAAGTCATTCTTATAGTCCGGGCCGGTCCAGTCGATGCTGACCGTTGCCCCGGCGGGCAAGCTGTCCGGCGGGGTAATCGTGGCGGCGACCGGGGTCACCTCGATTGCGCGGCGGGTCAGCGCCTTGCGGCCGTCGTTGAGGACGTAGCGCAGTTCGTAGCTGCCCTCTTCCGGCGGCATGCGCAGGTTCAGAAGCGGGCCCTCGCGGGTATAGGTGTACTCGATCCAGGCGCCTTCGTCGGCGTCGCGGGCGGCGACCGAGATGAAGTCGTTCTTGTTGTCAGGCCCGGTCCAGCGGACCTGGACGGTGGACCCGGCAACGGCGCTGTCGGGCGCCTCGATTGTGGCGTCGGGGCGGTATTCCGGCAACTCCAGGACCACGGTTTTGTTGACGGTGCCGACGCCGAAGCGCAGCTCGGCATAGGCCTCGTCAATCGGGCGCAGGACCGAGACGGTGTATTCGCCCTTGACCAATTGCAGGTCGAGGTTCGAGGCAAGCTCGGTATCGACGATGGCCTCGTCACCAGCCACATCCCAGACGAGGTCGTCGTTGATGCGCGGGCCGTTCTTGCCGTCGGTGGCGAAAAAGCGCACGCGCACCGGCTCCGGCGGCAGTTCGGGCAGGACCAGAACGACCGTGCGGTGGGTGTCCTCGACGCTGAAGTCGCGGGTCGCGCTGGCGCCGTCCTTGTCGCGAGTGACGGCAGCGGTGTAGGCGCCGGGCAAGAGCTCCAGCGTCGGAGTCATATCGCTGCCGCCCTGCAGCAGGGTGGCGCCGGCGGCGTCGGTGACGGTCCAGGCGAGGCCCTTGGAAATGACCGGCCCGCCGGGGCCCTCCTTGGCGTTGAAGGTGACGTCGAAGGGTTCAGGCGCGGGCGGCTCGGCCACCACCAACAGCGCGTCGGCCAGCTCACCGGCGTCCGAGGCGGTGCGGAAGGTGCCGCCGGTTTCTTCAGCGAGGCACGCGAGTTGCGCCCGGTCCGCGGGATCGGAGACGTCGAAGCCGATGACATGGGCGGTGAAGTCGACGCCCGCCTCTTCCAGCTGGCGGCCAACCTCGCAGGGATCGAACTCGCAGGTTTCCTTGCCGTCGGAGACCAGAATCACCGTGGCTTTGTCTTCGGTATAGCGCAAGGCTTCCGCGGCCTGGATCACCGCGGCCGATAGCGGCGTCTTGCCCTTGGGCTTAATCGCGTTGACGGCGCCGGCGATGGCGCCCCGGTCGCCGCCGGGCTGAATCAGCGTCTCGATATCTGTGCAGTCGCCCTTGCGGCGGTGGCCGTAGGCGGTGAGGCCGAGCTCTTGCTCCGGCGGCAGGGTGTCCAGCAAGCCGCCGATGACCTCTTGCGCGATGGTGATCTTGGCGGTGCCGTCGATCTGGCCCCACATCGATCCCGAGGCGTCGAGCACCAGGATCGCGCGCGGCCGGTCCTGGGCGATGGCGGCGGTGGTGAAACAAAGGCAGAGCGCAAGCAGCAAGCGAAACATCGGGACCCCTCCAAAATCGATTTGGCGCAGAGTGTGCCATATCGGGGCGGAAATGCTAGCCCCGCGCGGGTCGGGAATGCCGGACCCCATGTCGCGCCCGTGGCTTGCATCGCCGCGCCCGGCCCCGCATGGTTTGCGCGCAGCACGAGGAAAGGCCGCCCCCATGACCCAGACCCCCGACGCGATCATCATCGGCACCGGCGTGATCGGCGCGGCGACCGCCTTCGAGATGGCCAAGCGCGGCTGGAAGACCCTGTCGCTGGACCGCAACGCGCAAGTCGGCCACGGCTCGACCGCCGGGTCCTGCGCGATTATCCGGATGCATTACTCGACCTTCGACGGCACCGCCTTCGCCTGGGAGGGCTATCATTACTGGCGCGACTGGGCTGAGTATCTGGGCCTGCCCGCGGGCGCCAACCTGGCGCAGTTCCGCGAATGCGGTTGTCTGGTGATGAAGACCGAAGAGAACGGCCAGCTCGAAAAGCACATCGTCAATTCGCGCGACCTGGGCATCCCGTTCGAGGAATGGGACGCGGGCCAGATCACCGCGCGGCTGCCGGTCTATTCGCTGGAGTCCTACTTCCCGCCCCGCGCCCGCGACGACGCCGGCTTCGGCCAGCCCAACGGGCGCAGGATCGCCGGCGCGGTCTATTGGCCGAACGGCGGCTATGTGACCGACCCCGCGCTGTCGGCGCAGAACCTGATTGAGGCCGCGCGCCAACACGGCGCCGAGGTGCGGACCGGGGCCGAGGTGTCGGCGGTGCTGCAGGACGGCGGCAAGGTGACGGGGGTACGGCTCGCCTCGGGCGAAGAGCTCCACGCGCCGGTGGTGGTGAACGTGGCCGGGCCGGGCTCGGCGATCGTCAACCGGATGGCGGGCGTGCTGGACGACATGAAGATCGAAACCCGACCGCTACGGCAGGAGGTGGTGCATGTGCCCGCGCCCGAAGGCTTCGACTTCGAGGGCACCGCGCCGGTGATTTCCGACAACGACATCGGCGTCTACTGCCGGCCCGAACACGGCAACCACATCCTGGTCGGGTCGGAGGACCCCGAATGCGACCCGCACGACTGGACCGAGGACGATGTGCACTATAGCCGCGATTTCACCGAGCAGTGGACGACGCAGGCGATGCGATATGCCCAGCGGGTGCCGTCGCTTGGTGTGCCGGGGCGCGCGACCGGGGGCGTGGTGGACCTTTACGACGCGGCGACCGACTGGATCCCGATCTACGACAAGTCCGCCTTGGGTGGGTTCTACATGGCCTGCGGCACCAGCGGGAACCAGTACAAGAACGCGCCAATCGCCGGCAAGATGATGGCCGCACTGATCGACTACTGCGAGGCGGGGAACGATCACGACGCAGCGCCCTTGCAGTTCACCCTGCCCTATATCGGGCGCGAGATCGACGTCGGCTTTTATTCCCGCCGGCGCGAGATCAACCAGGAATCGAGCTTTTCGGTGCTGGGTTGAGGCGTGACGGGCGGTTCTTTGGAGGACAAAGCCGTGCCCATCGCCGACCCGCGGGGTGGCGAACTGACCTCTAAGCAGCAGCACTTTATGGTCGTCGAGTCCGTAGGGCCTCCAGCGGTGCGCAAACCTCGACCAATCGCCACCCCTCCGGGGCGGGTTGGCGATGCTCACGGCGGGGCTGCGCCCCTTGACTCCGTGCCCGATTAAACCGGAGCCCGCCCGCTCCTGACCAGAATTTCACCCAAAATCCGAACCTCGAGCGCCTACGCCGACCCCAACGCGTCGCGAAACCGCTCCAGCTCTTCGTCGGCGATGCCCGCCCTCTCGACCGGTGCAGGATAGGTGCCGGCCTCGGCGGCGGCCTTGAAGGCCGCCAGCGCGGCGCGGCGTTCGCTGCGGATCCGGTCGTAGAGCGCGTGCAGGTTGCCGAAGGCGCGGGCGTGGCGGGGGCGGTCGGGCGCTTCGCCGCAGATGTCATTTTGGAACAGATAGACGATGTCGCCGCCCGAGCCCGAGCCGAGCGAAGATGTCACCAGTGTCGTGCGCCGGCTGATCTCGGCCAAGACCGGCGCGCAGATCACCTCTGCCTCGACGCTGAACGCGCCGGCATCCTCCATGGTGCGAAAGTCTTGCCATAGCGCCAGCGCCTCTTCGGCGGTTTTGCCGATGGCGCGCAGGCCGCCCTTCCAAGTGGATTTCCGCGGCACCAGGCCGAGATGGCACATCACCGGGATCTCTTCGCGCGCGAGCAATTCGACGATATGCGGGCCGCGGGCGGTATAGACGCTGTCGGCGCCGGCCTGCATCGCCGCGAAGGCGGCGGTCAGCACATCGCGCTCGGTGGGAAAATCCGGCAGCCCGAGCGCGGCGGTGTAGAACATCTGCGGCCCGCCTGCGCGCACCTCGGCGGCATGTTGGCAATTGCCCATGATCAGGTCGAGCCCGGCGTCCCAGGCGGCCGACGCTTCTTCGGCCGAGTTCGCCGTGGTCTGGGTCAGCACGCGCCGGCCCTTCAGAGCGCGCAGATCGGCGGCGGTGTAGTTCCGGGTCTGCGGGCGCGCGGCCCAGTCGTAGATGCGTTTCATGGGCGTGTCCTTGTTGCGCGGTCCAAGGCTTAGAAGGTGGGCATCAGTGGCGCAACCTTGCCAGGCCGTGCACTCCGGCGTTTGATGGCAGCCGAAGGAGCCACGTATGCTGAAGGCACTTTTGATCGGTGCGGGGTTCATCGGAAAGGTCCATGCCGAATGCCTGGCGCAATCGGCGCGGGCGCACCTTGGGTTTGTCGTCGATACGGATGTCCGGCGGGCCGCGGCCTTGGGCGCCGCGGCATCCAGTGCGACGCTCGACGACGGCCTTTCCGCGGGATGCGATTTCGCCATCATCGCAACGCCAACCGAGGCGCATGGCCCCGTCGCCCGCGCCTGCATCGCCGCCAACCTGCCGTTTCTCTGCGAAAAGCCGATCGACGTGGATTTGGACTCGGCGGTCGAGACGGCCCGCGCGGCAAAGACGGCCGGTCTGCGGACGGGGCTTGCCTTCAACCGCCGCCACGACGCGCAGTACCTGGCGTTGAAGGCCCATGTGGCAGCCGGCGACGTGGGCACGGTCGAGACCATGGTTCTGACTTCGCGCACCCAGTCGGCGCCGGCGGCGGGCTACATCGCCGCCTCGGGCGGCATGATGCGTGACAAGGGCGCGCATTTCTTCGACCTCGCCTGCTGGCTGTCGGGCTCGCGGCCGGCCGAGGTCTTCGCGCAGGGCGCCTGCCTCTTCGAGCCCGGCTATGCGCGCCACGGCGATGTGGACACGGCGGTTCTGTCGCTGCGGATGCAGTCGGGCGCGTTCTGCCAGATGAATTTCAGCCGCCGCACCGGCTATGGCTATGACGAGCGGATCGAGATCGCCGGCTCGGCGGGCATGGTGCAGGCGCGGATCCCGGTGGCCGTCGACGTGGCGCTCTACAAGGGAGCGCATGTGGTGTCGGGCGGCGGCCATGCGCATTGGTACGACAGGGTCCGGGCGACCTATCCGGCACAGCTTGCGGCCTATCTCGACCACCTGGAGACCGGCGCGGCGTTTCCCTCGGTGCAGGACGGTCTGGTGGCCGAGGCGGTGGCCCGGGCGGCAGAGCGGTCGATGCGCACTGGGGCCGCCGAGCCGGTGGACTACGCCTTGGCGGATGCGGTCTGAGGCGGCTTTCCATTCGGCCCGGCGGCGCGTAGTCATGGGGCATCCGGGCCCCGTCACAGGGGCCGGGTTTCCGGGCAGCGAGGAGTCTTCTGGACGCGCCCGGCGCACCCGACGGGTGCGATGAAATCCCCGCACCAGGCGCGCCTTCGGGCGCCGAACGACAGGGCCCCGGCGGGGCGGACAGGGAGGACGACGGCATGCGTGCAGGTGTGATCGGATTGGGTGACATGGGCTCTGGCCTGGCCAAGAACCTGATCGCCAATGGGTTTCGGACCACGGGGCTCGACCTCAGCGCGGACCGGATGGCAGCCTTCACAGCGATGGGCGGCGAGGCGGCGGCGGATGCGGCCGAAGTCGGCGCCAATGCGGACGCGGTCTTCGTGATGGTGATGAACGGCGATCAGGCGAAATCGGTGATTTTGGGGCCGGACGGGCTGGTCGGGCACATGGCCCCCGGCGGCGCGGTGATCCTGTCGGCGACGATCAAGCCCAGCGAGGGGCGCGAGATCGCCGAGGCGATGGCGGGCTCGAACATCCATCTGATCGACACGCCGGTCTCGGGCGGCTTTCCCGGCGCCCAGGGCGGCACGCTGACGATGATGGCGGCCGGCGCGCCCGAGGTGCTGGACCAATACGCGCCGGTGATGCAGGCGGTGTCGTCGAGCATCCATCGGGTCGGCACTGCCGCTCCGCAAGGCCAGGTGGTCAAGGCGATCCTGCAGTCTCTCTTGGGTGCCATGTTCTCGGCCACCTTTGAGGCGGCGGCGCTGGCGGCGAAGGCGGGCGTGTCGGGGCAGGTCCTCTACGACGTGGTCTCGACCTCTTCGGGCGGCTGCGGCATCACCTCGAACGCGCTGCAAAAGATCATCGACCGGCAGTTCGAGGGCACCGGCAGCCACATCAACACGATGCACAAGGACCTGACGATCTCGATGGGCTTCGCCGAGGAACTGGGCGTGCCGATGCACACCGCGGCGGCGGCGATGCAGATCTTTCACGCCGGGCGAAGCAAGTTTCCCGATGGCGACAACTGGGTCTGCACACGGGTGATCGAGGGCATCGTCGGCGCCGAACTGCACCGGGAGGCCGCGCGATGAAACTCGGGGTGATCTGCGACGGCATCAGCCGGGATTTGGGCCATGCGGTCGACGTGATGGACGAGTTCGGGCTGGAGTATGCCGAGCTGCAATTCGTCGGCGACACGGAGGTCGGCGACCACAGCCGGGCCGAGATCGCCGAGATCGACCGGCTGCTCAAGGACCGCGGCAAGCCGGTGTCGTGCCTGTCCCGGCATATCTTCGCCGGGCTGACTACGGCGAACGCCCCCGGCGACGCCGACCACACCCGGCACATGGACGCGCTGAAGCGCGTGATCGAGATGGCCCACGTCGTGGGCAGCCCGCTGGTGCGGATCATGACCAACAAGAAGGAACAGATCCTCTGGGGCCGAAACGGCGCCGAACAGTGGAACGTGGCGCATGGCGCCTGGGACGCCACCCTGCCCCTGATCGCGCCGGCCTGCGACGTTGCCCGGGACGCGGGGCTTAAGCTGGTGGTGGAGACCGGCAACGGCACCATGGTCAATTCGAACTACACCGCGCGCAAGCTGATCGACGACCTCGGCGCCAGCGACGTGCTGCAGGTGCTGTGGGATCCCGCAAACAATTGCTGGTGCCACGAACGCGCCTGGCCGGACGGCTACGACGCGGTTCGCGGCGGCTATCTGGGACATGTGCACATCAAGGACGTCCAGGTCGACACGCCGCGCGCGACGTTGGAGGTACGGCGCTTGGGCGAAGGCCAGCTGGCCGATCAGTTCGAGCCGATCGCCAAGGCGCTGCGGGCCGACGGCTACGACGGCGCGATCTCGTTCGAAAGCGTCTATCACCCCGGCAACGGCAATTTCGAAGACGGCTTCCGGCTCTGCGTCGACCGGTTCAAGGCGCTTTTCGGGTAGCGAGCCGATCGGCGTATGTGGACCGACAGGCAGCCTGCGCCACCGACAGGCGCCTTGCCCCGGACGCTGAAGTTCTTGCCAAGCGGCACAGAGTAACCGATCCTGGCGGAGCATTGATGAGATTTCAGGGAGTGGATTGGTGAAAGAGGCATTCAAGCTCACGCCGGGCGAAAGCAAGACGATCAGCACCAAGGACGTGCCCACCGTGATGGTCCAACTGGTCGTCGAGGAAGCGAAAGCGGGCGGCAGCTACAGCGCGTCCCTTGGCGCAATCGCCAGCCGGGGCAGCATTGTCGGCGGCAAGACCCAGTGGCTGGGACCGTGGCTCGGCAACGGACCGGACCTTGTGGTCAAGAATACCTCGGCCAGCGGCGGACCTGCTTTGTCGGGCGTGATCCTCGGCGGGACGCGTCTGGCGACGGGGTTCAGCACGCAATTCCCGACGACCGCCGGACAGACCATGAATCTGACGATCTACAACACCTCGGCGTTGCATCCCGCCGACACGTTGGTGTGGTGCGGCGCCGAGACTTCCGATCCGAAACGGTACGAAGTGCCCGTCGGCGCCACGCCGTTCCAGACGACGATGGCCTGCGACGGCAAGTTCCTGAACGTCACCAACTCGACCCCAAGCGGCCTTGGCGCTGCCATTGCTGTCGTTGCGGTGCCGGCGGCCTGAGATCTTGGCGTTACTTGTCGCCAATAGTCAGGAACTCGGCGGCCGCGCGCAATTGAAACCCACACGTCACACGCAATTCGCAACCTATGGCGGCACCTATATGGTGTTGCAGATCGTGAATCTCAGCAAGACCTTTCAGGCGGCGTTCACCGCATTCTCCTCGGGTGCGAACTGGAAGGAATTCCAGCAGTTGCCAGCCACGGGCCAGTTCGTCCTTCCGATGAATTTTGGCGGTACGCCACTGTTTGTTATGAACAACTCGAACCCGGAGGCGAGCCCGGCCAACATCCTGGCGGTTGTCAGCGGTCTGGAGAGCAACGACGGCCTGGCCACACCCACAACAGTCGAAGAGGTTGAGGACATCTCGAGCTTGCTAAGCCACAGCGCCGACGAGCTGGAGACCAGCACACAGGTGATAAACGGTTCGGCACAGCTGCAGGCTGACGAGCGGACGGTGTTTTCGACGCTGGCGACATTCGAAAGCTGTCTGACGGCCGAGAACACCGGAGATGTCGAGATCACTGTCGAGGCGCGGCTCGAACAATCCGAACAGACCTTCCGAAAGTCCATCTCCGTGGGACAGCGCGACCACGTGGTGCCCTGGACCACTCTGGCCGGCGGGTTGTTGGACGTCACCGTGCATGCCGCCGATGGCGGTGCTGCTTTGGTGAAGTACAAAACGCGCCATGAATATGCCGAGTGAGCGCGCAGACGTGGCCACTTCGCAGACCAAAAATCTCTCCGCTACACCGCGGAAAATCGGTGGCCACGGCGTTTGTTTATTGACACGCTACTGCGGGGGTCGATACGCTACCTATGCGTGTCGATTCTCAAAATTGTCTTTATTTGAAGCGTTTAGGTGCCAGGTATTGAGATGTCGATAGAGATCAATGAGCCCCAGACGGGCCGCATATACTAAGGGAGCTATTTCATGCCTGACACCTCTGTCCCTCAGAGCCAAACCGCCACGTTGTCGAACCCGACCCCGCATCAGTTTCAGACCTCGGGCGGCGTCGATCAGACATTGAACATCACCAACCAAAGCGTGCAGGAAGTGGCCTCGGTGATGATCCAGTGCTCGTCCTGGGAGAATCCGCCGTCGATGCCGATTACCATCGACCCGTTCAAGAACTACTTCACGATGACGAAATTCGGCGGGGCGCCGATGGTGATCACCAACGTCACCAACCCCAACAACCCGGCGACCGTTCAGGTAACCCTGAATACCGCACATCAAGGCTGACGCCAGAGGCGGGAAACCCGACCCCGCCGTCAAAACACGCTCTCGGCACCCGTTGCGCCGCGCATGACCTGCGTCCGGCGGGTGTCGTCCTTTGCGCCGTCCTAAGAGGTGGGTAGCATGGCACAGAATTATGGCTTCGGAACAGGCGGTAACGTTGCGCTGAACGCCAAAGCTGGAGAGTTGTTCGTCTACCTCACCATGACAGGCTCGGTTAAGCTGACCCAAAAGCTCGACCTCAGTCTGTTCATCGAAGCGAACTTGCCGGACAAGAGCATAGCGCTGGCCGAAAATGACTATATGGCCGTGCAATACACCTATCAGCCGACCATTACGCCGAAAAAGGTCGTCAATTTTGTGCTGCAGGACACCGTGTTCGAATTCGGCGCCGGACGCGCCGCGGTTGCCGCCGCGTTCATTGATCTGATCAAAAAGATCGAGGCGATCGAAGGCAAATATGTCACGCCCGGCGCGGTGCCGATGCTGCGGGCACACTTTGCCTCGATCACACCGGCGACCTTCGCGGAATCGCTGCTGTTCAACTACTCGTTTGTGTCGAGTGCGACGCCGCCGCAAGCCTACGTGGACCTATACCCGGGAATGCGCCTGCGAATGGCGCCGCAGTTCAACCAACTGATCCCCGGCGGCCCGCCGCAAGTGGCGCATGGTTACGTGTCCGCCGGAGAGGTCTCTATCGAGGTCGTCAGCACGGTCGGCACCGCGGGCGAAGTCCTGGGCTTCGACGGTTTTTTGTCGTCACTGGCGATCCCGTCAGTGGACGCCCCGCCTGGCGGCGCCGGGGGCCTTATCGACTTCCGCAGCACCGCCTTTCGCCGCCGCCACTTGCGGATTTGCTACCCCGGGACCTTCCCGCCCGGAAACCAGTCCGGATCGACCAACCTGAGAAACGCCGCGGCGATCTTGGGCGCGGACACGTTGGCCGACCTCGATACCGCAACGGGTACCTATTACGCTGGCGGTGATTTCGCCCCCGAAGTCTCGACCGGTTTTTTCCGCGGGCGAACCGTCCTGATCCCCGAAGTCCTGGTCTTCGTGAACGGCCAGTCGGTCTACGTACCGATCGGAACCACCGCACGGGACCTGTTGTCGCGCTATTCGATGATGCCACGATTGAAGGGGCTGAGCGTTGTGGGATTCCACAACAAATACGTCCGCTACATCCCCACGCTCGCCAACGCCGGCGGACTGAACGGCCTCCAGCAGAGCTTTGCACAAATGTACATCGCCGACTCCGCAGAGCCGAATGTCGCAAGCCAAGATGTCTATGACTTCCCGGTGCTTGCGGGCGATGCGATTAACGTGACCAATGCCTGACGTCCCGGATAGGGGCGCATTCCGCTTTGTCCGCAGCCAGGCGGGGCTTTATCTCGGCGCCGATTCGGGCGGTGCGTTTCCGAACCAGAGGCTTGCCTATCTTCCGCCAGCCACCGAGACCGGGTTGGCGCCCGCGTTGACGCTCGAGCAAAGCTGGCAGGCAGGCGGTGCCTACGCGTTTTTGGGCACATCGCTGAATTCCGGCCAGGTTTTCATCCCGACCTTCCGGCGCTGGCTGACGGTCGAGCCTTACGGCAACAGCCGCGTCGTCTGGATCGCCAACCCCAACGACCCGCTGAGCGCCTGGCGGGTCTGGGCGATCCCGGTGATCGCGGGCAAGGTGTCCAGCCGGACGCCGGTCGATTTTCGCAACTACGCATTGATCTTTGGGCCTGGCTGCGGCGTGGGCGCCGACAATGCCAGCGCCAGCCTGGTCTTCACCGCCGGCACGGCACCGGCCAGCATCACGCTCGGTTCGGCCGACGGCACCACGCAAGTGCCGGTGGTGACGGGACCAGTGTCGATCCCGCTTTTTTCCAGCGACGATTGGGGCAGCTTCGCATTCAGGGCGGAATTCGCCCTCAACGACCAGGGCACCGAACACCTCGACGCGATGGATTGCGGGCTGCGGTATTTCTATCCGACGCCGGCCATTCCCGGCACCTTCTCCTCGCTGCGCCACCGGGTTTTCGACCTCGCGGCGGGCCAAGGCACATCGGTCGCGCTCGACGCCACGATCGATCCGATGCGCCCCTTGGACACCGACCGCACCCAGTTCCTCTTTGCCGGCGGCGCGCCGCAGTTGGGCTCGTTCTATCGCACCAACCTGTCGGCGCCGATGGCCCTTACGCCCAGCACGACGCCAAAGCCGTCGCGGCTGATTTTTGCACTGCGGCCCAGAACGGCGAATCCCGGGTCCGGCGATCCGATGTATCTGGTACCCGACGGCAGCTTTGCCTTTGGGCCCGGCCATGGCGTGCCGAACGATCCTGTGCCCGAGCTTCTCTGCGGCATTTCCGGTCCCGAATATGTCAAGACGGTGCCGAAAATGACGCTGACCTTTGTCGCCGGCCAACCCGCTTTTGCGCCGGTCTTCGACCCAAACCAACAAGAGCAACCGAAGCCGACCGAAGCGCCCCGGCTAACCGCTGCGGCAACCACGGCCTGGGCCAGCCTCACCGCCGAAGACGAACAGCCGGAATACTACGCACAGCCGCATGGCGCCTACCTTTTCGGCCACCAGGACCAGGGCCAGGCCAACAGCAACGGCACCAACCCCTACCTGCCGTATTTCCCGGTGCAGGCGGGGACCCTGCCGAAAACCGGCGAAAGCGCCAACGCCGACCCCGCTCTGACGTCCTATCCGCTTGCCCCCTATGCCGGCGCCACCAGCGGCCTGACAGCGCTGTCGAGGATGGAGGTTCAGGTCCTCAGCCAAGAGCGCCGCGCGATCGTCTACGACATCTCGAAAAAGGTGGCGAAGCAGCCGGTCTTCAGCGCGGCCGCACCCGAGGCGGAAACCGCGGTCTGCAAAGCTGGCACGCCGCAAGGCCTGATCGCCGAATTCCAGGCCGACGGCCAGGGAGGCTGCGATTCGACTGTCTGGAAACATCTCAAGCTCGCCCTGTCTGCCGACACCACCCTGCTCGCACTCGACGGGATCCAGGACCCGCTTAGGTCGGCCCTTCTGACACCGCAGCAGTTTTTCGTCGCCTCAAATCCCGCCGCCATGGCCAGCCATATCGGCGCCAATAACGCGATCCACATCGAAGACTGGAAGTTCCTGTTTGCGACCGACGATTGGTCGCGCCACGGCACTGTTATGATCATCAAACACGTGCCGAAGACCCTGCGCGAGTTGGTGGCGGATTCCAGCACCTGGATCTTGGCGGATCAATTCAACAGCAATGTCGCGGCCACCCAGGCGCAGTTGCAAGAGATCGTCGCCAATATCCCCGCCGACTCCGACTTCGACAATTTTCGGAAGATCGTCGACGATCCGAATTGGAACGGCATTCTGTTCTTCAACGCGTTCGTGCCGCTCAAGAGCCTGCCGCCGCAACTCGAAGGCCTGGCCGCGGGGATCGACCCGAGCCTGTTCAAGGCGCATCACATCGGCATTAACCAGACCGCGGTCAGCCCCGACTTGGTGCAACAGAAAAGCTCGCTCTTCGGGCTGATCTACTACACCAAGACCGCGCAGCTTTCGACCACGACCTTCGATTTCAACGTCTTGTCGCTGAAGGTGCTGTTCCGGAACTCGGGCATCGCGGCGTTCTCTTCTGAGATCCAGGTCGCGCTGAACACGCTGTTTGCCACCGAGGTCACGCAGCTCAAAGCGGAAAGCAACGTGATCAAACTGCAGGGCGTCTATCAAAAGCACGGCGATACCCACGCCTATGTCTTCAGCGAAACCCGGCCGACGGTTTTCGACGCCAACGACGACGAGGTCCTGGCGTCGGTCACAATCAACAAGGCGACCTTCGCCACGCTCGTCGGTACCGAGGCCGAAACCTCGGACCAAGTGCAGACCCGGTTTTCGTTCTGGGGCAGCATGGCCTTTGTCGAACAACAGGTGCCCGCCGGAGACGGCAAGACGATGCCGTGCGATCTGTTCTCGTACGACGCGTTGGCATTTTCGAACTTGCTGTTGCACATGGATTTTGCCCGCGCACAGCCCAGCGACAGGACCTTCACCTTCGATGCGGCCAAAATGGCCTTCGACGCCTCGACCAGCATCACCCGCGAGCATGCGCTAGCACGGCATTTCCCGATGTCGATCAAACGCATGCTCACTGCGGGCGAAGGATCGAAGTCAATCGCCGACCTGGGCTACATGACGCTGTCGACCCAGCTCGACAGCTCGCAGCCCAGCGGCACCTGGTTCGCGCTCGACTTCGACCTCAACCTCGGAACCTTGGGTGCCTATGCCTCAAATGCCGGGCTGGTGGTCAGCATCGCTTTGGCCTGGTCGCCGTCGAGCTACGGGCTGAAGGTCTTCGCCGGACTGAAACTGCCGATGTCGTCGGGTGCGAAGAACGAGATTTCGATCGAGGGCGTGATCAAGATCACGATGTATGCGCGGCAGCTGTTTTACAACGACAAGGCGTTCATCATGAAGCTGACCGGCATCGCGCTGAAGCTTCTGGGCAAGCAGCTGCCGCCCGGCGGCGCGTTCGATTTCTACATCTTCGGCGATCCCGACCCGGCGGCGGGCGCCAATTCGTTGGGCTGGTACGGCGCCTGGATCAAGGACAAACCGAAAACCTCCCCCGACGACGACCCCATTGGAGCGAAGGAGCCGCCGATAACAATCGGCGGTGGGAACTAGGAAGTGACCCCGCGGCCCGGGCAGCCCCCGGCCGCACATTTAGGCCCCGCGGAGGCGCGGGAGAAACGACAGAAAGGAACCACACATGGCACAACCTCCTGCAGAAGTCGCGCCGACAGCAGCGGCAGCCAGCGATTCCACGCTGACCGTCGAAGGCGGCATCACGCTTTTCATCGAACCCCCCGGCGAGCTCTTCACACTGACCGGCACTTTCACCAAGAAGGGCACGCAATCGTCGTTCCTGATGGAATACCACGCCAGTTTCGACGACGCGCTGACGCTGGGTCCGATCGGCGACATCCTTCCCGGGATCACCAAGGCGGTCGGTTTTGACGGCGTTGCCAATGCGCTGACCGAAGCGACCAATGCCCTGAAGGAAATCCCCGGCCTTGGACTGATCCTTCAGGCGTCGCTCAAGATCACCGATATCGGGATCAACACCCTGTCGCAGACCTATCAATTCGGCATCGCGCTGGACTTCTCGACGTTGAAGGACCCGATCAGCCTGAACGGAATCACCCTTCGGGCGTTGTCGGTGAAGGTCACCGCCACCAAGGAAACCACCTAGCCTGCGTGATTGATCGGAGCGCCACTGGATGGCCAAGGATAGCGACGACATAGCCTTGCCGGCGACGGCGGGCGGCACCGGAAAGATGCGTGTCGAGTTCGAGCTTATGGCCGCGCTCGACATCTTCGGCGTGCCGCTCGAGGCCGGGGCGCGGTTCGGACCGGGCGTCGACACCATCCTGCAAGCCAGGTTCGGCGATCTCTCTGTCGGCGCAGTCATCGAATACCTGGTCAACAAGGCCGAGCCGAATTTCGACTTCAAGCTCGGGCCACCGTGGGATGCGCTGAACAAGATCAACCTGAAAAACTTTGTGTTTCAGGTCGATCTGACGAACCGACGGGCTGGCATTCAGTACAACGACATCGGCTTCAAGTTTCCGTTCGTCGACCTCGAACGGATCGAGATCTGGTATTCGCCGCGCGGCAAGTCAGGAACGAAGTCGGTCGAAGTGTCGCTTTACGGCTCGTTCTTGGGCAAGTCCTACGACAGCCCGCCAGGGCTGACCTGGGACGTGCTCAGCCAGCCGCCACCGGCGGTGCCGGGCAAGGGCGCCAAGACCTTCGATCTGGAATACCTGGGCGTCGGCCAGCGGGTGACTCTGCGCGACCGCAGCAAGCTCAACACGATGAAGGACATCATCGACGCGCTCGAGAAGTCCTACAAAGACATCGACCCGGTCCAGAATCCATTGGAGTCGCTGAGTTCGTTCAAATTCGATTCCAGCACCCCCTGGCTGATCGGCACAAAGTTCTCGGTCCTCGAAAGCGTCACGCTGTCGGTGATCTTCAACGCGCCGAACCTGGCCGGGCTGCGGATCGCGCTGGACGGTAAGCGCGTCGGCAAGCTCGCCGGCCTCGAATTCGAGATCGTCTACAAGAAGATCAACGACCACCTGGGGCTCTATTACTTCCAGCTGAAGCTTCCGGACGTGATCCGGCAGATCAAGCTGGGCCAAGTCAATATCACGCTGCCGATCATCGACCTCTGGGTCTACACCAACGGCAATTTCAAGGTCGATGTCGGCTTTCCGAAGGGGCTCGACTTCTCGCGCTCGGCAGCGATCAACTTCATCGTCTGGGTCGGGCCGATCCCGATCCCGATTTCTGGCGCGGCGGGGTTCTATTTCGGCGTTCTGAGTTCGGAAAGCTCGACCTCGGTCCCGGCGATCACCAACGGCAGCTTCAATCCTGTGCTGGTCGCCGGCTTCGGCATGCGGCTGGGCCTGGGCTATTCGATCCAGCTGGGCATCCTCGATGCCGGCTTCTTCGTCGGGTTCTTCGGGATCTTCGAAGGCACCTTGGCCTTCTTCCATCCGAATTCGCCGTCGGTCAACAAGGCGGTCTTCTTCAAACTCTCCGCGACGATCGGGATCATGGGCCACATCTGGGGCACGGTGAATTTCGCGATCATCAAGGCCAGCGTCGACATCTTCGCCTATGCCAAGGCGCAGCTGGTGATCGAGATCTACGCCCCGGTCGAGGTCACCTTCGAGGCCGGTGTATCGGTCAAGCTGCGGGTGAAGATCCTTTTCATCCACATCACGCTGAGCTTCCACGCCACGATCCGCAAGACCTTCACCATGGGCAGCCAGCAGGCGACGCCCTGGGCCCTCGCGCAGGACGGCGGCGCGGCACAATCGCGGCAAGGATTGCGTGCGACGTCGCAGGGCCTGGTCGCGGATTCCTTCTACACCGGCATTCTGCAGCAGGACTTCCGCAGCCATGCCGAAAGCCATCTCGAGGCCGCCATCAGCCTGATGGCCGAGGCACCGCAGCCGGCGACCACGATCCCGCTGAAGGTGCAGCTGTTGCACTCGGTCGGGCGCACCGACGATCTGCCCGCCGGCTTGGTTCAGGCACCGGCTGTGGTGGTGGCGAATGCCGACGCGGCGGTGCTGAACGCCGGCGTCGCGCTCGACGTGGCGGGGCACAGCTACACCACCGCCGCGGGCGACACGTTTGCCAAGATCGCCCAGGCCACCTCGGCCAGCCTCGCCGCCGTTGCGACAGCGGCCGGCCCCGCCGCCGGGCTGATGACCGAAGGCAAAGAGCTTGCGGTGCCTCAGGGCGGCGGCACGTACAAGATTGCGGCCAACCAGACGCTGAACGCCATCCTCGCGGCGCTGCCGAACGAGGCGCTGGCGGTCGAGCAGGTGGCGACGCTTTTGATCGGCAGCCACGGCGCGATGTGGGAGGCGCTGGCGGTGGCCAACGCGACGACCACCGGGCTGCTGGTCGCCGGCGTCGAGATCGCGTTCCCCTCGGCCAAACACACCATCACGGACACCGACACGTTCCAGTCCGTCACCGACGCGCTCAACGTCGCCGATCCGAACCTGAAGCTCACCGTCGCCGGGCTTGCCGATTACTTCCAAAACAACGATGTGCCGTTGCATCAGGGCGAGGCGATGACGCTGCCCGAGGGCACGACGACCCTGAGCGGCGGCACGACGACGGTGCCGTCGGGCGCCACGCTGGGCGCGACGTCCAAGGGTCTGATGTCGCCCTTCGAGCGGCTGGCGCGGGCGGCCTTCGACTGGTCGCTGAAGGCGCTCAACCACCTCAAAGAACAGGTGCCGGCCGGTATGTCGCGCCTCGCCCTGCCGACCGAGGTGCCGCTGGCCGACCTGCACGCGATCTATCAGCACCTGACCGACGACACCAAGCCGATCGAGTTGGCCACCATCGTGACCTTCCTCAAGGCTCAGTCGGTCGACTTCGTGCTCGACAAGATGCCGGCGGCGCCGCAGAACCCGCAATTCGGCGTGTTTCCGATGCTGCCCTATCTGGCGGTGAGCTCCGCCGGGACCAAATCGGTCGACTACGCCACCGAGCCTTACCAGTCGGACGCCGAATACCGCGCCTTCATCGCCGCCTATTTCGAGAAGCTCGCCGCGCCCAGCCAGCCGGGCCCGAACGACGGCAGCGAACCGCCCTTGGCGACATCGCTAACTGCCGCCGGAACGGTGCCGGATTCGATCGCCGCGGACATGTTCACCGATTTCTTCGTGGTCGTGTTGCGCCAGGTCGTGCAGGACGCCATCGACCTCTATCGCGAGTACACCTACACGCCGGCGTCCGGGCAGACCCTGGCCGAGATCGCTGCGCAGTTCGGCCTGAGCGATCTGAGCGTTGGACGGATGAACGAATTCGTGCCGGGCCTGATCAAGAAGGACACCCAGATCGCCATCGGCTCGGGCCAGCCAATCACCGTGGGCGCGGATGACGACCTGTCGAGCATCGCCGAGGCCTTGGGCGTCACTGTCGAGGCGGTCGAGGGCGTGCTCGGCAAGCGCCCGGTCGTCGCGCCCGGCGTCGAAATCTTCCTACTCGACGAAAAGACCTACGTCACCCAGGACGGCGACAGCATCGACAGCCTCGAGGCGCTGCAAGTCCCGGTCACGCCCGAGATCGCCGTCGCCCGCATCGCCACTGCCAACCACGACACCAAGGGTTTCTTCGCGAAAGACTCAAACCTCGAGATCGTCGAACACACCGCCGCGGTGATCACCGGCGACACCCTGCGCGACTTCGCCGCGCGGCTGCAGACCACGCCGCTTCTGGTGGCGCAGGCATTCAAGGACCGGACCGGGGTGCTGACCCAGGGCGACCAGATCACTGTGACCGGCGCCCGCGCCGCCATCGCGCTCGACGCCACTATCGCGTCGACGGTGACCGAGCTGGGCCTGCCGAAGGATCAGGTCTATGCCGCGATGGCGCCGATCGAGGGCCTGCTGCACCCCTACGTCACCATTCAGGTGCCGGCCAAGGACACCACGGCCTACCTCACCCAGCCGAGCGACTCGCTTGACTCGATCGCCAAGACTCACGGGATCACCGCCGCAGCGCTGGCCGACGCGATTGCGACCCAGACCTGCCTGGTGGTCCCCGGCACGCTTCTTAGCTTCGACATGCCTGTCAGGTACACGGTGCGTGGCAGCGGTAATACGTCGGAAAGCCCGCAAGCGATCGCGCGAACCCTGGGTACGAGCCTGGCCAATATCGTCGGCCAGCCGGGCAATGCCGCCGCCCTGAACTTGACGGTCGGGACCAAAATCGAATTCGGACTGACAGCACAGGTTCGGTCGGGCGAAAGCCTCACCGACTTTGCCGGGCGGTTCGGGCTCGACCCGGTCGCCGTTGCAACCTCGGCGCGCCTGCAGCCCGGGTTCCTCGAGCCCGGCGCCACCCTCAAGGTGTCTGGCGGCCGCTACATCATCGGCGCCTCCGACACGCTGGCCTCGATCGCTGCGATGTTCAACACCGCCGGCTCCGATCTGGTCGACGTCAACCGCAATGTCGTACCCTGCTTCCCGCCGGCGCCGCCCGCCAAGGATTGGAGCAAGACCCTGGCCGCGCCGTTGCCCGTAGGCTACGAGATCAACTTGCCGGACAACCTGAAATACACCGTACAAAGCGGCGACACGTTGCGGGGAATCGCCGACTTCTTCTCGGTCGAACTCGATGCGGTACTGACCGAGAATGCATTGAAAAACAAGGCGTTGTTGATGACCCAGGCGCAGGTCGCGCTGCCGGTGGTGCATCACAAAGTGGCCGACGGCGACACCCCTGCCAGCATCGCCGGCACCTACGGACTTTCCCTCGACCGCCTGGTGCTGGTGAACCAGGGTGCGGGGGTCACCTTCGGGCCGATGATCGTTCCGGATGCGCAGATCCTGCAGCGAAGCGTGCTGGACAGCGAATTGCAGGACAGCGGGCGGTTCGACGCGTCGTCTGGATCGCTGGCGCGATTCATGCTGCACGGGCTGCGGCTGCCGACACCAGAGGAAATCCACGACAGCGGCCTGACCGCCGCCGGGCTCCGCGACGACAGCCAAGACGCATCGGCCCTAACGCTCTATCCGATGTATTCCATCCTGGGGCAGCAATGGATGGCGCCGACGGACCCTGCGACGGCCGGCCCGGTGACCTTCACCTTCAGCACGGCCACCCCGCCGGACGGCTTCGTGAGCTTTGCGGGCGGTGGCGACAGCCTGGCCATCGACCTGACCCACGACGAGGCGGGGGCCATCACCAAGCTGTGGACGCAGCTGGGCGAGGCCGATCCGATCAACCCGCATGTCCTGGCCAAGACCGCCCTGCCGCCCTATGCCGTGGCGCCGAAGCGCTTTGCGCTCGGCCAGCCGGTGGACTGGTCGGCGCCGGTGCCGCCGGCCTACATCCACGACCCCGACGGCGCCTGCAAGGCGCTAAATCTCGAGGACGAGGCCGAGGCGAAGGCGGAGGCACCTGCCGCCGGCCAGCCACGGCTTTACCCGTTCCCGCCGGCACTGCGGCAGGCGGTGAATGCGACGCCGGGCGCATGGGTGGACGAACTGGTCGCGGTGAACGCCACCCTCGAGGGCCTGTTGGCCCCCGGTATTCCGATCGCATTGCCGAGCGGCGGCAGTTACACCACTCAAGCCGGCGACACCTTCCAGAAGATCGTCGATGGCAATCCAGGCCTGACCCTGGCAACGCTGGCCGACGCTGCGGCAGATATCGCCGGCCTTCTCATCCCGCGGACCGTCGTTACGCTGCCCAAGGGCGGCCAGCAGCAAGTGCGTGAGAACGATACGCTGTCGAGCCTGGCCTATGCCTATGGTGCGCCCATCTGGCTGAATCTCGAGGTCGCCAGCCGCCGGACACCCTCGTCCCCGACTGAGACCGAGCAACTCACCGAATTCGGCTGGGCCACGCAGATCAAATTCGGACTGCGACGCGCGACCGATCCTGCAATCCCTGACGCTTTCCTGCAGTCAACCTACGAGGTCTACGGCACTGACGAGGTGGCGATCCACGATCTGCAACACCTGCTTGACTATGTCATGGACGGCGGCCGCGGCGCCACTCTCACGATCGACCTGCTCTACCCGGAAAACCCCGGCACTACGTCGCCGGGATTGCGGTCGGACACCATCCAGCGTGACGAGATTTGGCTCTTGAAGGCCAACCTCTCGACGCGCACAAATCCGCCCGTCGCGCCCACGTTTATGGCGGCGGGGCCGAACGATGAGGAAACAGATCAAAGCGTGACCGCGGCGGCGACGATGGCGCCGGCCTCGGCCGATGATTTCCTCAAACTCCTTTGGGAAGCCAGCATCACCAATACCGGCGGCTACTACCTCTATTACAAGACCGCTGGAAAGAATGGCAAAGGCCTGCCTGACGAGGTCTTCGGCCAGGACCCGACCGCCGAGATCACGCTGCTGATCACCGTCACCGAAACCGCCGGCGCCACCTCGACGATTCCGGTCCGGCCGTTCCACAACGTGGCGCTGGTCACCCAGAACATCGCCAACGCCAAGGCCTCGCTTTTGGTCGTGCCGCCGGAATGCCCGATCGGCGATACGGCGACGCTGGCCTCGACCGCCGCAAAGCTGGGCGTGTCGGTGCAGGCCTTGGGGCTGGCCAACGCGACGACGCAGAACCTGCTGATTCCCGGCCAGACGATCACCGCCGACGGCGCGAGCTATACCGTCAATGTCGGGGACGACCTCCTGGCCGTCGCCCTGGCCACCGGCAAGCTGATCGCCGTGGTCATCGACGCGGTGGCGCAGCAGGCGGGTCTGTTGCACGGCGGCGCGCTGATCCAGATTTACCCGACCTGGCTAGAACGCTCGCCCACGGTGCTGGCGGGCGCGGCGGGCTTCCGGATGCTGCGCGCGGACCCCGACGAGGACGCGACCAACGACAAGGTCCGGGCCGAGGCACTGACCGCGCAAGAGAATGCCGCGACACAGCTCGAGGTGCTCTACAACCTGGTCGGTTATCGCTTGGTGGCGAACGACGATTTCGAGCAGAGCCCAGAGGGCCTGCCCGCCGGGCCGACCACCCAAGACCAGGGCGAGTCGAACCACGACACCCAGGCCGGCGGCATCGCCCCGCCTTGGACCTACAACCGGCAGCTCGCCATCGCGCGCTTCGCCACGGTGCAGCCGGTCGGCCGCAAGGTGCCCGGTCAGGATCCCTACGCCGCGATCGACAAGACGGTGGAGTTCTCGATCCAGTTCCAGGACATGTTCGGGAACCGGTTCCTTGCTGGCGACGGCGAGACGATGTCGTCCGAGGTGCTCTACCAGGACGAGCTGATTGCCCTGGCCAACTGGCCCGCGGTCGTGACCACCTATGCTTTCGCGGCGCCGGCGAAGTCCGACGAGGCTCCCACAATGCATGTCGACGTCGCCTTCGACGCTGCGCAATACATACCGCCACCCGGCGACAGTTTCGCGGGCTCGGCGCAATTGGCCGAGGGGCATCGCAAGCGCTACGCCGAGATCTATTTCCAGGTCGCGCAGGACGACGTGACCATCACCGCCTCGACCACCGTCGACGGCGGCAAGGCACACCCCCTGACCGCAAGTCAGTTCGCCGAATGGGCGGCCTCGGCCTACGCCTATCTCGGCACTGTCGCCGCGATGACCCAGGTAACGGTCAAGACCACCAATGACACCACCATGGGCGCAATCGTCAAGGATTGGGCGGTGGATCTGGGCGACGTTGCTTCGGCCAACCGCAACTGTCCGGTGGGGCAAGAGAGCTGCCAGAACCTGTTGAAGCTCAATCAGAACCTGACACTTCGGTACCTCTATTCGACGGTGATCAACGACACCCTAGGCAAGATCGCTGCCGGCCTGCCGAAAGACTGGGGAGGCCCAACCGATCCCGAAACCGTCGCACGGCGAAATGCCGACGTCACGCTTGAGCCCGGCGTGGTCCTCGCCGTCGGTGCGCCCTACACGGTTGCCAAGGACGATACTCTGGCCAGCATCGCAAAGGCCGCCGGTCGCACTGTTCAGCAAATCGCGTTCACCAATGTCGAGGTCGCCGGGCTACTGACCCCGGACGCGATCGTCCAACTGCCGGCTCCGACGAACGCCGTGACCTCGCCGGGCGACACGCTTGAGACGATCGCCCAAAGGTTCCAGTCCCAGAGTATAACCGTCGACGGCCTGGTCGCCGCAAATGCCGAGCGCGCCAACCTATTGACGCCGGGCGAGAAGGTGGTGATCGACGGCAAGAGCTATGACATCAAACCGGGTTTCACATTCGCGGTTCTGGCGCAGCTGTCTGGCAAGCCGCTGACCGACATCGCCGCCGCCACGGCCGAGCAGAAAGACCTGATCGCGCCGAATATCGGCATCGTCGTTCCGACGGTGAATGCCTACCAGATCGCCGAGGGAGACAGCATCCGCACGGTATCGAACGTCAACGAGCAGCCGGTGACAGTGGTGGCGAATGCCATGGCTGCGCTCAAAGGCTTGCTGACTGTCGGCACGGCGATCACCATCCCGTCCGACTATGCGATCAAGGCCACCGACACCTTCGACACCGTGGCCAAGCATTTCGGCCGCGCGGCGTCCGACCTCGCCGGGGCCAACAGCCAGACGCCCGGGATTTTCCGCCCGAAGGCCCGCGTGGCTTTGCCCGAGGGCGCCAGTTGGCCGGTTGCCTATCAAGACAGCTTCCAGTCCGTCGCCGATGCCGCAGGCGTGCTGCTGGCGCGGTTCGCCGAGGCCAGTGCCAATACGAGGGGTCTGCTGATCGCCGGCGCGAAAGTCGCAATCGGCGGCGAAGAGCGCACCATCCAAATCGGCGATACGCTGGCGAACTTGGCGCAGGAATACGGAACGCCGGTTCTCAAGATTGTCCAGGACAATGCGACGGCACAGATCCTGCAGCCTGGCGCTGGGGCGCAACTTCCCTCTGGCGCGCGGGCGGAGGTCGGGGCAAATGCCACGCTCGAAACTCTCGCGGCGGCGTATCGGACCACCCCCGGAGATCTGGCCGAGGCCAACGCCACCGCGACCGGCCTGCTGACCACCGGCGCGCACGTCGCGGCGCGCTACACGACCCAAAAAGGTGATAGCCTCGGCAAGATCACAACGGCACTTGGGCTGAACATCAAGACGCTGGCCGACAGCAATGCCGCGGTCGCCAACCTGTTCCCATCTGATAGCGCGCTGGATCTCGCAACCAAACCCTACGCGATCGAAGTGGGCGACACATTCGAGTCGATCGCCAAGACACATCAGATCAGTGTCGAGGATATCGGGCGCACCAACCCCGACGCCAAGATCTTCAATTCCGGCAAGTCGCTGAATATCCCGCGCCACGTTGCGATGGGCAAAGACACCACCGCCACCGGTCCGGTGCCCGAAGACGGCAGCCTTGCCGCCTTATCGACGGAAACCGGACGCCCGGTCAGCGACTTGGCGATGGCGAACCAAGACCTCAAGGCCCTGGTCGCGGCCGGCGTCAAACTCTCCTACAAGACCTCGCTTCCGCCCCCTGCCAAGGATCAAACTTTCAGCGAAACCAGCGCGACCAACGATACTCTCAGCACGATTACGGCACGGTTCCAGACCCAGATCGACAAGTGGCGCGCGGCCACTCCCGACACGCCCAGAATTTCGGTCACCGCCGCCGACGTGGCGGAACAGAACAAGGCCGTCAAAGGATTGCTCACAGCGAAGGCCCTGGTGGTGCTGCCGCCGAAGGCACTGCAAAACGCGGTCGATGTTCCGGCCACGCTGGCCGACTACCCAGGCGTCATCTTCGAGGTCGACGCAACGGTGCGCATCTCTCGCGACGCAAAGCTGGTGAACCCGCGCATGATCAACGTGCCGGGCGTGGTCAGCGCCGACAGTCCGCTGCGCGCAGACATCTCCCCGGACTCGGTGCAGGGCAACGAACCGATGAGCGGCGCACAGCAATTCGCCAAGGATTTCGAGGCTGCTTTCCATCCCGATCTGAAGCTCGCCAACGGATCGAGCCAGACGGGAGCCTCTAGCGGCGATGCGGCGCGCGACACGCTCTATGCCGTGCAGAACCAGACCAAGGATTTCGATTACTCGATCGAAGGCAGCTCGCCGCACTTCTTCGCTCCGCCGCCTCTGCAGCGCACGCTTTGGCATTCCGAAAGCCCGATCCCGATACAGCCCTACATCACCGGGCAAGGTCTTGGCCCGGCAGTGCCGAAAAGCTTTTCGGGCATCGACCTCGACACCTGGGGACGGGAATTCCTGGCAGCCCTCGACCTGGCGCTCTCGGCGGATTACGCAGTGCCGGCCTATAGCCTCGATCCCGACGCCTACCTGACTTTGGTCAACGCCAAGAACGGCATCGCGCGCGCGATCCGCAATGCCGTCATCGAGGTGCTCGATCCCGCCGGGGATGCGGCGGCCGCCACCCCGGCCAATCTCGACGCCGCGCGCGAGGCGCTCTATCAGCGCCTGCTGATCCAGCTGTCGACAGCCTACGAAGTCGACACGATCATCCAGCTTCCCGTGCAGGTAACGGCGCCCGCGACCTGGCGAAAGGGCACGTCGCCGCGGTTCTTCGGTCAGCCGGTCGGCAGCACCTACGAGATCCCGGCCAAAGCCACGCTTGCCGCGGTTGCCAAGACGAAGTTCAAGGCACCCGTCTCGGTCCTGGGCCGCGTTGCGTCCGATTATGCCTATATCCTGACGCCGGGGCTGCCGGTGCCCGGGGTCGGCAGCTACACGGTGACTGCGGGCGATACGTTGGCGTCGATCGCCGCGCTCTATAGCAACACGCCCGGCAATGTCGCCGAAGGTGCGGCCAGTGTGAAAGGCCTCTTAGCCTCGGGCATTGCGATCGCGTTGTCCAACGGGTCAACCTACACGACCAAGGCGGGCGACACCTTCGCCGGCATCGCCGCGGCGCTAAAGATCAATGTGCAGGCACTTGGGGCCGACGCGGCTGTGGTGTCCGACCTCTTGACCGCTGGGGTGAAAATCCCGGTGCCCGCTTACACGATCCTTCCCAGCGACACCCTGAGCACGCTGGCGATCCACATGCGGACCGACGTGACCGGACTGGTCGATGCGTTGAAGGATACCGAGGGCCTGCTGCATGAAGGCGCGCAACTCAACCTCGTCACCCGGTCCTACAGCGTCGCCAGCGACGACACGCTGGACACGGTGATCGACTATCTCAGCCTCGCCCAGACCGACAGCGCCGAGCAGGATGACGCGGTCGCCACCTTTGCGGAAATGAATGCCGCGGTGAAGGGCCTGTTCAAATCGGTCAGCGAACAGCATGGCGGCGGACCGGTCACGATCGACGTCCACAAGCCCTACACGATTGCCGAAGGCGACAGCATCGACAAGATCGTGCAGAACACCGGCGGAGCCTCGTCGTTCGACCTTGCCAAAGCCATATCGCACCGCAGCGATGTGCTGATGAATGGAGTGGTCATCACAGAAAAGGCTAACGGGTCCGGGACCTACACCACCCGCCTTGGCGACACGCTGCAATCCATTGCCGACTTGCTCGGCATCGCGCTGAAGGCCTTAATCGACGACTGGGACACGGCGAGCTCGACCAAGCTCTTGCGGGTCGGCGCCGTGATCGGGTTGCCGGGCAGAGCCAACGTCCGCCATCACACCATCGCGCCGGACGACACGCTGGCCACGATCGCAGAGGCCATCGCCAAGCCGACACCCCGTTGGGATGGCGTGACACCGGAGTGGATCGTCAAGACCCAGCTATATGTGGCCGACCTGGTGTCGCCCGGCGTACCGGTCAGCTTCCTGACCCGGGTACCCGGATTCACCCTCTCAGACGCCAAGATCGAGCTCTACGACTCGTCCGGCCCCGACGGCCCGTCTTCGCTGAACGTGCTCTTCACCTCGGCCTCGAACACGGCGTTCAAGAACCTCAGCATCGACCTCAGCTATCAGGTCAATCAGCTTGAATACGACGTGCAGGACCTGCCCTGGGCCGAGGGCTATCAGGCGTCGCAATGGCTAAGCTATATCATCCCGCCGCAGGACACGCCCGGCGCCCACGCCGCAGCCGAGATCGGCACGGTCGACGTGCCGATCCCGCTACGCGCCTACCCGGTCCCGCCCTCGATGGTCAGCCAAGACACCAAACCGACCGTCGACAGCTACCGCACCCAACCCGGCGATACGCTGGGGCGCGTGGCGCAATCGCTCGGCGGCATCGCTGTTGAAGCCGCATCCAACCTGTTGTCCGAAGGTGCATCGCTCGACCTGCCACGGGTTACCCAAATCGCGGTAGAACCGCATGAGACGGTCGAGACGTTGGCGGCGCGCAGCGGACGGGACTTGGCAGAGGTGTCCCGGCAAATGCCTGCGTCGCCGCGTAGCCACGTGATGGCAGTTCCCGAGACTTACATCGTAGAGGCCGGTGACACGCTCTACAGCATCGCCGACAAGACCGGCACCACACCGGAACAACTGCTTTGCCTCAACGCCGACGCGCCGGCGATCGTGCGCCCGGGCATCGAGATATCCGCCGCCAGCGAAGACCCGACGCTCGCCGAGATCCGCAACTATAGCTACGAATTTATCTACACCTATGTCCGCGCCGCGCAGGACACTTTGATCCCGTCCTGGCAGACCAACGTCCCCGGCAACACGCCGTTTGCCATGCAGGCCGACGCCCGGACGCTGCCCGACGTGCTGGCACAATTCTCGGAAATCTCCACCGCACTTGGCGCGGATCTGTCGCGCCTGACATCGGTCAAGCCGCGGACCCTGACGGCGGCCAAGACGGCGGCCGGAGACACCCTGCGCACGCTCGGCAGCCCGGCCGGCGCCAGCCCCGGCTACGTCGCCAGTGTCAATGCCGAGGTCACCGGTCTGTTGACCAAAGGCGCCAAAATCGAGCTGCCCAATCAGCAAAGCTACACCGTCAAGGCCGGCGATACCTTCGCCTCGATCTCGAAGAGCACCGGCGCCAGCTTGTGGACCATCGGCCAGGCGGCCGGCGAACTGACTGGATTGCTTGCCGAAGGCGTGGAGATTTCGCTTCCGCTGCCGAACACCCAGGTCGCGTGGCAGGCGTTGCGGGTCTTGGCCGGTCTTGCAAAGGACATCGCGCCACTGTGGCTGTCCTGGACGCTCCAGAACCAAGAGGCCGCAGAACGTGCGCGCGAGCGGGCGGCCCCGGCCCTGGCCCGGCCTCAAGCGCAAGACAGCGGTCCAGCAGATCCCGGCCTGGTGTCTGAAACCGCGGAATTCGAATTGCGCAGCGGCACAGACGTGGCGGGCCGCAGGCATCTACAGATCACCGCGAAGTCGGATGCCGCACACCGAACCGCCAGGACGACCCGAACCCGCATGGCCGGTTTGGTGCCCGCCGCCTCGACCGCGCCACTTGCGCAAAGCGCTACGTTGATGGCGGCGCCCCCCGCACCTCGCGCGTCCTCGGTCCCGGCCCCGACGCAACAGTCCAATGAGGTCCGTGACGGGTTCAGCAAGACGGTGCCCGACCTCGACATCATCTCGACCCAGAACATCTGGGGCCGTGTCCGGGTACAACGCAACACAACCCTTCTTGCACGGCGCACAACCAACGAGCTGTTCGTCTACAGCACCCCCAACGTGCAGATGCCGAACAAGGCGATCCCGCTGATCAAATACAGCGAGCCGTTCGATATGACCTCGGTGGTGCCCGGCCTCACGCCGCCGCGGCCGCTGGCCAACTGGCTTGCACATTTCTTCGCCGGCTTGCTCGACGGCTACGTGATTCACTCCGGCGACACCTTCAATAGCGTTGCGGCGGCCGTGCCCAAAGCCACGCTGGCGGACGTCGCGGCCGCCGCCGCCGACATTCCCGACCTGCTGGTGATTGGCACAAAGATGAGCGTGCCCGGCAAGCCCGAGCACACGGTGGCGGTCGGCGATACTCTCGCCGCGATCGCAGCGGCGCAATCGGTCGAGGTGCTGGCACTGGTCCAGGCCAACGCAGACCTCAAGGGCCTGCTCTTCCCCGGCGTGCCGGTCAATGTCATTGCAATCACGCGAGAGATCCGGGTGTCGGTGGATTATGGCTTCGATCTCGCCCGCGCCGGCACACAGACCACGCCGGGGGACCAGGGCGAGCAGATTCTCACCCGCAAGCCGGTCTACCTGCGCCCGTCATTCCCGTTCGACAGTTCGACGAACCTTGCCCCCGACAAGCCGGGATTGGTGCACGACCTGGCGCAGAAACTAATCGCCTGGGCGGAACAGCAAAAGCTTGACCAAAACACCGGGATATGGATTTTCGACGTATCGCTCTATACCTCCTTGCCCGGTGGCGACGAACAACAGATCCCGTTGCTTGAAATGAACAATATCCAACTACCGCGCAGCAGTATCACGCCAAAGTCCTAGCCCTGTGGCGGGGTCCGGAGACCAGCCAATGACAACAACCTATCGGATCGCGGCCGCCGACACGGTGTTCAGCATCGCCGAAGCGTTGCAGATCGACCCCGACGCGGTTTGTGCCGCACTGATCTCGGCAGGCGGCGTGGCGGTGCCAGGGTTGGAGTTGTCGTTCGCCGCCGTTCCGCAGGACGGGGCCAGCGAACCTCAAGCGGGCTCGTTTGTCGAAATCCCCGCCGGTGGCGTCGCCCGAATACACGGACCGGGCAACTTCGGGCTGATCCTGGTGAATGCCAGCGCAGAAAATGCGGTTCGCTACGGTGTAGTGTCGGGTCACTTCCAGGACGAGGGCAGCATCGCACCGGAAAGCGGCGAGGTCTTGGCCCCGATGACCTTCGAGGCGCCGGTCTATGTCGCCAATCTCAATCCGCACGACCGCCCGGCGACCATACGTGCCGCCGTCGCGACCGAGGAGATTCAGGCGGCGCTGACCGGCGCGTGACGCGAGTTGCCGGTAGACCGAAACCGGGGGAGCTTTGACCTGATGCAATTGCCCATCAACGTCGGGTGGCGCCGTGTTGGTCTCAAAACGGCTGCGAGGCGCGCAGGCGCTTGAACGGCTCATTTCGCCCCGACCAAGTCCGAGCGAATCCGCATCCACTCGCAACGGCTGCGGCTCGCCTCGCCTCAATCGATTAGCAATCATAATCTATGGCCGCGCAATCCGGAGGTTCTCGGGCCACAAGTCAACGACAGGCAAAATATTCCACGACCTTTATTTCGTTCACCTAGAACAGGGTTCAATGTCCGGCGAAGCTAGAAGCGCACAATGCACGTCCGCCTGAAACCCTCCAGCCCTGGAACGGCCGTTCAGTCCAAGGCGGCCAACGCCTTGGTCAAAGCCGCGCCGACCGGCACACCCCATCCGGTGCAGGCATCGAATCCGGCCCGCGCGTCGTAGCCAGGCGCATTGGGCGCAGGCCGGTTGTGCCCATCGGTGACGTCTCGGAACAGCCCACCGCGAGCGGCCAAGGCATAGAGCCGCTCGTTTAGGTATCCCAGTCGCGGTCTACCCTCAGCGGCTCGCAACTCGTTGATCAGTGTGAACAACGACGCCCAAAGCGGCGCTACGGCGCTGGTGCCGCCGCTGGCCTCGGCCTCGCCATTCTCGAAGATCTTCCAGTCGCCGCCGCCGGTATAGGCCGCCAGCCCAGAGATGTCTGGGACCACCCGTCCGGGCTTTCCGTCATTGGCCGACAACATGCCGTCCGCCGCCGTCGTCTGCCAGTCGGGCAGCGGAAAGACCTCGCTCACCCCACCGCCGCCGGCACCACCACCCAACGCGGCGTTGTTCCAAACCTCTTCGCTATAGACCTTGACGATCTCGCCGGTATCGGCGTGTCGGGGTTCGCTCATCAGCTGGGTGCCGCCGCAGGCCAGTACGTTTGGACTGCTCGCAGGATAGGCGACGTGGGCACGGCGGTCCGGCGCAGGCACTGCCCGGTTGCCGTAGCGCATATTGCCGGCCCCGCCATCGCCCGCCGAACAGCAGACAGTGACGTTTTGGGCCACGGCATGCTGTAGCGCTTGCTCGATCGCCGAATGCTCCAGACCATGCTGTTCGTTGAACGCCCACGAGATCGAAATTACCCCGTTTCCGGCATCGACCGCGGCGGTAATCGCATCGGCGAAGCCCTGCATCGTGTTTGGACCGCGATAGATGCCGATATCAGCTTCGGGGCAAAGCGTACCGATCACCTCGACGTCGAGATGGGTCTCGGCCGTCGGCCGCGTATTCTGACGAGCCGTGATGTTCTTGGCATCGACGTCGATCACCTCGACATCCGGCATCGCCGCGCGCATCGCCCGAAAGTCGTTTGCCAGTTCGGTCATGTTGATGACCCCGCCGACTGAAACGATCGCGACCTTCTGGCCCTTGCCCGAGGCTTGCGCCAAGGGAAATCCGTAATGCCTGGCCAACTGGGCCGGCAGCCATCCCGGAAACGTCTCTGTGGCTTGAGCCTGGCTGTCGCTCATCGTGTCGCCTCCGTCAAATCGGTCTTCGCCGCGGTCTTTGGGCCACGTGTGCCTTCGCCCGGACAGGCGTTCGCACCCGGAATCCAAATCCGACCCGGTGGACACCTCGTGCCGCGGCCAAGTATCCGGCGCAGGTTACGGGGACCTGGATCACGTGTCGGGCGACACTCCGCAGTCGTTCGGTGTCTGACCTTGCACGCCCATAATCGGTGTCTGATCTCTTTCGTTTACTACGTGGGTTTTCGCCTTGGACCCACCTCCGTAGACGACCGTACCGTAGGTCGCTTTGCCGTCCTTGCGTCCACGCCATAGCGCTCACGACTCGTTCTGCCCAAGGCGCCATTCCGTGGCTGGCGTGGCGCCAGCGAACTCATCGACGTCCACGAGGAGGTTGATCAGACTCTGGGTGAGCGTCGCGCCCATTTTCGACGCGTTCATATGTCGTCCTATTATGTTTAGTTCAAAATCCTCGAAGCAGAGTAACTTCCTAAGTCGATTCGTCCAAGGCCCCCGCCAAGCCCGGGCTCAAGTTCGGCCGACCGGCGGAAAGTGCACGGTTGCGACAAGATCCGCGGGATCTGGTCGGAGCGGCGGGCTTCGAACCAAAGCCCCGCGCCCACCGACGGCGACCTCTCGTTGGCAGTATCGATGAGGCACTCACACCGCGTGCAAGTGAACTGCGCTCTACGAGCATTTCTCGATTTGATCGGCGCGCCCTGCTTGCCGTTCTTGGCTCAGTCAAACCAGGGACAAAGGGAGAGTCGGGCGCTTTTGCGGGCGAGACCTCTGGACGAGCGGCCTTTCGCTGAGTGTCCCCTCCAAGTCTGCTTGGCGGATGAATCCGCTGATCGCAGCTTGCCACGCCGGATCCGCTTAAGGGACCGAACTCCCATCAAAAACCTTGCTCAATTCGGCGATGTGGTCCGGGCGAATACCGCAACAGCCTCCAACCACTTGAACGCCGCGATCCAGCCATTTCTTGCTTGCCGCGGCATAGGCATCGGGGGAGATCGTCCCCTCGAAAACCCACTTGCCGTCGATGAAGCGCCCGGAATGCGCGTAGACACCGACGAGGCCATTCCAGTGTTCTTCGACGATGTCGAGGCATGCGTCGATGTGGCGGACGTCGGTGTGCATGATGCTCAAAAGCGGAACATCTCGACCGCTAAGGGCTTCTATCGCATCGCGCAGAAACTCTCCATCTCGAGCAATCACGTTGCCCTCGGTATCCGTATCGCCGCCTTGAAGGCACATGCGGCCGTTTGCGCCTGGCGCGCAAGACAGGCCGACCCAGACTGGAAGCCCGCTCGTCTTGGCGCCGTTCAGCACCGCGAGCATACGGGGCACTTCGACCATCATTTCAAGCATGATCAGGTCTGCGCCCGCTCCTGCCATGATCTTCGCCTGCTCCGAGGCGCCGGTCTCCAGATCCTCGAGCGAGGGCAAGCGGCCGGAAAAGGACCAGTGCGAAATACCGCCAGCAACCAGCACATCCGGCCGTCCCATTGCAGCGCGCGCCTCGCAGGCCAGTTCGACCCCGCGTCGGTTGTAGTCGTGAAAAAGCTCCGGGACGCCCGCATCCTCCAGCAGGCTGCGCGAGGTCGCGAAGGTGTTGGAAATCACGATCTCGGACCCGTGGCGGATGTAATCCTCGTGAATGCCCCGAACGATGTCGGGATGGCTCAGCGCGCCGCCACCGTTCCAGGCGTTTTCAAGCTGCGGGACGCCGCGGCGCTCCACCTCAGTGCCGGTTCCGCCGTCGATCATGATTCTGGCGCCGTTTTGCAGCCGCTTCAGCAGGGTGTCGTAGCGGGACATGTCGAGCCTCCGGGGCCGCGCGAATTCCGAACTCGGCTTATGTCCGAAATGTACCGCAGTTGCCGCAGCAAGAAAGGCCCGAGTTCAACAGGATGCGACCAGGGGAGATTTCCTGCTTATCAGAGCGAGCCTCTCGTACAGACGGTGAGAAACCAAATCAACAGCGCCACACCGACGGCGCCCACCACCGCGGGTCACTTTCCGAAGTCGTGGACCGAGTGCTCGTTGTCGTCATTGAGGTCCATTGGACCTTTCGAAATCCCCGGCAGCCACAAAGCGATCTGCGGGAACGCAATGGCCATCGCCAAGCCAATGATCTGCGGCGCGATGAACGGCAGGACAGCGAGGAGGATTGCAATGAAGCCGCTCTTTGCCCGCTCCCAACAAGCCGGCGAGGCCGGAGAGCGAGCGGATTTTGACGTCGGCAAGATCGTCCACACCGTTGATCTGTTTGGTCGAGACCAGCGCCTCCAACGACACGGCGCCACAGCCCACCACATTCATCGCGCCAGGCAGCAACGCATCCCAACACGCCTATATCGCGTTGCGCCGGCCGCCATGTTGGCAGGAGGTTTGGATCTGCTCGGGTTTGTCGTAGCCAGCGATCAGATCGCCCATGATCGCACAGGCCAGGTTGCGGCCGGTGAAATCCGCGATCGAGTTCATGTCGCCGCTCACACGCCCGCAATGACAGCCTGCGGCGTATCCTTGCGGTCGACGATCGGGATGAACGCGAAAGTCTCCTGGCCGCCGGCCGTCGCCGAAAGCCGCGGCCTCCCATTGTCTTCGAAATAGCTTTGCAAAAAAGGCTTCGCTTTGCGCCGATGTCGGCACCGTCTCGGCACCAGCCACGCTTGCGGTCAGCGAAAACAGGGTTGTCGTCAGGAAAGTCTTTTTCTGCGGTCTCCGGCCGGCCGATCCGGACTTTTTTTGCTGGGGCGAATCCTCTCACTAGTGGCCACAAAGCGTTCTCTCCGTGTTGCTTGATGCATGCATATAAAAATTTGGCGACGCGCTCACTTGATGCATAGTCGGCGGCTAGGAGGACACCTGCACCATGCCAGAGCCCACCAAAGCCACGCGGGTCCACGAGACCTACGCGCTTCTGAAGAACGAGATTTGCTCCAACGGACTGCCGACGGGATTTGAGGCGCCGGAGCCCGAGATTGCGAAGCGCCTGGGGATGAGTCGGACGCCCGTGCGCGAGGCGCCGATCCGGTTGGAAGCCGAGGGGCCGGTGGAATTGAGGCCGCGGCGCGGCGCCCGGGTCCTGCCAAATCGCGCCGATGACATGCGTGAAATCCTCACCGCGCTGGAACCCAAAGCCGCCGCCTTCGCAGCGCGCCGGCCGCGCGCGCAGGAGCTCGCTCCGCCCGAAGTTGCGATATCGGATATGGAATCGGCACTTGCGGCCGAGGACCTGGTTGCTCGGGCAGAGGCCGACAATCGTTTTCGTTTAACCTTGCCCGAGAAACAGGGAAACCGCCGCCTCAAGGCCTTCGTTTCAGCGATCTACGACTAAGAGCACGGGCTCGGATTTTGGCCATGCGGATGCTCGGATTGCCGCGAAAATCGATCGAGGAGCATCGCGAAATTCTTGACCACTTGCGACGCAACGACGCCGAAAAGACCCGCGATGCGTTAAAAAACCACCGGCAACGCGCTGCGAAAGAACTGTTAGGGATCTTGGAGAGATTCGGGCTGGCTCAACTCTAGAGGGGACGACATGGGCGAACGAATGCGCATCGCGCTGATCCGAGGCGACGGAATCGGCGTCGACGTGGCCGACGCCGCGGTCGCCGTGGTCGATAAAGCCGTAGCCAAGGCCGGATTGCCGCCGCTGAGCTACGATGAGATCGATGCGGGCGCAGGTTATTTCCGCGACCGCGGGCGGGACATCCAGCCCGGCGGCGAAGAACGCGCGGGCGAGGCCGACGCGATCTTCCTTGGAGCGATTGGGTTGCCTGCCGTGCGGCACGACGACGGGACCGAAATCGCGCCGCATCTGCGCCTGCGCGACCGCTTCGGGCTGTACGCCGGGGTGCGCCCGGTCCGCGCCTATCCCAATGCACCGCAGCGCCTTGCCGATCCGCGCGCGGCCGGGATCGACCTGGTGATCCTGCGCGAATCCACCGAAGGGTTGTTCTATTCCGCCGCCGCTCATGGCCGAAGCCGGGTGATCGACGATCGCGTTGCCGACGACACACTGCGCATCACCCGCGACACCACCGAAAAGCTGCACCATTTCGGGTTCCGCATGGCCAAAAGGCGCAAAGCCAAAGGCAAGCTCGGGCGGCTCACCTGCGTCGACAAGGCCAATGTCTTCGTCTCGATGGCCTTCTTCCGCAAGATCTTCGACGAGGTCGCCGCGCAGCATTCGGACGTCGAGACCGGCCACGCTTACGTCGACGCCATGGCGCTCGATCTGATCCGGCGGCCCTGGGAGTTCGATGTCATGGTGATGGAGAACATGTTCGGCGACATTCTGTCGGATCTCGCGGGGGGACTGGTCGGCGGTATGGGTATGGCCGCCTGCGCCGAGATCGGCGACGAGGTGGGGTTGTTCCAACCCGCCCACGGCTCGGCGCCGGACATCATGGGGCAAGACAAGGCCAACCCGCTAGCGGCAGTGCTGTCGGGCGCGATGATGCTCGACTATCTAGGGGAAAAGACTGGCCAAACGGCACTGGCCGACGCGGGCGAGGCAATTGACACGGCCGTCGAGCGAGGCTTCGCCCAGAACCGCCTGCGTCCGATAGAGTTCGGCGGCGATATGGGGACCAAAGCCATGACGCGCGAACTGATCGATCTCTTGGGCTAGGCCTTGGCCAAACTCCTGGACACCATCGCAGACGATTTCGCCGGCGCGAAGTACCTTGCCAACACGCCGGTCAAGCAAGGCATGTCGGTGGTTCAGGTGATCGGTGTGCCGGAGGGCGTTACAGATGGGGCGGAGCGCAAGCCGTTGTTGTTACGCTGAAATCCTGCACCGCGCCGGTCGGATCTCGCCGAAATCGGTATGCGTCGAACCGAAAACTGTGGTCAAGCGGACCGCCACACTCCGCCGCACGGGAGGCCGTCTAGGGTGTCGTCGACGCTTTGACGATAACCGATCTGCACACCAATGGCAGGGCGGCCATCGGACACGTGCTTGCCATCGGCGGGTCGGAAGCGGCGACGGGTTAACCCGCGAGCTTTCAGGTTGGGGGAGCACTCGGCGCCGCTCTCGGCCTCAGCGCGTCGCGGATCCGCCGACGGCCGCGTCGTGGTCTACATGGGCGACGACGAGCGCGGCGAGTTCATGTACAAGTTCGTCTCGAACGGCACTTACCAGCCGGGCGGGTCGACCGAAGGGCTGCTCGATGACGGCACGCTATATGTCGCAAAGTTCAACGACGACCTGACCGGACGCTGGATTGCACTGACCCCCGAGAGCACCGGCATGGCACCGGCCGAAATCCTGATCTTTGCGCGCAAGGCAGGCTCGGCGGTGGGCGCCACTACCATGGACCGTCCGGAATGGATCGCCACCAACCCGCACGCGGTCGAGGCCTATTGCTGCCTGACCAACAACGAGAACCGTGGCGTGAAGCCCAACGCGGGCGGCGACGAAACGCCGGCGAACGGGCCGAACGCGCGCGAGACCAACCACCACGGTCAGATCGTGCGCTGGCGTCCGCATAACGACGACCACGCCGCCGACACGTTCGACTGGGACCTCTACGTGATGGCCGGCAACCCGACCGTCTGCGACAAAATCTATGGTGGATCCGAGAACATCACCGAGGGGAACATGTTCAATTCGCCCGACGGCATGGCGTTCGAGTCTAGCGGCCTCGTCCGGATCCAAATTCGACTGTAACGACGGCAACGAAGAGGATTTCGCCGGCATGGGCAACAACCAGATGTCGGTGGGCGACCCGATGACCGGCGAAATCGCCCGCTTCATGACCGGCCCGAACGGTTGTGAGGTTACCGGGCTCTGCTGGTCGGCGGACCGACGCACGATGGTCGGCGGCATCCAGCACCCGGGCGGCGACTGGCCCGACAGTGCCGGTGCCGTGCTGCGGTCCGCCGCAATCACCATCAAACGCGAGGACGACGGCCTCGTCGGCTGATCTCGCCTGCGCCCCCGGTCACCTGATCGGGGGCGCGTCCGTGCAAGCCCGAACGGTCCGGCCGACCGAGGTCTTACCGAACCCGGACGCGGCGCCTTTCCGCAGCCGCCACGACCGGCGGCGTTGCCCGGTTGTGATGTAATATGTGATACTATAACAATATTTTCATCCCGACCGTTCCGTCGGCCGCTTCTGCTTTGGAGACCCGAAATGACACCGAAGACCGCCCTTCTTTGTTCCGCTGCGCTTGCTGTGGCTGCCCCTGCGTTCGCCGAGGAAACCCGCGCGCTGGACGCTCACGAGCACGGACACGGTACGCTGAACATCGCGATCGAAGGCGACCAAGTCGCAATCGAGCTGGAGGTACCCGGCTTCGATATCGTCGGGTTCGAGTACGAGGCCAAATCGGAGACGGACAAGGCGGCGGTGGACGCTGCCCTGGAAACGCTCGGCGATCCGGGCAACCTTTTCGCTCTGCCCGCGGCGGCGGACTGCACGGTCACCGCGGCGGAGGCCGAATTGCATGGCGAGGATGAAGAGCACCACGACGACCATGCCGAAGGCGAGGAGCATGCCGAGGGTGAGGAACACCACGACGAGCACGCCGAAGGTGAGGCGCATGCCGAAGGCGAAGAGCACCACGACGACCACGGCGAGGAAGAGACGCACTCGGAATTCCACGCCGAATACCTGATGACCTGCGGAGACATCGCCGCGTTGACCAGCATCGAATTGTCCTATTTCGCAATCTTCGAGAATGCGGAAGAACTCGACGTGCAACTGGTGACCGAAACCGGCGCGGCGGCGATGGAGGCCACTCCAGACGCGCCGACCCTGGACCTGACGCAAGCGATGTAGGATTGGCCGAGCCCACCGAGAGACATGCGATACGGCTGCGCGATCTGGCCTTCGCCTGGCCCGGGCGCACCGGGTTTTCGCTCGGCGTCGCGGAGTTCTCCGTCGCGGCGGGCGAACGGGTCTTCCTTCTGGGCGAAAGCGGGTCGGGCAAGTCCACGCTTTTAAGCCTGATCTGCGGCATCGCCGAGCCGCAGAAAGGCGCGGTCGAGGTCGACGGCGCCGATCTGATGCGCATGGGCGGCCCGGCCCGGGACCGGTTCCGCGCCAACCGCATCGGCGTGATCTTTCAGATGTTCAACCTCCTGCCCTATGCCTCGGCGTTGGAGAACATCCTGCTGCCGCTGGCCTTCGCGCCGGAACGCCGCCGGACGGTTGAGGACCCGCGCGCCGAGGCGCTGCGTCTGACCGGCGCGCTTGGACTCGACGCCGGGCTGGTGGCCCACGCCCGCGCCTCGGAACTCAGCATCGGGCAGCAGCAGCGCATCGCTGCCGCACGCGCCCTGATCGGCGGCCCGCGCCTGGTGATCGCCGACGAGCCGACCTCGGCGCTCGACGCCGCCGCCCAGGGCGCCTTCCTCGAGCTGCTGATGGGCCAGGTCGCCGCGGCCGGCGCCACGCTGGTGATGGTCAGCCACGACGCCAGGCTGGCAGACCGCTTCGACCGGGTGCTCGACATCGCCGAGATCGCCGCGACGGGGCGGGCGGGCCCATGATCCTGATCCGCCTGGCCTGGCAATCGCTCCTCAGCCGCCGCCTGACCGTCGGGCTCACGGTCTTCGCCGTCGCACTTTCGGTAGCGCTGTTTCTGGGCGTCGAAAAGGTGCGCACCGGCGCCAAGGCCAGCTTTGCCGACACGATCTCGGGCACCGATCTGATCGTCGGAGCGCGGTCGGGCGGCGTGCAACTCTTGCTCTATTCCGTGTTCCGGGTCGGCAACGCCACCAACAACCTCACCTGGGAGAGCTACCAGGACATCGCCGCGCGCGACGAGGTCGAGTGGATCGTGCCGATGTCGCTTGGCGACAGCCACCGCGGCTATAGGGTGCTCGGCACCACCACGGCGTTCTTCGACCGCTACAAATACCGCGCCGGGCGCGCGCTGGACTATGCCGCGGGCGTGGCCTACGACGACCTGTTCGACGCCGTCCTGGGTGCCGATGTGGCCGCGCAGCTCGGCTATGGCCTGGGGCAGGAGATCGTCGTCGCACACGGCATCGCGTCCTTCACTGAACACGACGACAAGCCGTTCCGCGTCTCGGGCATCCTCGCCAAGACCGGCACGCCGGTCGACCGCACCGTGTTCGTCAGCCTCGAGGCGATCGAGGCGATCCACGTGGACTGGACCGGCGGCGGGCGGTCGCGCGACACCGTCAGCGCCGACGAGGTCCGGCAGATGGAACTGGCGCCGAAGGCGATCACCGCCGCGCTGATCGGCGTGACCTCGAAGCTGCAGATCTTCGGCCTGCAGCGCTGGATCAACGAGTACGCCGAAGAGCCTTTGCTGGCGATCCTGCCCGGTGTGGCGCTCGGCGAATTGTGGGACATCATCGGCGTGGCCGAAACCGCACTGGTGGGCGTGTCGGTGATGGTCGTCGTCACCGCGCTTCTGGGCATGGCGGCGATGATCTTTTCCGGCCTCAACGAACGCCGCCGCGAGATGGCGATCCTTCGGGCCGTCGGTGCCCGGCCCTGGACCATCCTGGCGCTGTTGATGACCGAGGCCGCGTTGATGAGCCTGGCGGCGGTGCTCTTCGGGCTCGGCCTGCTTTACACGGGAATGTTTTTCGCCCGCTCTTATGTCGACGCGGCCTTCGGGCTATACCTGCAGATAGGCGCGCCGACGGGGCGCGAGCTGGCGGTCCTGGCGGCGGTGGTCGCGGCCGGCACGCTGGTGAGCCTGGCCCCGGCCCTGCGCGCCTACCGGATGTCGCTGGCCGACGGGATGCAGATAAAGGTCTGACGATGGTGCCGAAGGTGAGGCGAATGGCGACGGGACTGGCGCTGGTGGGGGCCCTGTGGGGCGCTTTTGCGCAGGCCGCGGCGGCCTGCGCCTTTCACAGCTACACGCCCGACCCGACCCTGGTCGATATTCTGATGGGCAGCGATCATGTGGTCGTGGCCCGCCCCGACCCGTCGCGCCCCGGCCGCTACGCCCCGGTCGCCGCCCTGGTGGGGCCGTCCGAGGCGGTCGACATCCCCATCCCGGTCGACACCGAAACCCGCGCCCGGCTCGATCGCAACCCCGCCGACTCTGTGCTTTTTGCCCGCGATGGGGCCTATGGGCCTTGGGTGAGGCTCGCCGTGCTCGACCCCGGCTACCGCGCGCTGGTCGACACCGTCGTGGCGCGCCAGACCACCTGGGCGCTCGGCGGCGACGAGGACCGGTTCCAGCTTTTCGCCGCACGCGTGAACGACCCCAACCCGGACATCCGGCACCTGGCGCTGTTGGAACTCGACCGCGCCGATTACGGCGTGCTGCGCGGCTTGCGGCTGCCGAAAGTCACCGGCCTGCAGGGCGACCTGGAGGCCGGCGATCCCGACCTGCGGCCGATCCGCATCCTGCTGGCCGGCCTGTCAGGCGACAAACGGCTGGCCCAGGTCCTGTCCGCAGGGCTGGACGCCGCGGCCCGGCGCGACGTGCCCTATCTCGGCGCTTACGCCACCGCCCTGATCGAACTCGGCGGCCCGGAGGCCGTCGGCTACGTGCTCGACCGGCACCTCGCGCCGGCGGCGCTGCCCATCGCCACCCGCGAAAAGATCATCGAGGCCCTGGCGATCCACGGCCAGACCGGCCCGCGCGCCACCCGGCGCGAGATCCGCCGCGGCGTAGCTGAACTACTGGACCGCTCGCCCGAGCTGGCCGGGGCCGTCGCCCGCCAATTCGGCTTTCGCAGCGACTGGAGCATGTCCGACCCGCTGCGGCGCGCGATCGCCGCCGCCCCGCCTAAGGCGATCGAGGACATCTTCGCCGTCAACCAATATATCGGCATTGCCGGGCGCGCGAACTGACCCCGCGCCGCCGGCCCGAGCCAGGAGAAGACCATGTTGACCCGCCGCCACATCCTGACCGCGCTTGCCGCCGGCCCGCTCGCGCTGGCGCCCTGGTCGGCGCGAGCCAAGGACTACATCGACCTCGACTGGGACGACCTGATCCCCGACGGCGACGGCGGCACGCTTCTGAGGACCCTGCGCGGGCTCGGCGTGGTAGAACACGGCCAGCTCACCACCGGGTTCGAACAGGAAGAGGCCCGCGCGGTCACGGATCGGTACAACGGCATGATCGTGCGACTGCCGGGCTTCGTCGTGCCGCTGGATTTCGAGTCGACCGGCGTGACCGCCTTCATCCTCGCCCCCTTCGTCGGCGCCTGCATCCACGTCCCACCGCCGCCCGCCAACCAGCTGGTCCTGGTCACCACCGAGCGGCCTTACGAATACGAGGGCCTCTACGACCCGGTCTACGTCACCGGGATGTTCGGCACCGCCGCCACGGCCACCGCCCTGGCCGAGATCGGCTACGCCATGTCCGCCGAAAACATCACCCCCTATATCTACCCTGACCAGGATCAATGACCACGCCGCGCGCGCTTGGAGTGCTAACCTGGTCCGACTGGTAACGGGCAAGTTCCGTACGGGTCCGGTTCGCCTGACACTCCGCGACCGTCAGAAGCCCGCGTCAATTGACTTGGGATCGGCGCTCGTCTTCCATGCTCCACATCGTGCTGGATCGGGGGCCAGGCAACTTGACGACATCACTCACCGCAGGAGGGGCACTGTTTGCTAAGCTCAAGGCCTTGGGGGTCGACTACGTATTCGCCAATTCCGGCACGGATTTCCCGCCCGTCATCGAGGGTCTGATCGAGGCCCGGGACAAAGGCATTGACCTACCACAGGCGCTGACCATCCCGCATGAGCACATCGCCGTCGGCATGGCGCATGGGTTCTTCCAGATCACCGGCCGTGCGCAAGCCGTCATGTTGCACACAAATGTCGGCCTATCGAATGGCGCTACCGGAGCGATCAACGCAGCCTGCGATCAGGTCCCCATGTTTCTGATGTCGGGGCGCACCCCGGTCACGGAAGCCGGCCGCTTTGGTGCCCGCACCGTGCCCATCGGATGGGGGCAGGAGATGTACGACCAAACCGCGCTGGTGCGAGAGGCCTGCAAGTGGGATTACGAGTTGAGATTTCCCGATCAGGTCTCCGACGTCTTGGCCAGAGGCTGGTCGATCGCCAACTCGACGCCTAAGGGGCCCGTCTATCTCAGATTGCCGCGCGAAGTGCTCTGCCAGGACTGCCCGCCGGACGGGCTGGACCAGCCCTCAAAGATGCAACCGATCAGACATGCGGCCGACAGGATGTCCCTGGCCGAGGCCGCCGCGCTTCTTGCCACGGCCGAACGGCCGTTGATCCTTGCGCAGCGAGGCGCCGGATCCCAGGACGCCTTCACCAGGTTCGCGCAATTCGTCGAGGATTGGGCGTTTCCGGTTTCCCACTATTGGGCGAACCAGATCTCGATCCCAATGACGAGCTACGCGCACGTGTCATGGATGCCTGACGAGTTGTTGCGCCGCGCCGATGTGGTCCTGGTCATCGACGCATTGGCGCCATGGTGGCCGGATCGGGCGGAACCGGATCCATCGGCGAAAGTCATTCACCTGGGCCCGGACCCGCTGTTCTCGCGGTCGACGCCGATGCGCAGTTTTCGGTCCGACATAACCTTGGCAGGGGACACAAGCTCGACACTTCTGGAATTGATCGACGCCATGAATGCGCATGCGAAGGACGCATCGCGAATAGACGCGCGCCGCGCCGCACTGGCGAGGCTTTCGTCGGATGAGCGCGCCCGGGTGGCCGAAGCGGCGAGGCGCGGAAACATGTCGCCGATGTCCAAGGATTGGGTTGCGTATTGCTTGGGCCAAGCGATCAGAGGGCGCAAAGCGAGCGTCTTTCACGAGCTGGGATGCCCGCTGCCGCCGCTCTGCCTCGAAGACCACCTAGGCTATTTCCAAGAGCCGCATTCCGGCGGGCTTGGCTGGGGCTTGCCCGCCGCAATGGGCGCGCAACTCGCCGACCCGGATAGGCTGGTCTTTGCGACGATGGGAGACGGCAGTTATATGTTCGCCAACCCAACGGCGTGCCACCAAGTTTGCGAAGCCCTGAATCTGCCGGTCATCACCCTGGTGTTGAACAACGAAGAATGGGGTGCGGTGCGGCGATCCGTTGTCGGCCTTTACAGGGATGGTGCCGCATCGAAAACGAATGACGTCCCTCTTACGTCACTGCGGCCAAGCCCGGACTTCTGCAAAACGGCAGAGGCCAGTCGAGCCTATACGGAATCCGTGACTGACGGAAACGACCTGCCCGCCGCGCTGGCTCGTGCGATTTCGGTGGCCGTGGACCAACGTCGGCAGGTGTTACTCAATATCTCGGTCGAACGTCAGACCTGATCGGCCAGCGCGATTGCCGCCGCGAGGGCCGTGTGCGGGTCAAAGGCGGTGGAGTGCGGACGGTCCGGCAACGCGAGCATCCCGTCATGAACGGCCAATTACACCTTACCGGTCAGATCGAATTCCCCAATGAGAAAATCGCTGCGCAGCGCGACCTGGGCGAGGGTCACGGGGAACCTTGTCTAGCGAAGGACGAGACTTTCGCGCCTGCTGGATCTCGGGCGCACATGCGGGCCGAGCTTGCGGCCCTGTTCCACGGGGCGGCCTCGCAATTGCACCGAAGATGGTTGTCCATGAAGCGGTTGTTGATCAGGACGGCGAGGTAGCCGTTGCCTTCCGCGATGATCGTGCCCGCGGTCGCTTCGCGCACAACGGCGACGGCGCAGCCCCGCTCGAGCAACTCCTGCATCTGCGCTTGTACACAGAGGTTCGACAACATCCCGGCCAGGATCGCCCCGTCGATGCTGCGCTTCCAGAGCCGCAGGACCAGACCGTGCTGCCCGAGTCCGTAGACCTTGCACGGCGAGGGGGCGGCGACGTTCTCTGCTTCGATGCGGGGGCTTGTGCTGCGGCATAAATCCGGCGCCGACGCCTCGACGGTGTTGGCATGCAGGTGATGGTCGCGGTGAGAGCGAGGGCCGCGAAGGCGGATGTCATCGTCAAAAAGTACGGCGGCCGGACCGACAACTCTGGTCAAAGGAGTGCTCGTCACGCTTGATCTGACAGGCACGGCCATGGGGCGCGAATGGAGCAACCACGACCCGAATTCGCCCGTTTAACCGACGCGGAGAATTGCGGATTCCCGTGTGCGCGGGAGGGGCCCTAGACTCTGGCGGACTCGGCCACAGTGTCGACCATCGTCCAGGCAACAGCCATTTCCGCCGCTTCGAGCGCGCCTTCCAGGAAACCGCCATTCTGTGGCGCGACCTCCGTACCGGCAAAGAACAGCCGTTCGCCCGCCCAGTCCTGGACAAAGCTGGGCAGACCGTAGGTCGGGTGCCGCTCGGGCAAGGCTGCGTCGGTAGCCGTTGCGGTATTGGCGTCGGTGGACCAATCCTTCAGCCATACCTGCGCCGGGAGCGCAGCCCGTGGTCCAAACAGACGCGTTAACTGCCCGACCGCATCCGCCTTTGTGGCCATTGCTCCGCGTTTGATGGCGCCGGGCCGCACAAATCCGAACAACGCCGGCACGTCTGCCACCTCGTCGGTGGCGTCATGGACCTCCATCAGCGGGCCAATATGGCTAATCGCATCGCCCGACAGTCCGGCATCGCGCCAGAACGCGCTTTCGTAGACGGCCACGAATTTTGCATGTCTGGCCATCCAGGTCGGAACCGCAGCCAGCGCCCGCAGCACTCGCGCGTCAGGCTTAGGCGAAAAGGTAATCCGGTCGGCGGCGAGCCTTGGTGGCAAGGCCAAAACCACGCGGTCGGCGGTCATCGTGAAGGCGCCACCAGGACCGACGCCGCCAATATGCACCGCACCACCATCAACCTCGATGGACTGGACGTCGTGCGACAGATGAAGGCGCGCCACGTCAAGTTCTGCCGCCAAGGCGTCGGTCAGCAACGCGGTACCGCCTGCGATGCGCAAGGCGTCGCCCATAGTCGCGAAGGTCAGATCGCGGCGGATGCTGCCGCTTTGGTCTTCGAAGACCAGAGTGCCGGTTGCGTATTGCGCGCGCACCGTCGGGCCAAGCCGCTTGGCAAGTGCAAGCATCCGGGTGTTGTGCGGCCAGATCCAGGCCGGCCCCAGATCGAACCGCCCGCCAGCGCCGGTCATCGACAATATGCGTCCGCCGACACGATCGCGCGCTTCGAAGACCCGATAATCCCGCCCCACGCGCGCCAAGGCGTCCGCGATGGCGAGCCCACTGAGCCCGCCGCCGACAATCGCGACCTCCGTCCGCGTCGGCGTCATGCAGGCTCAGTTACATGGGTCAAGTGCCCAGACTTCACCCAAACCCGCGCGCCCTCGGGGCCGGCCTTGGCGGTGGTCGCTGTCCCCACCGGCAGGCGTAGCCAGTCCCAGGCCCCAAGTGTGTCGCCACCCTCGGCGAACCCGCCGTCGATCACGAAGACCTCCATGCCGCCGGCCGCGTCGAGCGTGACGTCGGCGCCCGGGCCCCAAGTCTCGACCCGGACGTCTTCGCGCGGGTCTGTGAAAAGCGGCTGGACCGTGCCACCGGTGGTCGTGTCGACGCGCAGTTGGGTACGGTCGGCGGGGTCGAACTGATGCAGCTTGACCAGGATCGTCGCGCCCTGCGGGGCAGACGGTGTGTGCGACGAGGTCGGCGGATTGCGCACATATGTGCCTTTCGGGAAATCGCCGTGCTCGTCAACGAAGACGCCGTCAAGCACCAGGTATTCCTCGCCGCCGTCATGGGTATGGGCGGAAAACGCGCTGCCCGGGGCATAGCGGACGATTGTCGTGGCCCGGGCCACTTCTTCGCCGATCCGGTCGAGCATCTTGCGCTCGACGCCGGGCATCGGTGAAGGCACCCAGTCATTTTCGTCGAACTTCACGACGACGCGCTTGGAAAAGTCTGCGTTGATCTTCATCGGTCGGGTCCTTTCGTGGCTGCTGGCGGTGGGGTCTGCCAGCCGGCATTTTGTTGCAGGTCATTTTGGGCCACGAGCTTCCAAACAAAAGACCCGTCACAAAGACTTGTTTGCGCGGCAGCGCACGGCTCATATGAGCCCCTTCCGGATAGCCCGGGGTTTCGCCGGTCTTGGCCAGGAAGGCAATCGGGCGCTCGCGAGCCTCAGATCGCGATCTTCGCACTCAACGTTCTAAATAAGGCGAAACGATATAGACCTGCAACACGATCCGGATCAAAGACTTGCGTGAGGACTTAGCTGCCATACTCCCCCTCGCCCATATGCCTCACCTGATGCGGACCGGCATTTTTAGGAGAGATGTCTGTTTCACGGCCGAGTCTGTTGGCAAACGGGCCAGTGCAGTGCCATGCTTAGGCAGGAGTGTGTCATGACATCCAAGACCGCAGGGTCCACACCACCGGACAATCCGACGCCGCAACAGCGGGCCAGGCCCAAGGTGGGTAAGGTGACTGCGGAGGATATCACC
>JAAUYB010146404.1_pt1 | contig 58694 bp, 45 predicted proteins | sample 7278071 | NCBI WGS metagenome assembly JAAUYB01 (sample SAMN14350121, study PRJNA611818) | marine sediment metagenome | isolation source: surface marine sediment (1.8m) | place: French Polynesia: Moorea | collected 2018-08
CCTGGGCGGCGGACCGGTGATGCTGGGTCAAGGGGATTGCAACTTCGACTGCTTTTTCGAGGCCCTGGCCCCGCTGAATTATCGCGGTCCCTTGATCATGCAGGCCTGGCGCGATGACCAGGGCGTGGATGTATTTCGGAAACAACTCGATTTCATCCGGCCCTACCTGCAATCACATCTTAACGGGAGGACCCCATGACACCGGACACCATCGCCTTCATCCCCGCGCGCGGCGGCTCCAAGGGCGTCCCCGGCAAGAATATTCGACCCTTGCACGGGTACCCGCTGATGGCCTATTCCATTGCGGCGGCGCGCATGTCGTCCCAAATCCAACGCGTGGTGGTCTCGTCGGACTGCGAGGAGATCTGCGCCATCGCCCGCGCATACGGCGCCGAAACGCCCTTCATGCGACCCGCCGCTGCCGCCTCCGATACCGCCACCGACCGCGATGTGATTCTGCACGCCATGGAATGGATGTGGGAACACGAGGGCCGCGTTCCGGAATACTGGGTCTACCTGCGACCGACGACGCCGCTGCGCGACGCCAGGATTATCGATGCGGCCGTGGAGGAGATCAAGCATAAGACGGAGGCGACCTCTCTGCGCTCGGGACACCCCGCGCCGGAATCTCCGTTTAAATGGTTCAAGAAAAACGCGGAGGGCTACTTCGTCGGCATCGACCCCACCGAAACCCGGCCGGAATACTATAACCTGCCTCGTCAGGCCTTCGAACCGGTTTATATTCCCAACGGTTACGTGGATATCGTCAAGGCGAGCTTCGCCATGAACAACACCCTGCTGCAAGGCAACCACATGATCGGCTTCGCTACGCCCGTGGTGGAAGAGGTCGATACCCTGGAACAGTTCTCCTACCTTGAATACCAGATCCAGAAAGAAGGCGGGCCCGTCTTCGAATTCTTGAAGAAATCGGCCCTGGACAATATCTAGCGTCGATCAACAGACACACTGGAGGGTCTTATGGCATCAGGCGGCATCAGCAGGGAACCGATCACGGTGCCCCGCGTAGAAACCAGGTGGCGGCGCATCGTCACCCCCATTCCGGTCCCCGAGAGCCTGCCCCTGCTGAAGAGACTGGACCGCTTCGAGTCCGTCTCCATGCACGGCCAGTTGCCCATTGTCTGGGACCGGGCCGAGGACGTGATCGTGGAGGACCGCTGGGGCAACCGCTGGCTGGACTTCACCAGCACCATCTTCGTAACCAACGCGGGCCACGGCAACCCTCGCATCATCCAGGCCCTGCGCGACGTGCTGGACAGACCGCTGCTACATACCTACACCTACAGCAGCGAGATCCGTGCGGACTACCTGGAATACCTGATCGAAAACACGCCGGACCAGTTCGAAAAGGCCTTCCTGCTGTCGGCGGGCACCGAGGCGGTGGAATGCGTGCTGAAGCTGATGCGCATGTGGGGCCAAAACCACGGCAAACGGCGCGGCGGCGTGATCGGTTTCGAGGGTAACTGGCACGGCCGCACCATGGGCGCCGAGATGCTGGGCGATAAACCGGCCAACAAGACCTGGATGGGTTACCACGACCCGAACATCCACCACATGCCGTTTCCCTACCCCTGGCGAGACGGCGCGGGCAAAGATCCCGGGATGTGGTTCGAGGCCATGTTCGGCAAGCTGTGCATGGACAAGCAACTGCTGCCGGAGCGCGATATCTGCGGCATGATCTTCGAAACCTACCAGGGCTGGGGCTCGGTCTTCTACCCGCCCGAATTCGTGCAAGCCGCGGCGGAGTTCGCCCAAAAATACAATTTCCTGATCGCCTTCGACGAAATGCAGTCGGGCTTCGGCCGCACGGGGACCCTTTTCGGCTACCAACATTACGGCGTGGAGCCGGATCTGCTGGCCTGCGGCAAGGGCGCGGGTTCCAGCTTGCCCCTGTCCCTGGTCCTGGGCAGCCGCGAGGTCATGGACCTGCCGGCGATCGGCTCCATGAGTTCCACCCACTCGGCCAACCCCATGGTCTGCGCCGCCGGCCTGGCCAATCTGCAAGCGCTCCTGGAAGACGGCATCCTGGAAAACGGCGCGGCCATGGGCGAGCACTTCCAGAAGCGGCTGCACCAAATCAAGGATCGCTTCAATCACCGCGTCGGTTGGGTGCTGGGCAAGGGCCTGGTGGCGGCCATGCTCTTCGAGGACCCGGAAGGCAAGCCGCTGTCCAACCTGGCTACCAGGGTCTGCGAACTCTGCATGCAACGCGGCCTGTTACTGGTGCACACGGGTATCCACTCCATTAAACTGGCCCCGCCGCTGACCATCGGCGAAGAAGCCCTGCTGGAAGGCCTGGAAGTCTACGAACAAGCCGTTGCCGACGCCGTCGCGGAGAGGATTACGGATTAAAGTGGGAAATCGGTATTTTGGCGCCGAAGGTGTCGGCCAAAATAGCCTGGAGCAACGCCCTGGGAAAAGGGTGTCCGGCGCTCCGGTTAAGCAAGTGATAGGCCATACGCGCCCCGGCCGCCGTTGTACACCTTCAGCGCCGACTTAAAGTGCTGCCGGACACCGGTCAACTGATCGGCAACCGCCGGCGGGATGTAACCCTTCCCGGCAACTAAATCATTCCGCCCGGCCAGGGCGGCACTGCCGATGAAGGCCCCATGGCTTCAAGCCTTCGGAACCGAGGTTCAATGCGGCCGGTGTTTCTTTCCCTCCGACGCGAACAAACCCTCGGCATGCCCATAAGCACTATCATCGGTGAGGCAGGTTGAAGGCCCCAACAGACCGTTTAATACGGGGGCTTGGTTACATTTAAGAACGGGCCGATCGACTTGGGGCAAGCGTGCTCCCCCATCCAGCAAGGCCGAAGAGTTCAATCAAGGTGTGGCCATGCCATCGCCGACCGGCCCGTAATCGCGTTAAGTTTGCCACGGGGAATCAGGATGCCTTCGCCTCCTCTTGTTTGCGCAATTCCTTACGCAAAACCTTTCCCACGGTGGACTTTGGCAACTCGTCCCGGAATTCTACCATAGTCGGCAGTTTGTAAACGGCCAATTTTTCACGGCAGTAAGCAATAATTTCGTCCGGAGTTGCCGTCTCGCCTTCACGCAATACGATAAAGGCTTTGATCTGCTCGCCGCGGGTGGGGTGGGAAATGCCGACCGCGCAGGCTTCCTGCACCTTGGGGTTCTCGAACAGGACCTCGTCGATCTCGCGAGGATAGACATTGAAACCGCCGGACAAGATCATGTCCTTTTTGCGATCGACGATATAAAAGTAGCCGTCCTCGTCCATTTTAGCGATATCACCGGAGTAGAGCCAGCCGTCGCGAAGGGTGTTCGCGGTTTCCTCGGGCCGGTTCAGATAGCCTTGCATGACCTGCGGTCCGCGGATGATCAGCTCGCCTTCCTCACCCACCGGAACGTCTTTGGTTCCCGTTTCCAGGTCCACGATACGGGCCTCGGTATCGATGAGGGGTACGCCGATACTCCCGGGTTTGCGCAGGCCGTCAAAGGGGTTGGTGTGGGTTGCCGGCGATGCCTCGGTCATGCCGAAGCCCTCGGAGACGTAAGCGTTGGTGCGTTCCTCGAAGTCCTTCATCACCTCTACCGCCAGAGGGGCGCTGCCGGAGAAACAGCGTTTGACGAAGCGCATATCGACCTTGTCGATGTCCGGGTGATTCAGCAGACCGATGTACATGGTGGGCACCAACGAGAGGAAGGTGGGTTTGTATTTGCGAATGGCTTCCATCAGTTGATCCGGCTGGGGTTTGGGCACCAGCACCAGGCCCCAACCGGCGCTCACCGACATGGCCAGCAGACAGGTCAGCCCGTAGACGTGGAAGAGAGGGAGGGCGCCGATCATCAATTCGTAGGTCTCGGAATCGTGGCCTTGAATCCAGGCGTCCATTTGCTGGACCTGGGTACCCAGGTTGCCGTGGCTCAACATGACGCCCTTGCTGACGCCGGTGGTGCCGCCGGTGTATTGGTAGACGGCGATATCGTCGAAGGTCAGCGGCTCGGGTTCGATAAGCGGTGCGTGTTGCCTCAACAAGGACTTGAACCGGTAGACATCCTCGGCCGGCTTGACATCGGCCTTCAATCCCTTCTTCTTGCCGAATAGTTGGAAGAGTATGTTTTTGGGAAAGGGCAGGTAGTCGCCGATGCCGGTGACGATAATTTGCTTGACCCCGGTTTTGGGGCGAAGATCGATCATGCGGTCGGCCAGAAGGTCCAAGGTAATCAAGAGCTTGGAGCCGGAGTCATTGAGTTGGTGGTGCAGTTCGCGATCGGAATAAAGCGGGTTGTTCATCACGACAATGCCGCCCACTTTCAGGATCGCGTAGAAGCAAACCGCGGCAGGGATGACATTGGGCAGGATGATGGCCGCGGCATCGCCCTTGCCGATACCGAAGTTCGTCAGCGCGGCGGCCGTACGGTTGACCGCGTCGCCGAATTGACGGTAGTTCATTTTGTAGCCCTGGAAGATAAAGGCTGTGCGTTCCGGGTAGTTTTTGACGGTTTCTTCAAAGGCATCGACCAGGGTAACCCGCTCGTAATCAAGGGTTGCGGGCACGCCCTCATCGTAGTTTTTCAGCCAGGGCTTGTCGGCATAGGTGATCGTTTGGTTCACGCTGCCCCTCCGTTGAGAAATAGATGCAAGGAAAAAGTTCAAAGAATGAACGGTCTCTCATCAACTTAGCAGAGGAGTTGTTTTCCCGCAAGGCAGAAACGGAGCCAAGCCTTTCTCCGTCAAGGGTTGAGAAAGAATGGGCGGGGTTCTCTCAAGAGCCCTCATATAGTAGTCGATAAAACCAGTGAGAGGATGTGCTCGTATACTTTAAACAGGTGTCGTTCTGTCTCTACATGAGCGAAATTTTCGGTTCATTTTTGTATTGGCTTGAGAGACAAAACCGCATCCGCGCTGGTGACAATAGTTGGTCTGCTTCTTGCTCCATAAAAGAGGCGGTCACCCCGTACCGGGGAAAAACTGTAACCAAAGGCTGGAGCCATGAAGACATCCAAGCTGGTAACCATACTTTCACTGTTGATGGTGACAATCCTGTCTCCGGTGTATGCTCAAGACGACACCGAGCCGCCCGAACCGGAACTGTACACTTATTTCATTCCTTTCTCTGAAAGTACGTACAGCGGCGAGTGGTCCTTCCGATTGGAAGCCGCCGGCTATGCGGACGAGGCCGCGAAGATCGAACTTACCGGCTACAGCCCGACAGGCGTCGTCGTTTTTACGGAACCGGCGACCGTGGAGCCGAACCGCGTCTTCGTATGGGACAGTGACGAAAGAGCGCCCAAGCAGCGTCTTCAAACTCTGGTGCTTACCGCGGACCAACCGCTGACCGGCGTGTTGTGGACGGCCAACGTTACAGACAACATTTTGAACGGGGTTGCCATCGGCGCCGATCTGGATGCCGATTACCTGATCGCCTCGCATATCCCCAACGACAAATACACCTGGCAGACATCCATTTCGGTTTACGGCGTAGACAAGGGGATGGACAGTTCCCCGCTCTACTTCCGCCATTTCAATCCCCTGGGTGTTGCCGATGAGGGGCGCATTCGCAGTAGTTTGCGCGCCGGCGGCTGGTATGCCGGGCGTCCCTATCGCAATATCATTATCGGCTCGCTGGAAGAAGACGAGCGCGCCCATTGGGGCATCATGTTCACGGACGGTCCCGATTTCACCCTGGCCGGCTTTCAAACCTTCCAACGGCTGACCGAGGAAAACCCGATCAGTTGCGCCCTGGAGCTACAGCCCGGCGAGGGTCGCCCGTCCGGTATGGTTGGTTTCTCCGCTCATGAAGAGCTTCAGTTCAGCGAGTGGTTCGCCTTTACAAACCCCAATGATGAAGCTGTGGACGTTCATTTCGAACTCAGCTACCTGCCGCCTGAAACCGAAGACAGCGAAGGCGAAGAGAGCGAAGCGACCGGCGAGGAGGGTGAAGAACCCGAGTACGAACCCGCCACGCGTTCGCTGACCAAAACCGTCAGGTTTGAACCTCGCCAGCGCGTGGTCGATGTTCTGGGACTCACCTTATTTGAAGAGTTGAACGGCTGGCCCTACATCCTCAGCTACAACGCGACCGCTCTTGAAGCCGAGGGGGAGGATGAAGAGCCCGCTCCTCTGCCCATCCTGGCTACGCACCTGCAATCAAACGACGCACAGACCATTTTAGGCGGACATCATTTCGTGGACACCGCCGGTCGGTTCGGCTACACCTGGCTGGACCTGAACGGACCTGAAACCGTGGTGGACATTTTCAACCCGACCGATTCCCGCTCCTCGGTTCAGGCCATTCTGTTCGATACCGAAGGCAACAAAATCCTGGCCTTGGATCGCCTGGAGATGGAACCCAAGGGCGCTTATCTGGGCTTGAGCAATCGCACGATCCAGGCGGCCCTGGCTGAAAATGAAATCGAAGTGACCGCCGATGTTCCCCTCCGCCTGGTCATCTCCCTGAAGAGCGGTACCGGGGTGTTCACCAAAATCACGCGGATCGATCGTGACCAGAAAGGCAATATTCGCGATATTGCGGTAGTCAACGGCACCATGGTCACACCCGAGATCGAAGCGCCCTTCCAACCGTAGGTTTCCGACGCCGCTCGTTTGATTCAACAAAGCACGGATTCCTCGGCGATCAACATCATCAAGTCCAGGAAGTCCTTCTCCGCGTAGTGGTCCGGTCCTTTCTCCGCCATCTGGTGGAAACGGAAGATCGACCAGGATTCTTTGCGATCCAGGAACTGATCCAGAAAAGCCGAGAGTTCGGTCACGGCCGTCCACCAGGGCCGGGCATCGCCGGTTTCGGCGGGTTCCAACTGCAGCGATTTTCGGTTCAGGACAATGGTATCCCCGTCGGAAACCACAAAGGCGCCGTCCTTTTGGGCAATGCGTTGTCCGTTTTGGGCCAGCTCCAGAAAGGTTTTGTAGATGGCCACGATTTGTTGCAGGATGGTGCTCTTGTGGTTCACACTCAACACCACGCCGCTGACCACCTCAGGCACATGCGCAGGCGACGCCTCGGCTTCCGTCATCAAATTGTTGGAAAGCCATTTGGCCTGGAAGTAGGAACTTACCTTCAGTCCGCCGCCCACATCCTCGGCCAGGTAACCCATCCGCAAAAGTTTGGCGATAATAGCCTTTTCGAACTCCTGGAAAGGGGCCGGGCCGCAATGGGCGGCCTTCAGCAACTGTTGTTCGTCTTCAGTCAGCAGGTTGAAATTGACCTCGGTAGTCTGGTTGAGCGTGGGGTTGGTTTCCAACTGAATGAGGGCGCGCTCCAAGTCGTCATCTTCAAAATAGTGTTTGGCAACCAGTTGGGTTTCAAAGGGGTTGCCACCGGTAATTTGCTGGATGCGCGTGATGACGCCGGTATCGTCGATGCCCTGCCTCAACAGCCGCTCGCTCGCGCCGAGTTCGAAATTCCCCAAATAGAAGGCGATGAAACCGTGCAGGAACGGCGAGGTATTGGTCTCCACGGTGCGGCCCAGCATTTCCAGACGCGGGCTGGAAACCATGATGGTCTGGGTATGGCGATTTGTTTGCAGGAAACGCCGCAGTTTGCTGAGTAATCCCGCGTCGTGTTTGCCCACGGTGATCAGTTCCTCGGTTTCGTCCATCAGCAAAACCAGGCTACGTGATCGGCGACTGAGTAAGCGAGCCAACTTCTTCAAGATCTGGCTGCAGGACTCCTCATCGGCCGCATCGAATTCAATCCCGTCCCAGCAATCGGAGTATTCGTCCTGGCTGTCTTCCAATGCGTCGTAGAGACTGTCGAACAAGCCCTCTCCGTCAAACGAGCCCTGGAGGTCCCAAAACAAAGCCAGGCGGCCGGGGTCGGTGTTATTGATACGGCGTTCCATTTCGCGCAGCAGCGAGGTTTTGCCCATGCGGCGCTTGCCGATGACCCAATTACAGGGCTCGTCCGAATGCAACAGGTCGTTGATCAGGGTTTCCCTTCCAAAAAATTGGGAACCCCGTACCCATCGACCTGCTGTAAAGGGGTTTCTACCCATCGGTTACCGCTCCGTAGAACTCTTTCGCAATGCCCTTGAAGACGTATTCTACATCTTGGCGGGTCACTTTGCGTTTATTTTCGGCAAGGATGTGCGAAACCAGGTTGAGGCACATCTTCTGGATCAAATAGGGCTTTCCACCGGTAATTTCCATGATACGGTCCACCGCATCGTTGGTGTAGGTGTAGACGCCTTCGACCGGATTTTTGATCAGTTCGTCGGCAGAGTTTTTACGAAAAGGCTTTAACTCGATTTGTTCGAAGAAGTTATACCAGGGACTTCCTTCGCTCTTCCAACGCGTGTTGATATGGATGCCCGCCATTACCGCCACGATGTGGTCGGCAAAACCCTTCATGAAGACCGAACGTAACTGCTGGTTGGTGTGTTCACTGAAACCGTTCATCACGTCAACCTCATCCAGCAGAAGGACCAGTTTGGGCTTCTTCTCGCTCTGCTCTTTCAAGGCACGGATATACTTGCGCAGGCGCGAGATGAATTGTCGCGAATCCAGGGGATCGGGAGCAGGTTCCAGGCTGATGCCCATCGGTTCCAGGCAAAGCGCAATTTCTTGTTCCAGTGTGTGAAAGAAATCGACTTCCTTGACGCCCTGAAGATCTACGAAGACGGGTATGAAATGGTATTCGGGGTCGTCCAGCAGGGGAAGTTCCTTGTTCAGGCGATGCAGGAAGCTGGTTTTGCCGATCCGACGTTCGCCGTAGATCATCAGGGAGTTATTGTGCAGCGTATTCAAAATTTGTTTCAGGGTCATGCCGCGACCGTAGAACATGCTCTCATTAAGAACCGGCGCACCGGCGATATAGGGATTGAATCGTTGCCTGAAAGCCTTGCGAATGCGCCATTTCTTGTGGAAGAAGAACCCGGCGATCAGCATGCAGATCAGGGTCATGACGGTACCCTGGAACCAGTTTTCCCGGAAGAAGGGTTTCCTGCCGGCGGGGAAGTCATAGGTATTTTCGACGATGGTTTCCCGCCCCGCCACATCGCGAACCACAGCGTAGATACTGCCGTCGGGGTTCGCGAATTGGTAACGACGTAGGTAGGGAGAGGAGAAATTTCGCTTGCCGTCAAGCTGCCACTCTTGAATCAGTCCCTTGTCATGCTTGCGGTACAACTTGACCCATTCCATGCCGACATCGTGCACCAGCTTGAAATGAATGGTGCGGAAATAGGCGGAGGTTCCCCAAATGGAACGGTCGGCATAGGATTTGATGTTCCAGGTCAGCTTGGGTTCCGGCTCCGGCACTTTTTCCGATTCCAGAATCAAGCGCCTGATTTCCTTTTGGGCCAGGTTTGCTTCCCGTTTGCTTTGCCGGGTTTCTTCCATCAGGGCCTGGTTCTGTTCCTGGAATTCCGCCTGCTGGGCTTCAAGTTGACGTTCCAACTTTTCTATTTCATCGTCGTTGCGACCTTCCTCATTCCATTTGTCGCGGATGCGTTGCCAAAGTGCTTCCTCCTGGAATTTGGCTTCCTGGTTTTCGGGGTCTAAAGCCAGGACCTGCTGATAGCGGGACAGGGCGACCTGGTCATCGCCGTCTGTCAAGGCGCGGCGGGCGGCGTCCAGGCTGGTGGTTAACTTTCGGTTGAAGGCGTCCAGGGTCAGTCGCTCTTGTCTTCGGGCGTCTATAAAGTCATCGAGGTTTTTCTGAAGATCGGCGAGGCGTTGATCGTCGGGTGATTCCGCGATCATTCGTTCCAGATAGGCGGAGGCGGCGCTGAAGTTCTCATTGAGCATGGCCCCCAGCAAAGGGGTGAACTCCTCGACGGGATCCACGGTTTCCGAGGGCGGTAGATCGGCGGGGTCGAAGGTTCCCAGGGTTGCCTTGCGAATGACGGCCAGGCGATTGGCGGTGCGATCATCCAGAAAGGATGCTTCCTTGTATTTATCGGACAGTTCAAGATAGTAACGGGTTCGTTCGGGCCGCCCCAGCCAGAAATTGGCTTCAGCCAGGTAGGCATAGGGATGGTATTTCATGGTGCGCATGCTGTACATGCGGGCGCTGGGGCTGGACTCCGCGCGAATGGCCACGGCCTTTTCCAAATCGACGACGGCCTGCTCATAGGCTTCGCTTTGAAAAGCCTTCTCGCCCTCGTTGTAGAGTTCGTAGAAAGTGTCTCGTTGAGCCAGGAGGAGAATGAGCAGAAGAACCGTCATGAAGTACGCCTCCTAAAACCGGTACAACAAAGAGGCTACAAATCGCCGGAAGCGATTGGAATCCACATACGCGGCGTCCAGTTGGATCTTGTCATTGAGAACCATGCCCAAGCCCAAGGTATAGCCGCGGTTATCCTCTTTATCGTCCGTATTGTAAAGAAAGCGTTGCGTGTCGTGAACATCGCGAAGCAGCATGTCCTCCTGCTCGGCGGCCACGAATCGGGTTTTGTGGTCCGGGTCACGGAAGAAACCGCCGCGCAAAGCCCAGTTGACTTTACCGGCCGGAATCAGGTACTCGGCGCCAAAGCGCAGGTCGGGCGACTCACCGATGTCGAAATCCTCGCGCTTGATGGGCAGTTTGGAGAGTATGGTCATGTGATCCAGCAGTTGACCGTAACGAATCCAGTCCACATCGGCCAGGATGGTCCAGCGATCGTTGGGCTGCCAACCGAAGCCCAACTGGTAGGAGTCCGGCACCTTGAAAGTAATGGGAACGCCGGTCGAGACCGGATAAGTATTGTTCTCGATCATCTCGGTATAGACGAAGCGGGGATGCAGTTTCGCGGAAAACCCCAGGTGCATGCCCGGTCTCAATCGGTAAAGCAGGCCCAAAACATAGCTTGCCTTTATGCTGCTGCCTCTGGCGTTACTCCGGACCAGATCGTTGAGTTCGTCGATTTCGACGGAAGCCAGGCTGGTGAAATAGCTGAAATCCAGGTCCAAGGTGGAGGAACCGACGGAGATACCCACGTCCAGGTTACCGAAACTGCGCGATATCGAGAGACCCAGCGTGTCCAGGCGGATATGACCCACGTGATTTTCATTGTTCAGGAAGACCTGGTAGCCGTTCTCGATGTTCTCGGCCAGGAACACTTCTTCAATGGGGTCGCGGCGGTAGTCCAGATTATTGACGAAAAAAACGCTGAAGTTGTAATTACCCCAGGAAAAACTGAGCGAAGAGAAGCCGATACGATTCAAATCGAAAGAGGTATCGGTGGGCGGGATGGTTGGGTCCAAATAGAATTCATCGCTTTCGGTGATCGCTTGGAAATCCGTATGGTTGGTGCGCCATTCCAGGTAGAACTCGGGCGTATCCAACACGGAAAGCCCGGCGGGATTGCTGTAACCGGCGGTAGCCTCATCGGCAAGGCCCACGAAGGCACGTCCCATTCCGTTGGCGCGAGCGCCCGGCGTGGAAAAGTCGAACTGAAAGGCCCTGAAGATGGTTTCATCGGTCTGGCCGAGCAGAGGCAGGGATATCGGCAAGACGAAGCAGAGCAGGATTGGATAGGGTATCGACCGTGGACGAAAACCGGACATACGTGCCGGAGGCCCTCCTAAAATTGATGGGAAAAGCTGGATATCTTGCCTCGGGAAGGCCCTCCGCTCCGCCGATTCGCGAAGGGGATGAGACAACAAAGAAGCATCCATTATCCATTATGCACATAGAGCGGAAGCGGGTCCAGGATTTGATCGTGGAGGAGGTAGGGAGTCAGGGCCGAAAACCGGTCTCCGAGCGACTTGAAAAACATGTCTCCGCGGGGGAGACGTAAGCGGGTAAATAGAGGTAGGGGCGCCCCGAAGCAGACACAACCGTTGGCAGCACGGCGATACACAAGCCGGCACGCGGTTTGCTCGAAGGATGGGGAGTGTTATTGGATCTTGAAGGCAGGCCCGTACCTTTTCAGGCTTGTGAACTCAAGGGATGCTAACGAAAACGTGGAATGCTTTTGATACAGACCTTGGGTCAAATTTATGGAGGTTACATTCGAGATGCTTAAAAAATCTCTAGCCATTTTGGTTATCGCTCTCGGCGCCGCTCCTCTGTTCGCTGACGTTGAACTGCAAACATCTATTAACGATGTTTTCAATCGCGGCAGCTCCGAGCTGGCCGGTTCGATCACCATGACTGTAAACGATGATGACTTTACCAACGCTTCTACCAGCGAGCCGGTTTACATCCGGGTTACCCCGGACCACAACTCCAGCCTCGCGGAGACCCTGGTAAACCAGACTGACGGCGTTTGGGCGGACCCCGCCGACCGCCGTTACAATCCCATCTTCCTGGCGATGGAACTTGTCGCCGTCGGTGGGGCACTTGAAATTTCTGCTGATGAAGAAACCGTATCCATCGTGCGTTGGGTAGCCGGCGAGTCTTCCTTCTGGATTCGTGTTCAGACCGACTCCGACACCTGGATTCGCACCGTCGGCTCCGGTCCCATGGATCCCACCAGAGGCCCGGACGAAGATGCCAAGGTTTCTTGGACCCTGGGTGTCAGTGCTCGTGCATCGATCGATGACCATGGTGAAAAGTCGAACCTTCCGTTCAACACTCGTAACCCGAACACGGGCGACACAGACTGGGAATTCGCAACTTCTACCCTGCTGTGCGTAAACCTGCAAAGTTCCGACCTGGCTGACAGCGGCATCGAATCGCTGCTGCGCTTTGACATCATCTCCTTCGACGAGGAAGCCGCCGTCGAGTTCAACTCCGACAATACGCCCGTTAACTTCTCCGGCTTGGCCGGTGACCAAACCGGTATCGACTTCACGAACGACTTCAACATCGCTCGTGGTAAAAAGCGTGACTGCCGTGTGGTTCAAGGCGAGTTCAAGAACGACGAGCCGCCCAGAGTGCCCCTGTGCATTCCCGCTGCAGCCGGTAACGCCGGTCTGGGAGACACCCTTGTTCCCGCGACCAACGTCATCGATTTCGACATCGTTTGCGCAATCGGCGGCAACCAGTTGGAAACCGAAATTCACGACGGTGCCTATGTCGAGTTCTCTAACGGTTCCCGTGGCGCCTACGGCTTCAAATCCGGCGCCGGAGAGTTCGGTTCCGTTAACTCTGAAGGTGTTTTCAGCCCGTTCGCAAATAGCGGTAGTGTTAACTTGACCGGCACCGCCTTCGATGCCGGCGGCGGCAACGTGCTGTGGCCCAGCTTCAGACTGGTGTGGAATGACGGCACGAAAAAGCTGAGCCAGACCAGCCCCACGGAAGTGTCCTTCGGCATGACCATTCAAGTTACGACCCACTACTACTTCGCGAATGCCGCTACCGATGTCATCCTGGACTGGGATGTGACTCTGAAGAGCCACGAAGGTGCAGCAGACACTGGTATCAACCCCGAACTCCCCGGTCCTGACCAGAACCGCCGTTGCCCGCCCTCCGATATTGACCTGGAAGGCGGCGAGTGGAACTTTGCCGAGTACATTCCCTGTGCCGGCACTCCCGTTGTCCTGTTCTTCCCCTATGTGCCGAAGACCTTCGACACCGGTTTCTGGGTAGGCTTGTCCTACGTGAACCAGGGTAGTGTTCCCTTCGCTGAAGGCGGCATTGAAGCCATCTTCTACAACGAAAGCGGTGACCGCTTCTCCACCGCCGACGATCCTCTGCCTGCTCTGCCCATTCACAACCAGATGACCTGGATACTGCAAGAAGACGAACTGGGTGCTGTTGCCCTGACCGGCGCCGGCCTCAACAATGCTGACGTTGTTGTCACCCCGTTGCCCACCGATCCTACGGTTCCCGCTGATTCCTTCGGCGTTACCCGTATGTCCATGTTCCTCGTCGGTAACTTCGAAGCTGAGTTCCAAGACGAGCAAGACGATGGTGATCTGGACGGTTACCTGCTGATCGGTAACGGTACTTCCGTTGACGGCGCTTATCTGCCCCGTAACTGGGACGCAAGAGATAGCGACAACAACCAATTCACCGATCTGCCTATCCAGCGCAGCAAGCGTACTCGCTAATCCAGTTTAGTCTTTTGACCAAACATTAAGGGAATGCCCCTTTTTCCTTCGGGAAGAGGGGCATTTCACTTTTATGCCTCGGCCTGCTCCCTGATAACCATCCATGTCGGCCCGAAACCGGCTCGTAAATTGCTTAACGATATCTTTCGAACCCGGCGAGCGGGTTTCTCCCTTTTTTCAGGGCTTGGAAATAAAGGCAGACCCCGCATTGTTTTTTCCTTTAGGCCTGTATCCCTCAAAGGAAAATGGAGGATTATCTTGCAACGTTTATGGCTTATTCCCCTGGTACTGATCTCTTTTTCGATTACCGGCCAAGACCAGCCTCAGATTATCTTGTCCAAAGTGCCCTGGCCCGGCGACTGGCTGCCTTCTCGGTTGGATCAAATGGTCAGTGGAGAGGATTTTCTGGGATACCCCGGCCCACTGGTAAAAATGTACTACGCCTTCGGTATGGATCAACAACACCCGGGCACCGATCACGACCGCTTGGAACTGGTTCTGCGCGACTCGCCCGACTGGTACGGTAACTGCAACGGCTGGGCCGGCGCGGCCACCCGCTATGAAGAACCTGATTCTCTCGTGGTCAACGGCGTCAAATTTTTCGCGGGTGAGGTCAAAGCGCTGCTCTCACGCCCGTGGAAAGACACTGTCGAAACCAGGCTGGCCGGTTTCGTCAACGGTTTTACCGCGCGGGAATTCCACGAACTGCTTTACGACTATATCGCTCAGGATAGACCCCTGGTCTTCGATGTCACCATCGGCGATGAGAACTGGAACTACCCTGTCGCCGGTTTCACGCCCGTCGAGACCCAAGACGGTGAGTGGACCAATGTGGATATGACTGTTTATTATACCGATGCGCAACCCTTGAACCGGCTTAAAGAGAATTCCAACATAGTGCGCTTTCTTACTTTCGATTACCAATACCGTTACAGGAATTCCGACCCGCCCCACTATGAATGGCGGCCCGGCAGCAGTCGCCCCGATCGGGCCTGGAAGGCCGATGTTCCCTACTTCCCCGGGGTCTGGCTGATGTTTTCCAATCGCTACTGGAACCTCAATGACTTCGAATTGCTGCAACAAAAGGCCGCAACCCGGGATCTTTGGATGGACCGTTTCGAACCCAATCAGGATCTGGAGGCCGCGGCGTCGATCGACGGCAGTCTGGCCATGGGCGCCGTCGGTGAAGAAGATACGGACTGGTTCCTCTATGAGAAACACGAGGGGGAGCCTCTCAGCCTTACGCTGAGCGTGTATGACGGCAACCCGGTTCAGGTCGCCGTCTATGATAACGAGGGTAATCTTCTGGCCGATTTCGGTGCGGCCCAAGAACTGGATGTTCTGGTGCCCGACCACGTGGCCGGTCCTGTACGCCTGGAACTGTCCTCGCTTTCGGAACCCGTGTCTTTCTACCAGTTACAACGTGATCATAGCCACTCCTGGTACCGCCCGGCCCAATTGGATGACCGCCTGACGACCGCCCGTCTGCGCGTCGTAAATTACGGCGATGAATCTGCCAACCTGGGCGCCGGCGAACACAGCATCCTGGCTGCCCGGTCAAGCGCCGCTATGACCAGGTTGAACGATCTACCCCTTGTCCGCTCGGACAAGGATACCTACTTTGCCGTGGAAAAAGCTATTGACGGCGGTATCTGGAAACGCTATTTCCATGGTCACCAACTGCACTTGGGTTACGAAATTCCGCATATGACTTGCCGAAACGGTTGGCAAACCCTCTTGGAGATCAAACCCACCCGGCTCGAAGACATCACCGCCATGGTGTATGACACCAACGGTAACCTGTTGGAATCCCTGGTTATCACCGCCGCGGATATGGAACGGTCGATCGATATCGGGCATCGTCTTACCCAGGGCAACAAAGAGCTCGCGGCCCGATTCCGCTTGGAATCCTCGCCGGAGAACCCCCTTTCCGGTTACGTGACCTTTCAGCACCCGACCGGTTACCGCGCCGATTACGACATCAGCAGCCGTCCCCGCAACGGTGTCCAGTTCCTGGCCGACCTGCCCGCACCGGGTAACGGTTGGGTGGGCCTGAGCTTGCTCAATACTTCCGGGGTGGACAATGAAATCCTCTTGCGCCTGAACAATGAACGGGGCGCCCTGGTGGAGTCCGGCCGCTTGGAGCTGGCCCCCGGCGAACGTTGGCTGGGCCTGCCCCAACAACTGTTCAGCAGCCCCGTGGGCGAAAACTACCACGTGGCCTTCTTCAGTCAATACAGCATGGAGTCCCTGGCGTTGCGACACCACCCCGAGGAGGGCGTCGATTATGCCCATCGCCTGGACGGCGAGGTGTTGGACGCGCTTAGTGAGGCCGTCATCACGGTGCCGGATTACGACCACGACACTCACCGCTATGTATTCGCCAATATGAACCAACGCACCAATTGGATCTTGATGGAAGGTTATTCCGCGGAAGGTGAGTTAATCACTCAGATCCGCCCGCAAAACCGAGCCATGAAGCCCTATGAGATCCTGCATGTATCTCTGGCGGAATTACTGGCCTACGAGGATATCGTCGGTGAGGATCACGGCATCAGCTATTTCAAAATCACGACGCAACAACCGCTGGTTCTGCACGAGTTGGTGGGTTCTCCAACCCGACCCAACAAGACCTGGGTCGCGGTGCCGCCTATCTATCGCTATCCTTGATCTACGCCAAACCGGACAACACTACGGCAAGTTGACGCGGTCGACAAAGCCGGACCACGAACGCCCGCTCTATTGCGGGCGTTTTTTGAGTTCTCATCCGCGCGTAGGGCCCGAGGTTCGGCTGGAACGGAGCCCCTTTAAAAGGTATGAGATAGGTTGATCCCACGGTTTTGCGTGGTGTTTTAGATCTGAATTCTCAGGAGGCAAGGTTATGCCGTTTGCCCTTTGTCTTGAAATGTCTTGAAACGGGTTTCTGGCGTTGAAATGCTACGTGGTGTACAATATGCCCCGGGTTTGCTTGCAGCAGACTGTTTTATCGCATTCATCCGGCCGAAAAGACACCGGAATTCAAGGCCGTTCTTCATATAGTGGCACCAATGTTGCTCCATGTCCGGTGAAATAACCCGCTGTATCGGTGCGGGGATCAGTCGATGTTTGAGAGGTTTTTCATTGTTTTACAGACTTGCCGCGGCGGCATTGGTGTTGACTTCCGGGTTGTTTGCCCAAGCACAAGAAGCTTCCACCGAAGAGGATTCCAAATACAAGGTCAAGATCAAGAATATCTGGGAAACCAGGGGCGATATGGTCCACACAAGAAATACGCCCGAATCCGAAGCTGATTTGAGCGCCATGAACCTGGTGGACCTGGCAGGCAATAAGGTTACGGCGGAACCAGGCAAGGTTACCGTGATCGAATACTGGTCCGTCAAAAGCGCGCCCACCAACCTGTATTGGAGTCGGGCCCGTGCTTTGGAACACGAGTACGCCGATGAAGAGGGCTTCCAGCTTTTGTCGATCAATTATGACTATGTGCAATCCGGGAAGGGTCAAAGAAAAGCCGTCAAGGAATTCCTGAAAGACTACACCATGCCCAAGCTGGTTCTGATCGATAATGATGACGGCTTGCGCGATATATTCCAGATGCGAGGACCGATCTCCTACCTCCTGATCAATCACCGCGGGGTCTACACATACACCTTTCGGGGCGATGATCCCGGGGCCGCGGAATTTTTCGACCATGTCAAAAACGCGGTGGAATTTATGCGCCAGGACAAGATCAATAAAATAGAACCTTGAGCTTTGGAGACGGTCGATGTTGTTGACGCTGTTGATGTGTGCGTATGGTTTTCAGGCGCCGGGCATGGGGCCGAGCCTAGAGGAGCAGAGAGCCCGGCAAATGGAAGTGCTGCAGGAAGATGCTCGCGAGGCGGGCAAGATCTACAGCAAGATGATGATGGAAGGCATGGATGCGGATTTGCTGACACAATTGGGCAATGAATTCATAAAAGCCGCCAAACCTGTTCAAGCCAGGCGTTGTTTTGAACAGGCACTCAAACAAAAAGCAAATCACCCCGAGGCCATAAATGGAAAAACCAAGTCGGAAGAGCGCCTTGCTTTTCTCAACGGCCGAATGGAAGAATTCACGAAACGAATGACCAAAGAGCAAAATTACCAGTATGGTTGTCGCTCCGCCGCGATTCTCTTCCACATGGGATACACGGACCAATCCCTGGACCTCTTGGAGGATTTGGAACGCCAATTCGGCAGCATCGGCGAGATTACCTCGATGGAGCGCACCTTTGTAGAAGGCAACAAACTGAGATACGACTTGATGCGTCGAACAGCCAATGAGTTCGGTCGCAACGTTCAGTCGGGGAAGCTGGACCCGGCCCTCATCAAGCTGGGTGAATTGACCTTCCTGGGACTGGGTGAAATCCCTTTCGATCCCTATATCGATCTGTTGAAAAAGCAATTCCCCGACAAACTCGATGGCGCCAGATTGAAAAAGGTGCTTAATTTTTTAGCCCCTGAAGAAGCCTGAGCCGTCCAAGCACTTAGAGCAAGAAACCCCCAAGGAGAAGAGCGATGCGTATATGGTTACTAATAATACTGTTGATAAGCAGTTTGGCTGTAACGGCTCAGTCCAATGTCTCGAAAACCGGCGACAAAGACCTTGAAAAGTTGATCAACAAGGTGGAGGGCCGGCAGAAAGACAAGAAACCGATTTTCGCCATGAACTACACGCCCAAAAACGATTTGGAAAAAGAGGCCGTTGCGGCGATAGAGAAATACTGGAAATCGATGATCGATGAAGACATTATCACCAGTTACGCCATGATGTGCGACGACTATCGCAAGGCGGTTTCCTTCAAGGATTATGCGAAGCAGGACCAGATCACCTTGAAGCACGTCGAGGTCAACAACATTCAGTTCAAAGGCGAATGCGCCCGCGTTTCCGGGTGGATGAAAGGCAACACCAACACGCCCATGGGCACCATCAAGTTGGCCATGAAACAGTTCATCTCCAAGGAAGGCGATGAATGGCGTGTCTACAAAAACCCTTATGAGGTAGGCGGCATGACGCTCCCGAAGGGCCGAAAGATCAACCCGCCTTGCACATTTCCAAAACCACAACATCGGACCAACTAAACGGCCGCAAAGCTCATCCCCCGGATGAGCTTTTTTTATGCCCGGCAAAAGATGCCGAGGCATGTAAAGAATCGAACAGTGCGCCTTCTCACTGGCCTTATTGTGAGAAATGGGTGTATAATGCGCAGTCGGATTGGGTCTAACGGGGCAGGGTTTACACATCGTATGCTTTAAGGCCAGGCAAAATTAACCGTCTATCCAGCAAAATTACAAACCTTTATCCATGCTTGATGAGTCCCGGTCAACGCATTGACTCGGCAGTCTTGGAGACGCCGGAAACAAACACGGATTAGCTAATTGATAGACCTTAAAGTCAGATTTATCCCAAATCAGTGATGTACGCTGCTAGTGGCACTGATGTTGCAAGTTTTTTGGAACGTGACGTGAGTAGGAGGAAAAATGTTCAGTCATTCCCAAATAGCAAAAGTGGCTTGGTTTGCCCTTTTTGCGGCTGTTCCCATGGCCTGGGGACAGGATTACACGGTGGAGGGCGGCACCACATCTACCGGATCGTTCCTGTTACGCCTCGATGAGACGTTGACCGTGACCTATAACGTAGACGGGCCCGGCGGGGTGGTCGTTCCTGTATTAGTACCGAAAAATGCGGCCCAGGCCGACTCGATCGTTGCTACCTGGCAAGGAACCGCACCCACCAGTAATTTGAGCAACCTGGTTTTCGATATCCACTTGTATGACAACCCGGCCCTGTGCGGCCAGACCTTTGAATTTGACTTGCTATTTTACTCCCCCGGTTCCGATACTCCGGAAAAAGCACAATCGTCGAGCCTGCTGAACTTCGGAACCAGTTCTGACGGCTTGATTACCCTTGACCAGGTGATCCTGGAAATGATCGAAAGTCCTCCGTTCCCTTTGAGCGGCGGTATCAAAAGCGATCCCATGCGCATTCGCAGCCATACTTTTGACGATCTGGAAGGCAAACGGCTGTACTGGTATGCAGACTGGAACCTGCAGGGATACTACACGCCGGATAACTTCGGCGCTGTCTTTCTCTTCTTCTTCTGGACTTTGAATGCCAATAGCTGCTTCTTTCAGTTGGGAAGCGATCTCATTCCCAACGCCCCGGACCTTCTGGTTCAAGGACAGGTGATCGACAATACGGTTTCTCCCTCCCGAGAAATCGAAACGCACCCTTTGGGCGGCGCGGGCAATTTTGGAACCCTGGGAACCGGTATCAACGTTTTCGACATTACCGATGTGACCCTGGCCAATACCAACTGCGATTTGCCGGGTAACAGCACGCCTACCGTTGCCGAAGCCATCGATTTCTTGAGCCAAGGCGCCAATTGGGAAACCACCTATTGGTACTCCGGCGGCGTGAGCATCATCCTTCGTAACTTCAGGGTTTATATAGGATCTGAGGGCGGTTGCACCGCCTTGGTGGACAACTTCGACGAACCTCCCACTGACTCCAACTTCCAAATTCGCAATTTCGAACTCTCCTCAAACGGCGATATCTCCGCGGACCTGACCGTTCCCTCCGGTTGGCGTCAAAGCGTCTCGGAACTGAAACAAAACTTCGAAGTCCAGTATTTCCTGCGCACCGATTCCTCCTACCGCTCCTTGAGTGCCGGTTCGCGAGACCTGACCCTTTCGGCCAGTAGCGGTGAGGAAATTTTAGACCCCCGCGATTACTACCTGGAAGCTCGGATCAGGCGCACCGATACGGGCGCCGAAGTAAGCATCACCAACCGCGAAAACAATCACAATATCAACTATGACCTGGTGGCCGGAAACATTGACTTCGACGGCGACGAGGAGCCCCTGGGCCAGGATGACGAGATCCTGGACCCCGGCGAAACGGTCACCATTCCCTTCCGTATCGAGGCAGCTTCCGGTGAGACCCTCCCCGATGTTACCTGGACTTCCGGCGTTGTGGTGGACGACGACGAGGACGACAGACCGGAAGCTTCCGACACGCTGATCACCGGCGGGCAGCAAACCGTTGACGGCACCAATTTCATTGTGGACAGCGTTGATGTCGGCGGCGTCGCCGGCAACGTATCCTACAATATCTCCGCAACCTTCGAGCTGCTGACGGCCCCCGACCAAAAGCCGGTCTGGTTCTTCGTTGAAGGACGCTTCACGGACCCGGTCACCAACTCGCCGACCAGCTTCCGTCGCTATGTCGACTTGAGTGATGAGTTGAACACCGTTCGTGACCTCAACGCTCAGGACACCCGGCTGCGTTCCCCGTTCGACTTCTCGGTCAGCTCCTATACCTCGGAAGGCTGGACTGCCGACTCGGAGACGGGCAACCGCGGCGCTTCCGGTTGGCTGTACAACACCAGCGGCAGCCTCGGTCCCTGGATAGGAGAAGGCGACACCAGCTCTTCGGCGGACGGCACGACCTATTGGTTGCGCACACCCGTGTTCCTGCTCGGGAACAACACCAAGCTGGAATTCAACCACCTTACCCAGTTCTCCTTCAACCAGTCGGGCGGCTTGTTGGAATACCGCACCCGTCCGGACAATGGCAATTGGACCGAATGGAGTAACCTGATCACCGATCATGGTTCCACGAACTATTACAACCCCAACCCCTTTCCCAGCTCGCCCCCGTCCTACCTTTCCGGCGAGCGGGTTTGGATGACCAACGAATCTACCACCCAGAACGTTACCGTCAATATTCCTCAGTCGTTGACCAACCAGTACGGCGGCGAGGGCGAAATCCAATTCCGTTTCCTCTTCCAAGACCCCTCTTTGGAATTTACCGGGAACCGGAGTGACGGTCCCACCCACTGGGAAGTGAACGACTTCGATTACGAAACGCGCAAGATCCTCGAGGATAATATCTTCCGCATCGATCTGGACAGCCTGGCCCTTGACGCTTGCGACTCCACGCTGACCTTCTACCCCGACGCGCCCGAGCACTACTCCAACCTGGATTTCTTCTGGTACGAGAATCTGTCCGATCTGTTCGCGGACAGAAGCACTTTCGTGGACGGCGACCCGGAGATCCCCTTCAACACCTCGCTTCAGGGCGACTACGACTTCTATGTCCGTGTGGTCTTTCAAGGTACGGAGCGAATCTACAACGTGAAGGTAGAACGCGGACCCGATGGTTGCGGTCCCGGTCCCTGCATCGAAGCGGGGGAAATCCTGGGCGAACTTCGCGAGGAGTCGGGCGGCTGGCCTGAAACGCGAAACGTCGTCGATTTCCTGCGCATCCTGGACCAGGTTTGCGACACCAACCTGTAATCTGAATTTTCACCTGAATACCGAAAAGGCTCTCCCTCGGGAGGGCCTTTTTACTTTTTCACCCGGTAGAGTTTGAAAGTTCGGATCTCGAACGGCGCCATGGCGACATGGTAGCGACGACGGTCAGCTGTTTGCCGCTCGCCGTTCTCCCACTCCAGCAGGTTGGTTTCCACCAGTCGTTCATAACCCGGCCCCGGGGTGAGGGTTGCGCTTTGGCGAATGCCCGCGCGTTCCACCAGCCGGATGATCAGGCAGTCTTCCTTCTCCGCCCTCTTCAGCGCTTCCAGGGTGATCGTACCCCTCTCCGACGTCAGTTTACAAGGCGGGCGCACGCTGTTTGCGCTGTATCCATTGAAGAGACGAACGCCGTCGTTCAAGGATGCGGCATGGCGCAGTAGTTCTTCCTCGGTGACAAAGGGCAGCAGTGCGTAGGTAAATCGATGAGCGCCCTGATCCGCGTCCGGGTCAGGGTAATTCGGCGCGCGCAGCAGGTTCAGGTCCAGCACATGGTCCTGCACCCGATAGCCGTATTTGCAGTCGTTGAGCAGGGCTACGCCGAAGCCGGCCTCGCGCAAGGCCGCGAAGCGATGGCCCGCCGCTTCGAAACGCGCCGCGTCCCAACTGGTATTGGCGTGCGTGGGCCGGGTGACCGTGCCGAATTGGATATCGAACAGGGCTTCATCCGTCCGCACGTTCACCGGAAAGGCTGTCCGCAACATCTTGTGCTTTTCGCGCCAGTCCACCGAGGTCACGAAATCCAGGCGCGGCCCGCCCCCGCCCAGGATGACATCTTGCACCAAAGATGATTGACCGACGGTCATGCGAAAGCGCAAGCTCTTGCGCACGGGTCCGTCAGCCAGGCGCTCTACATTACTCACACGGGCCGTTTCCAAAACCTGGTTTCGATAGAAGACGTCAACATCCCAGGCGTCCCAGTTGTTGGGGTGGTCATCGTATAGGGACAACCGATTACCGAATGCCCCTTCGACCAGGCACTCTCTGGCGCGATTCTTGTCGTGCGCTCCGATCAGGGCGCCGTCTTGATTGAATTCATAGCGGGCGTAAGCGTTTTCCAAGACCAGTTTTTCGGAGGCGGCGGACTTGCCTGTATAGGGTTCGCCCTTGCGCAAAGTCACCAGGTCGTTCCCCGGGGCCATGACCAGGGCCGTCGGCGTTTCACCGTCGTGTTGAACGGGCACGTCTCTGCCGGTGTCGTCATGAACCCGCAAGCCGGCCCAGGCATTGGGCAGCACCACCGGTCCGTAAAAGGGATAGCAGGACGGATTGTAAACTACCATGGCCTCGGTATCCCGTTTGAACAGTGCGTCCGCGGTACGACCCAAAAGGTCTTCGCAGGTATTCAAGACATCGGTGTGTTCCGCCTCGGTAACCTTGTAAACCTCGTTGATGCTGGAGCCGGGGAGGATGTCGTGGAACTGGTTCAGCAGTACCTTCTTCCAGGCTTCATCCAGGGTTCGGGCCGGGTACTCGTCCGAGGGCAGGCAACAGCATAACTGCTCCACGGCGAATAGCGTCCGTTCCAGCATGCGATTGCCTCGTTTGGTGCGCGCCTGCGTGGTCAGCGTACCGCGATGGAGTTCCAGATAAAGTTCGCCTACCCAGGTGGGCAGGTCGTCGGCATGCTCGGCAAGGCGCTCGAAGAAGTCCGCGGCCTTGCCGAAGCGCACCTTGGGCGCTCCCTCCAAGTCCGCCATGCGCTGCCCCAACTCGATATTCTCTTCCTTGGGACCGCCGCCGCCGTCGCCCACGCCGAACAGGCTCATAAACTCGTCCAGAAAACCGCGCTCGGCGAAGTTGTCGCGGCCCGGCACCAGGTATTGCGTGTCCAGTTGGCTATTGTAGGTGTTCTCGGGCGGGAAATGGGCCAGGACCTCGGAACCGTCGATGCCGCGCCAACGGAAGGTGTGGTGCGGAAAGGTATTGAACTGGTTCCACGAAATCTTCTGGGTCAGGAAATAGTCCATCCCCGCCTTCTTGAGAATCTGCGGCAGGGCCGCCGAATAACCGAAGACATCGGGCAGCCACAGGTGATTCACATCGACGCCGAACTCATCGCGGAAGAAATTCTTGCCGTGCAGCACCTGGCGTACCATGGATTCCCCTGAAATCAGGTTACAGTCGGCCTCCACCCACATACCGCCCTGGCATTCCCAAGCGCCGGCGGCGACCAGTTCCTTGATTTTGTCGTAGAGTTGCGGGTGATGCTGCTTGACGAAGGCATAATGCTGAGGCTGCGAGGCGCCGAAGACATAGCCGGGATAACGCTCGATCAAAGCCGCCTGGCTTGCAAAGGTACGCGCGCACTTGCGCACGGTCTCGCGTACGGGCCAAAGCCAGGCCGTGTCGATATGCGCATGACCCACGGCCAGACAGGTTAAATCGGCGGCCGCCGCGGGTGATGACAGAACGGGTTGCAACAATGTCCGGCATCGGCTGACGGCCTCGTCGCTACCGTCCCAGGCGTCGAGAGCCTTGTTCACGCCGTACAGGACGCGCATCCGGCGCACCCCGTTCTCGGGCAGGGTCTTCAGCAGGCCCAAACAGGTGCGTAGATCCAACCGGAGTTCGTGCCGTTCCCGATCGAAAACCCGCAGTTCGGCAGCCTCAAATTTGGCATCGTAATGGCCCCACCGATTGGGGTGGGCCGGGCCCGGATCCGTTTCGGTAAACAAGCCGAACAAGCCGTTGGACGAGGCTTCCACCCAAAAATCCACGGTTTCACCGCCCTGGCAATGGTCGTGAAGCGGCAGCAGATCGCGATTGAAATCGTGTTTGAAGACAGAGCCGTTACTCAATCCCTGCAAGGCCTCACCGGCGACCGAGAGCACCAGGCCCTCGCCGCCCACATCCAGGCGCGCAACCACTTCCAGGCCGCGCCAATCCTTGGGAACGGCCCCGGTAAAATGAAACCAGGCGGTTTCCCAGCGCGAGCCCCAAACGGTTCCGGGCGAAATCGGCCGATAGGCGCCCCGGCTCCGTTTCGCAAAAGGAACGGGGTCTTTGCAATGCCAATATTGGGCGGTCAGCGGGTGTTGCTGCTTCAAAATCCCGTCCGCCACACGATCCATGGCCCGTTCCAGCCTGGTGACATAAAGCTCGATATGTTTTTTGTCCATGTAAGTCCTCGTTAATTCCGGTTTCATTATAGCCGGAGTCGACGCGGCTTGACCATAATCGCCGGCTTTAGTACGAAATAACGGAGAGACGAATGTCATGTTGCGGGCAACTCCACGTTCCATCCAGGTCCGGTCGAAGCAACGGCTCTCAACAACATGGAAGGCAAACTCGGCCTGTCCCCGGCCGACAGGGCCGGAGTCGGCGACGCCCCGCAGGGCGATTCCGGCGACCTGGCCAAAATCTACGAGTTAGCCGGGGGGCGATTCTCGGCTTGTGGGCGCACCCGGGAGCGTCGCTTCGTTTCAACGCTCCTTGACGCCGATCGTCGGCAATAACCGACGATTCGGGATGCTGTTACCTCTTCACACCGCGTGTTTCAAGGCTTTAAGTCCCTTCTTCGCATTGGCACCATTCGTGTAATACCGCCGGCATAATTGAAGGAGGCACACGATGACGCGTGTTTGTGTTTTTGCATGGTTTGTTTTTGCCTTAAGTGCCGCGGGCCGGTCCCAAGCCGATTTCACCCGCGCCGATGTCTGGCAGATCGGCGATCATGTCGACTACTTCGCCGTGGATGCGACCAATGCCGAACCCGGACCGGCCGGAACCGGGGTGACCTGGGATTTTTCCAACCTGCCGCGATTACCGGAAGAAGATTTCAGCGTTCGCTACGCCGCTCCGTCCGAGGCGCCCAACCAGGGTTTATTTCCGGGCGCGAACATGGTTCATATTCAAGACGCGGGTCCCCTGTTTGCCTATACCTTTTTCACTGTCAACGACCAACAGTTCGTTCTCGACGGCCTGGACCTGCCCGACCTGGGCGTGGTCACCTACTCCGATAAAAATATCTGGCTGAACTTCCCCCTGGCCTATAACGAAACCCAGGCCGACGACTTTGTGGGTACCTACGAATTCAACATCCAGGGCATTACCGGCATCGCCGATCGCACCGGCAATCTGAGCACCCATTACGACGGTTTCGGCACCCTCATTCTACCCGATGGAACCACGGTCAACAACGTCCGACGCTTGAAGCTGGATCAGGTGGTCAACGATGTCATCAATGTGACCGGTCTCAGCATCACCACTCGCGTGGAAACCACCACCTATCACTTCTTCGCCGAGGACAGCCGCAACCAGGTGTTCACCCTGACCCTGGCCGATACCACCGTCACGCCGCCCGGCTTGACCACACCCTCCAAGGTCGCCTACTACCGGACCTCTAACGGCGACGGCAACAGTCAGGCCGCCGGTAAACGACGCGGGGCCCACCTGACCACCCAGGGCGGCGATTTCGACAGCGAAATCCTGATCCGCAATACCGGCGACACCCAACAACAGGTTACCCTGCAACCCTACGACGAGACCGGAACGGAACTGGACCCCGTTACCGTGGACCTGGGCGCGGGCGCAACTTCCAGGGTCCTGGCCCAGGAATATTTCAGCCCGGATGCAAAAAGCTTCGGTGTCGCCGGCTGTGACTCCTGCCCCATCAGTGTCGGTTATCACGCCGCCGTGGAAAACGCCTCCACTGCCCAGGTTCACGAGACCGGCCGCTTCGAAAACCGCTTCTACGTCTATCCCGGCGAGTGGGACACCCTGTTCGACGGCGCCGCCCTGATCAACGCGGGCGACGGTCCGGCTAAAATCGATGCCGTGCAACTGGACGATGACGGGAATGTCCTGGCGACGGTCAACCTGGAAACCGACCTGGCGTCCGGCGGAAAACACCTGACCATCTTCAACAATCTATTCGGGAACAACCCGAACAGCATCATCGAATTGACTTCCGACCAACCCATGGCGGTCATGATCCTGCGTATCTCGAGCGACGGCCGCTTCCTCTACCAAAACCTGCCCCTGCCGCCCAACCCCGAACCGGACAGCAGCCGCCGGCTGGCCCATATCACCAGTGAAACCGGTGGCTTCGATACCGATATCTATGTCCACAACACCGCCGACAGTGCCCGATCGGTCACCCTCCAGCCCTATAACGACGACGGTGCGGCGCTTGGCCCGGTCCAGGTAGACGTCCCGGCCAGGGGCACAAGGCGCTTCGCAAAAACCGATCTATTGAGCCCGGATGCAAGTCACCTGGCCGTTACCGGCTCCACCGACTGCGTGGTTACCGCGGGTTATCGCGCTCGGGTGGAAAACGCAAGTACGGCCGCTATTCACGAGGCCGCGCCGGTCGGTTCCAGCTTCGATGTCTACCCCGGCGAATGGGACCTGTTGTTCGACGGCTTCGCTCTGGTCAACGCGGGTGACGCCGAGGCCGCCGTCACCGTAACCCAAATCGGTGATGACGGCAGCGTCCTGGCCAACGTCACCCTGGCCGAAAACCTGGCTCCCAACGCCAAGTACCTCGGCCTGTTGGAAGGTTTGATTCCGGACAACAAAAACAGCACCATTCGCATCGAGTCCACGCAACCCCTGGTCGTGCTGGCGCTCCGCCTGTCCAAGGATGCCCGTTTCCTCTACAATAACAACCCCATCCCCCAATAAACCCTTCCCAAGACGGCCGGGTTTCTCCACCGCCCGGCCGCCCTTCAACTCACGTCATGGGAACCGCCGAGGACACAGGGGGCGTAAAGACGGAAAACCTTCTTTATGCTTGTTGTGTCCTTCGCGGTTTCTGTCTCCAGGAGAATGACACCGCTCAGGGTGCAGCAACCCGCCCGTGTCCGCCGCCTTCCAGGGGATGGTAGGACTCGTGAATCGCCTTCAAGCGCTCCCTGGCCACCTCAGTATAGATCTGCGTGGTGCTCAGGTCGCTGTGACCCAGCATCATCTGGATGGCGCGCAGGTCGGCGCCATGATTCAACAGGTGTGTCGCGAAACAGTGACGCACCACGTGCGGCGAGACCAACTTGGGGCTGATGCCTACTTCCAGGGCGTGTTTCTTGATGATCTGCCAGAAGGCCTGGCGCGTCATGGCCGAACCGAAACGGCTCAAAAACACGGTCTCGGTGGCGCCGCGTATGAGGGCGGGCCGACCGTCTTGCAGATAACGCTCCAAATGCTCGCGCGCCTTGGAACCCAGGGGCACCAGGCGCTCCTTGCGGCCCTTGCCCATAATGATCAACAAACCGGGGTCCAACCGCACCTGACTGAAGCGAAGGTTGATCAGTTCGGAAACCCGTAAACCCGTGGCGTACAACAGTTCCAGCATGGCCCGATCGCGCAGGCCGAGCGCCGAATCGGCCGAGGGCGCCAGTAACAGTTTGGTGATGGCTTCCTCGCTGATGGTCTTAGGTAGGGTACGCACCTGCTGAGGATTGTCGATCAGGTCGGTGGGGTTCTGTTCGATGACGAACCGCTTGACCAGAAAACGAAAGAACTGCCGAATGGCGCTGATCTTCCGCGCCTGGCTGCGTTCCTTGATACCTACCTTATTCAAGTCGGCCAGGAAGTGGAGAATGTGTTCACGGGTGATCAGACGAACGGCTTCCACGGGAACAAAGACCAGGAATTGGACCAGGTCGCGAATATAGGCGGCAACCGTATGTTCGGATAACTTCCGTTCAAAAGCCAGGTAGGTGTGGAACTCGCGGAGGGGCCGCACCAAACCGGGTGGCAAATCCTCGATTATCGCGGCATCGATAGCGATACGTTTAGCACTCACGCGCAATCTCCTCGCCGGATACAATGACCGGCACTCCGGTATATGCCGTTTATAAGCAATCCCCAAGCCAACTGAACCCCGATCATCTGATCCCGCCGGGGCTGCCGGGCGAACCGGTCAAACTAGCGTTTATGCAGGTTATTATGCTGCTTGGTTGTTTTATGCATCAACTTTCTTTCTGTTTTTTAGAGCGCGGATCGGCACGGTGCCGTAACCTCACGCGACACGTGAAAATTCTCTCAACCCAATGGTCCCGACGGCGAAGGAGCCAAACAAATTCCGTGAAGAGCTAGCGCAATCCCGGATTAGTTCAACGCGCGTCTTTCCGAGGGGCGCAGGACCGTCCATGTCCAACCAGTAGGGCCTGCGCCCTCGGAAAAACACTCCGCATTGTTAATGAGAACAACAAAACATCTTGCAGCTAAGTGGGCATTTAGAATGTCATTTAATTGTTTTATGCATGAATTTTCTGCCGGTCTTTCAAGCGCGGGTTGGTTGGTTACAAGATGCCCAAATGACAAGATACCGTTCGAATTCCCTCGACCTTGACAAGCCCGAGCCTGAATCTTTTGAACGGAAAATGTGCTATGATGAGTCATCGATTTCAAGGTGACGCCTATGCCCGAGTTCCTGATACAAGAACCGCTTACCGGCCTCATTCATCAGAGCTTGTCGCCGCATGCCGCCTCGCTTTCCGCCTGGCTGCAGGGTTCGCTGACGCCCGCCGACGACGGCACTCATTACGGCTACGTCCACCAGGGCGCCTTGACCCTAGAACACACATCCGGCCGCTTTACCCTGAGTCCCGGCATGTATTTCGCCGCGCCGGGGGCCTGTTTGCTGAACGGCGCCGGCAGCGGGTTCGTGGTGACGCGACATGATTACCGGGGTTTCTTTCACATCGGCGGACCCGTGGAGGAAGAGGGGCGCCTGCGCTATATCGACGGCTGCACCGATTCACTGCTCATTGCCCCGGTCAAGTTGGGCGATCCCTGCTTGAACCTGCTGCATTTCCCGCCGGGGATCCATCAGACCGCGCACACGCACCCGTCGTTACGGGCGGGCATGGTAGCTCGGGGATGCGGCTACTGTCATTTGGACGGTCGTAGTGTGGAACTGGCCCCGGGTCGCCTGTTCTTGATTCCCTCGGAAACCCTGCACTGCTTTTCCACCCGATCCGACGCCATGACTGTCATCGCCTGGCATCCCGACAGCGATTTCGGCCCGGCCGACGACGACCACCCCATGATCAACCGCACCGTGGTCGACGGCGTATCGGCCCGTTACCTGGACCATATTCGTACCGGAGGCGCCTCGTGAAGTGTCCGAAATGCGAGCACAATCAAAAGTTCGTGGAGGGCATGACTTGCACGCGTTGCCGCTATCGTTTTGTATTGAGCCCCAAGGAGCCGCCTAAAATCAGTGACGCTCGCATGGTTTCCTATATCCGTAAGGCAAGCGGGGTGGGAACACGCTACTTCACCATGAACCAACTCTACATGATTCACTGCCGCAGAATGGTCGGCAGCGCGCATCTGTGGGTCAAGGTCTACGCGTTTCTCTTCCTCGCCGGCATAGCGGTTACGGTCTTCGTCCCGGGTTTTTTGATTTTCAGTATTGTTGTCTTTTTTTTGCCGTTTCTGATCAATTTGTATCGGATCAGCGTCAAACACGATTTCGGTCAATTCTGGATCGCGGTTCGCGAGTACGAGAGAGCATATCCCATCCCAAAGTTGATCCACGAGCCGGGCCTTGAAAATGAGCCGCCGCCCGCCGACCATCCCGATGTCTACGATTACGGGGTGGAAGCGGTGCTGATCGTGGAACGGCGCATCCTGGTGGACCTTTTGGTGCGTAACGGCTGGCACCTGGAGAACAAGACCCTGGTGATCAGCGAGGACGGTTATCCCTCGTACCTTCAGGACCACGCCCGGAAATTGTTGGAAGAAAACCGGAAACTGCCCGTCTACCTGATGCACGACGCCACCGAATACGGCGAGGACATGGCCGCCCGTTTGGCCGGCTCGCGCAAACTGCCCATTGACGGTCATCCCATCACCGACATGGGCCTGTTCACCGAGGATGTCAAACGCATCAAGAAACTGAACCGCCCGCTGAGTCGCTCCCATCAAGGCCGTGTGCCTATCGACATGATGGCTTATCCCATGTTGGCCGTGGGCTTGGGCGCCTCCCTGGCCGGCGGTCTGGCCTTCGCCGAAATCCTGGATCAACAGCAGCGACAGATTGAAGGAAACCTGGCGATGGGTTTTGGATGAGTGTCATTTTCGGCTTTACCGGTAACCGGGACGACACCCTGGCCGCCGGTATGCAACGCATTCTGGCCCATCGGAGCAAAGGACCCTGGCTCGCTCATTCCGCTCCGTGGGGAACCCTGTACCACGGCGCGCCGCCCAAGTGGTCGGGCGAGCACGGCGGATTGATTCACGACGGTCCGCAAACGCTGGCCATGGCCGGGTTCCTGACCGATCACGGCTTACCCGATTCGAACGCGCCCTTCCTCGCCAGGCTCCTGGCCGCTTACCGAGCGGAGGGCGAGGATGCCCTGACGCGGCTGCGTGGGGCCTTCGTGCTGGCTCTGCTGGACGGTGAGCGCTTGATCCTGGTGCGTGACGGCGCGGGCGCCCGCTCCCTCTACACCACGGTCTTCAAGAACCGTGTCTTTTTTGCCGTGGAACCCAAGGCCCTCTGGTCGCTGCCCGGGTTTTCCCGCGACATTCGACCCGCCGCGCCGGCCAGGTACCTGACTTATAGCTTTCAACCCACTCATGAAACCATGCTTCGGGATATCGAGGCCGTGCTGCCCGGTCACCTGATCTGTTTCGAAGCGGACGGTTCGAAACGAAGCACGCGCTTCTTCCGTTTCGAGGAATATGAACCCGAGGAGGTTGACCCCGCCGTCACCAGGGAAGACTGGATCGAGCGGTTCCGCAACCATTTCCAGGCGGCGATCACCGAACGCATGGCGCCCGGCGAACCCATCGGCGCCTTTCTGTCCGGCGGCATCGACAGCAGTGCGGTGGTGGCGGAACTGGCCCGGCAGGCCCCGGGTCGCGTAACCACCTTCGCCGTACATTTCGGGCCGGATTACAAACACGAGTTGGACTTCGCCCGCGCCGTGGCCGAACAATGCGGAACCGACCACCACGAGGTCCTGTTGAAACCCAGGGACTTTCTGCCCGAACTGAGGCGCATTATCTGGCTGCTGGACGATCCCATCGGCGACCCGGTCACCGTGCCCAATTTCGCCCTGGCCCGACACGTGGCGCCGATGCTGAACGGCGTCTTCAACGGTGAGGGCGGCGACCCTGTCTTCGGCGGCCCCAAGAACATCCCCATGATGATGCTGCACTGGTACGGCGGTTCACGCGACCCGCTCTACCTGGAACACGCCTACCTGGCTTCCTACCGCCGCGCCTACGACGAACTGACGCACATCCTGACACCGGAATTCCGCGAGCAATTGGACCTGGACGCCGCCCTGGCCGGTCCACTGACGCCATTCTTCAAGGCACAAAAACCCCGCCTGCTGCTGAACCAATTGATGAGCATCAACATTCGCCTGAAAGGCGGACGCCTGATCCTGCCGAAGGTCGAGCGCATGCTGGGCGCCAACGGCCTGGTGCCGCTGTCGCCGCTGTTCGACGAACGCCTGATCGAACTGGGCTTCGCCCTGCCGCCCCACCTGAAACTGGCGGCCGGCGTAGAGAAGATCATCATCAAGGAAGCCTACCGAGACCTGCTGCCCGAATCGGTCATCGAACGTCCCAAAAGCGGCATGCGCGTGCCGGTCTATTTCTGGTTCCAGGGCGAGATGCGCCGCTACGCCCGCAAGATCTTGAGCAAACGCGCCCTGCGCAAATCTCCCGTCTTCAACCACGAGCGAGTCAAACAACTACTGTCCTACGAAATCGAGGAGGGCCGAGGCCGCTACGGCATCAAACTATGGATGCTGATCACCTTCGAAATCTGGCGCCGCCTGGTAATCGAGGGCGAACCGATTTGACCCGCGCCGTGTGCGGCTAAACGCGTTCCCGGAGATCGATCTTCTGCCGCATTTTCATTTCACAACCTGAAGAATCCAGGGATAGCAAGGGTTGCATTGATATATCAAATTGAGTCGAAAGCCTGGGGGCAACGTTGTCCCTAGGCTTCCGACTCAGTGGATAGGGGTGGGACAACGTTGTCTGCCTCCTACCTACTTAGTGGGAAGGCTGGGGCAACGTCGCCCGGCTCCTGAAACCGGGTCGCCATAAACCGTTGGGGCCTGGAAACGTCCCGGCAGGTTTGACCGATTTCCATGTTTTGGTCCGATACATGGTAGAATGTCGGTGATTTCGATCATCGGGGATGACGCCGTGCTTACCGGCCTAAAGTTAAGAAACTTCAAGAACTTCCGAGAGGCTCATATCCAGTTGGGCTCGATCAATGTGTTGATCGGCGCCAATGCCTCCGGCAAAAGTAACCTAAGGGATGCCTTTCGGTTCTTACACGGTATTGCACGCGGTTATTCTCTAGCCGAGATTATGGGAGAAAAGTACGCCGACGGCGGCGTTCTACAATGGCGCGGCATTCGCGGGGGGCCGCGGGAAATTCTTTACCCGGGCGCCGATAGCTTCATGCTTCGGGTAACCTTTCAGCACGAAAAGAAACGGAAAACCAAGCAGGAAATATCACCCGGGGTAGGAAGGCAGAATCTGGATCGGCTCCCGGATGCCGTGTATACCATCGAAGTATCCGTGAGCGAACTGCCGGTGATCCGCCGTGAATCGCTTTACCTGAACCATTCCATGGTTTTCGACACCCATCCCCCCGAGGAAACCGTCACACGGACAGATACCGACACCGTCGGGTGTTTCTTGAGCGCCGCTCCCAAGCATGAACACCGGAACTTTTCATCAGGAACCCCGATCCTTGCACAACTGAGATCCGAGAATGGTGATTCCCCTTTCTCCGAGACCATACAAAGCGTTGCGGAGAAATTGTCATCGATCCGGTTTTTCGACCCCCATCCCGAGGTCATGCGTCAACCTTCCTTTCCCGGTCAAACCATTTTGGGAGATCGCGGGGAAAACCTGTCGCCGGTGTTGCAAGCCGTTTGCGCCGATAAGGACAAGAGAAAAGCGCTGGTGGAATGGCTACGCGAATTAACGCCGTCGGATGCCCGAGACCTGGATTTTATGTCCGATCCAACGGGAAAGATCATTCTTGCCCTGGTAGAGGGAAACAACCGAAAAATCTCTGCCTACAGCGCCTCTGACGGAACCTTGCGATTCCTGGCTGTTATCGCCGCGCTGATGGGACCCAAGCCCGGCGGCCTCTTGATTTTCGAAGAGATGGAAAACGGTCTGCATCCTTCTAGAGTTCACCTTCTGACCCAACTATTGGAACAGAAGACACGTGAAATGAATCTCCAAGTCCTGGCCACGACACACTCGCCTCAACTATTGCGCTATCTCAGCGGCGCCTCCTTGGAGCATGCTTCCTTGATCTATCGTGGGGAAGACAGTCCCGAAGGTCGCATTACCCGTTTGATCGACATTCCCGATTTCAAAACCTTGATCGAAGATCAGGACGCCGGACGACTGCATGAGTCGGGCTGGTATGAGGACGCCGTGTTCTTCCTCTCGGAGGCCGGCCGGTGAATGTACTGGTTATTCCGGAGGACTTTCGCAAGGACCAATATATGCTGAAGCCGCTCATCGAGGCCCTGATGCGTTCGGCGGGCCGAAAGAAAGCCCGAGTCAGGGTTTGTCGCGATCCCTTGTTGGGCGGTGTATCCCAGGCCTTGAAGTGGTCGCGCTTGGAGGAGATCATCGTTCGCTACAAAGGAATGATCGATGTTTTCCTTCTTTGCGTCGATAGAGATGGTATTACGGAAAGACGCAAGAGTTTGGATCATTTGGAAACCAAAGCAACTCAATTTCTGCCGGAACATAAATACTTCCTGGCCGAAAACGCCTGGCAAGAACTGGAAGTTTGGGTTCTGGCCGGCCAAAAAGATCTACCCGGTGACTGGAACTGGCAGGACATTCGGCAGGAACGTGATCCCAAGGAAGCCTACTTCATCCCCTTCAGTCATAGCCGAGATTTGGTGAATGAACCCGGCGAGGGAAGGAGAACCCTCGCCCGAGAGGCTGCCGGTAACTTCACGAGAGTCCTGCGGTTATGCCCCGAACTCAACCATTTGAGAGACCGGCTACAAGCCCTGATCACTACCTGAGCAGAGACGGCAAACACATTATCGAAATCACCCGATCAGAAGACATTTTCTTTGACCTCGATCTTTTTGACGCCCGCGAGATCTGCCCTGTTGCTGACATAACCGATAGCTCCGGGGTTGGCGGCCACGCAAGCGGTCACTTCCTCGTCGCCGGTAAACGAGATCGGCGTTTCAAACGTTCATCGTTCGTTTCTCAGAAGTTGTAGGTGGCTTTAAAACCGCAGTAATGCCAATCCGCCACCGTGATATTTTCCAGGTTCTCGGTGTCGAAGGTAGCAATCAAACCGATGCCGTCGACATCGTGCCATTCGGCCTTGAGCACCCATGACGATCTCAGGTCATACCGCAAACCTAACGACAGGTCTTTCTGCCAGGCCAGGTGTCGGGGAATTCCCATCATGGTGTTGAAGTCGCCGTCCTTATCATCCTTTCTTGGATAGAACTCGTCGTATGTGAGGTTAAGCGACAGCCTGGGGGTCAAATCTGCCGAGCACTGGATATACCGGCCCAAAGGCCCCCGGGCAAAGTCGTATTCTGCAGATTCGGCGATCACTGTCCAGCCCGACCTCTCATAGGTCAGGGAGGCTGTGGTCAGGTTCGCATTATCTATTCGACCCGAGATCGGGGTACCGTTGAGAAGGACAAGGTCCGCAATGACGTTGGCTCTGAAGTAGGAGGCTCCGACTGACAAGCCCCTGATCGGGGTATTCCACCGCAGGGTGCCGCCCATTAACGAATCGCTTCGCAACGAGGCCGATGCATAAGGTCCGGGCCCTCCCAATAGTCTTAATAGGGCTAGAGGACCCGGCTCATCAACATCGAAATCCAGATTCCCGGCATAGACTTCGTAATCTATGTTCCCAGGTAGATTTCCAAACAAGCTGAGACCTTGGTAGGCGTTGTTTAGCGCGCGGGTGCCCTCAGCGTATACGCTTTGAGGCAGGAAGATCTGGCCGCGGAGAAGGTCGATGTCGCGTTCCTGATTGTAAAAACCAATCGGTTGTTTGATCTTGCCGATGCGAAAGCCCAACTCGTTTCGCCACTGATATTCCGCGAGCGCCCAGTCGAGGAAAACCTCGTGGTTGCCGATATCGCCCAGGTCGCGAGCAAACAACTGGAGGCCGAGCCGCAGATTGTCGCTCAGGCGTTTGTTGAAGTTAAGTCCGACCTCTGAAAATTCAAAGGTGCCGCCTCGCGTCTCCGCCCAAAAGTCATGTTCGGACGATTCCAGGTATCCCTGGCTCAGGAAGCCGTGGATCTCTAATTCCTCGATTTGCGCCGGGGCGGGTAACGTGACCGCCAGGACGCTCAAAAGAAAAACGAGATCGCTTTTGTTGCGTAACAAGCCCATTATCGAAATCGCCCGATCAGAGAGCATCTTCTTTGACCTCGATCTTTTTGACGCCCACGAGATCTGCCGTATTGCCGACGTAGCCGATAGCTCCGGGGTTGGCGGCCACATACGCGATCACTTCTTCGTCGCCGGTAAACGAGATCGGCGGGACGCCTTTGCCCGTGTACAGCACCCGTTTCCAAAATATGGAGAACTGGCGTTCATTGTTCCCCAGATAAAGCTCCAGGAATTTTTTGTGGAGCGGCCCGCTTTGCCTGGTGACGAGTCGGATACGTGTGCCGTCGGGCCAGCGGGTTTTCTTGTTGCGGTAGATCTTTTCGAGTTCCCTTGCATTGATAGAATCGATGTTGTTGTCAGGGTGCGTGATCAGGACCGGGTCGCCGGCTTGAAGGGTCGTTCCCGCCAGTAATACCGTGATCAAAAGTAGCCGAGCCTTTCCGCTCCATGTGGATTTTGATTTCGATCGGCCGATACGAGTTCCTAAAAATAGCGTCATGATCAAGTATTTCCAAACGTTCATCATTCGTTTCTCAGAAGTTATACGTGGCTTTCAGGCCGAGGTAATGCCAATCCGCCACGGTGATGTTTTCCAGGTTCTCGGGTTCGAAGGTGGCAATCAGACCGGTGCCGTCGACATCGTGCCATTCGGCTTTAAGCACCCATGACGATCCCAGGTCATACCGAAGACCTATTGACAGATCCTTCTGCCAGGCAAGGTGTCGGGGAAAGCCGGACATTGCAATGAAGTCGCCGTTCTTATCGTTCTTCATCGGGTAGAACTCGTCGTAGCCGGCATGAAGCGACAGTCTACGGGTCAGATCTATGGAGCACTGGATATACCGACCCAACGGCCTGTCGGGCTCGGCATATTCTGAAGTTTCGGCGATCACTGTCCAGCCCGGTCGCTCATAGACCGCGGAGGTAGTGATCAGTTTCGCATTATCTATCCGACCCTCGATCCGGGTCCCGTCGAGGAGTATCAGGTCCGCAATGATATCAGTCGATAAGTAGGCGACTTCAAAAGACAAGCCCCTTAGCGGAGTGTTCCACCGCAGGGTACCGCCCTTCATCGAATCGCTTCGCATCGAGATCGATGCATAGGGTAGAGCACCTGTTATCCGTTGTAATATAGCCAGGGTACCCGGTTCGTTAACATCGAACTCCAGATTACCGACATAGATATCGAAATCTATATTTCCGGGTAGATTTCCAAACACGCTGACACCTTGATAGGCGTTGATCAGCGAGCGGGTACCCTCCGCGTATAGGCTTTGAGGCAGAAAGATCTGGTCGCGCAGCAGGTCGATATCGCTCTCCAGACTGTAGAAACCGATGGGTTGTTTGATCTTGCCGATGCGAAAGCCCAACTCGTTTCGCCACTGATATTCCGCGAGCGCCCAGTCGAGGATGACCTCGTGGTTCCCGATATCGCCCAGATCGCGTGCAAACAACTGGAGCCCCAGCCGCAGATTGTCGCTCAAGCGCTTGTTGATATTCAGCCCGACCTCTGAAAATTCAAAGGTGCCGCCTTGCGTCTCCGCCCAAAAGTCAAACTCGGAAGATTCCAGGTATCCCTGGCTCAGGAAGCCGTGAATCCTTAAGTCTTCCATTTGCGCCGGTGCGGGAAAAGAGGGAGCCAGGACACTTAAAAGAACAACGGCGGCGCTTTTGTTGAGAAACAAGCCAAGCAGACAATTGTTCAAGAATTGAACAGCCGGAAAGAGAATTACCTGAATTTCAAAAGGCAATTTGTTCATTAAATGTTTCCTGACCGTTGATTAGGATCGGCACTCAAAATTATCGGCTTTTAGAAAAACTTAATGAGGTTTTTTTGTGGCCCGAGAAAGGACTGAATTTCATCCGAAAAAGCAGACGTCTGAGGGACCTTGTCTTGCTGAGAACTGAAACCAGTTTCGCGACGTCGCGTAAATCATAGCAAGTGAAGACCGCGATCGAGTCACATCCGACCTTGACGTGTCCCAACTACCAGGAAAACAAACCTGGGCTCACCATCAGTGGGAGTGTTATGATGATGCCGACATTACCCTCTGGCCGTTGGAGGTATTCCCAATGATCCTAGCGGTTTTGCTTTCCCTGCTTGCTTTGCAGGAGCAATCCCCCCAAATCGAAGAGACGTTGGAAATCAAGCGCAAGCAGTTACGCGTTCGCGTCACCGGCGAGGACGGTCGGCTCGTCACCGGTCTCACCGCCGCCGATTTTGCGCTCGACGTCAACGGCAGATTGATCACCAGACTTACCCTTCGCGAGATGCCGGCCGGTCATTTTTACCTCCTGACCTACGACGCGCCCGACGTGCCCGAGGAACTTCAGTTAAAGCTGTTGAGCAGCGCCCATGCCGACGCCGAGTTGCATTACGGCCGCCTGCTCGATTCGCCGGACAGCTTCCAAAAACACCCCGAGCAGCAGCATCAGGTGGATTTTGAAAACACCCTGTTCTTCGGTGCGCCTCGCGAGGAGTTGGATGTACGCTGGGGCGCCTATCAATTCATTTCCGAGAGCGGCGGTTTTCGCTACACTCCCTACGGCGCCATGCCGTTTGCCGAGTTTCCCGACGGCGGCTATGAAATCGGTTTCGCGGCCCTTGACGAACACGCCGCCCTGGTCGATTACACCAAGATGGTTCTCAACCACCAGTTCACTTTTGACGTCTTCCGCTTCTACGATCTGCTGGACCCCGAAACCGCGGCCAGGCGACTGCGCATCTATGTTCGCGATATGGAAACCGGCAAGGGTTACCTCAACGAGATCGAAGCGCCGCCGCCTCCCGATCCGGGCAAAACCAGTCTCAGTTCACTGGTCCTTCACAAAGCCGACGAGCCGCCCGCGTTTGCCTTTCACAGGATCCGCTACCACCGGCAAAAGAAAAAGAACGATGTGCCGGTACCGGCCGACCCGTTCCAAATCGGCGAGGAATTGCTGCCCATCGGCATAGAAGCCGAATACAAGACCGACGATTCTCTGAGACTGTTCTTCCACATCCAAAATCTACAAGGGGAACTGACCGATATGAAATTGAACTGTACGGCCAGGAGCGGTAGAACACGATTGAGGATACCGCTGAATCCTCTGGCGATCAAGGAAGTGATTCCGGGCACCTTTGGTTTTTACGGGGAAGTGGATGCGTCTCGTTTGGACCCGGGGAACTACGATTTGGTGGTGGTCTTGTACAGCGGCAGGACCCGTTTCAAGCGTTCCCTTGATCTGGTTTTACAGTAGGGCGGTTGAATGCTGATACACGCTTTAGCCTTCTGCCTCCTATTTTTGGCGCCCCAAGACGAGACACCGGTCTTCCACTACTTTGAATTGGAAGTCGAGGATCAAGGTCGTCGGCTGATGGTAACCGGCAAGCCCGTGCGCTACCTACCGGTTGCCTATGTCGAACGAGAGGCGTTGGGAATTTCCCGGGAAACCTATTCCATGCTGGACGGTTCCATACGCGCGTTATTGACGGCCCTGGCCGAGGCCGACGCCCAGCGCTTGGAAGAAGAAGAAAACCCCAAGCTGGTTACCTACAAAATCACCCTGGCCGTGCGCAAGCCGGACGGCACCCTGGTCGATAAAGACGTGCAGCACATCAACTTCGATCTGGGTCTGATACCCGGCGGTTTCCACGTGACCGCCGGCGACGACGTGATGGAGATGTCGCTGCAGGAGATCACCTTCGAAGACGGCTACAGGGAATTTTTGCAAGACCTGATCTTCCCGGAGCCGATCAACCTGAAGCGGCCGCGAACCCCGGGTTACCTGGTCGACCTGTCTTTCGAGGTCAGTTATCTGATCAAGGAAGGCGTCATAGAACTGGGTTTGGACCGGACGACCGGGTCGTGGAGCTTGATTTCCAGGTTGCACGGCTACAGCTTATCCGAGCAGTTGGGCTCCCTGTATGTGCCGGCGAGCGGCAAGCCCGCCTCCTCGGTTCATCTGGTCCGGTTTGCGCAAGGAATCGAAACCCTTGCCGAAACGATGGCGGCGGACGAGCCCTCACAAGCAGCGCTGGAATCGGTCCTGGCCGTCTTCCCCATGGAACAACTGCCGGCGGAAATGCTGGGCAAACGTTTATTGGCCGCCGGCCGTTCAGGGGAAGCCCTGCGCCTGTTGACGCGTTTTCAAGCCGCCGCGCAGAAGCAGGACAAGGCGGCCGTTATGTACCGTAGCGCCGTCGATGAGGTAGCCGCCGAACAGCTGAATCTCATTCGCCGTATGGAAAGTTTCCGTCTGCTGGACTCGTCGCCCGTGAAACTGGTTTCGCCCGAGGACGGTGATCTGATCGGCGGCACCGCGGAAGTGATCTTCGATCCGGGACCCCTGGGCCGCAAAATGCTGCGCGCCGAACTGGAGGCCAACGGCAAAGCCGTCGCCTCTATCAGCGGCCCGCCGTTTCGCATGAGCTTCAAACCCAACCGCCGTCATCGCCAGGTGAAGTTACTGCTGAAAACCTATTTCGATGACGAGACCCGCGCCGAAAACAAACTGACCGTGCGCGCCGTGGAACTGGGTTCCGAGGATACCATTCAGTTGATCCGCCTGCGCGCGGTAGCCGTCAAGGGCAACAAGTTCCTGACCGGCCTCAGGGCAACGGAATTCAGCGTGCTGGAGGACGACAACCCGCGCGGCATTGCCTTCTTCAGCCGGGACAAGGCGCCGCTGAGCATTGTGGTGCTGATGGATACCTCCCGGTCCATGCACGGCGAGAAGATGTTTCGCGCCCAACATGCCGTGGCCGGCCTGTTGTCAAGCCTGGAGCCGGGCGACGAGGCCGCGGTGTTTTCCTTTGACGACAAGGTACTGCGCCTGACCGATTTTCAGGATGACTTCAGTCAATCGAAGGGCATCCTCTACACCATGAGTCCACGGCTGGGCACCTCGCTTTACGACGCCCTGGCCGCGGCTCACGACACCCTGTTGGAGCGCTCGGGAACACCGGTCATCATCGTCGTTTCCGACGGCAAGGATTCCGTATCGGCAAGCGACGGACAAAAGGTGTTTCAGCAGATTGCCGCGTCCAACACCATGGTCTATTCCCTGTTTTTAGGTGACGCAACGGGTATCGACCGGGAAGGCTTCGGCTTTCTGAACCTGCTGTCCTCCGAGACAGGTTCCATTACCACGCAACTGGCCAACCTGCGTTTTCTGGATCGGGAACTGGCGCGCATCTACCGCGAACTGAAGTCGTTCTATCTGATCGACTTTTACAGCACCATGAAACCCTTCGATTCAAGTAGATTTGACCTGAAGCTATCGTCCTCGGGCGGCAAGGTTCGCTATCTTGTTATGCGCGAATTTGCGCACCAGACCAGTTATTGAAACCGGGATCAATCCTCCGCGGGCTCGTTCCCCTGCCAGTGATTGAACAAGTCAATCGCGGCCAGCAACAGGCCCAGGAACATCAGGGCGCCGCCCAAACCCAGTGTCAGCAGATAGGGCACCGCCGAATTGCAGAACAGTGAGACGATGAGCAAAATTATGGCAATTACATGACAGGCAGCCGCCTTCTTCAATAAACTGGGAACCTCCATTCAATCCTCCTTTTTCAAGACATGTCCGACATCGTGACAATCCAGGCAGGATGTCTCACCGGTTTTGATTTCTTCAGCGTTGTCCACATGGTCCTCGCCGGACTGATAGTTCTTGGCGGGCCCGTGACAGTGGAGGCAGTCCTCGTTTCGGTAGGCTTGGTAGAGTTCGATTTCTTCGGGAGGGCCGGTCACATAGTTGACGTAGACGTGTTTCAATCCGTTGAGCTTGGCCTTGATATCGCCGAACATACTGTATTCGCTATGACAGTCGTAGCAAGCGTTTTCCTGGGGAACCCAGTTGTTCTGGTAGTGAATGGCGGGAATCGATTCAGCGTCCTCAACATGAAGACTGTCAATATAGGCATCCATAACGTGGCAGGAACCGCAAAACTCGACGCTCTTCATGGCATTGAGACTGTGCAACGTCACACCGAGACCATAAACCAGAGGCATGGGAGCAAAAACCAGGCTGCCGATGGCGACACGGCCCACAACGGACATGTGGCGCCATTGCTTCATCAGGAAAAAAATCAAGCCCAGATCGATAAGTCCCAGAACAAACAGGAAAACACTCACGCCTAACCTCCGGGAAAGCGTTACTTCTTAAGGGTTAACATCCAGGCTACGATGACTTTCATTTGTTCTTCGTCGCCTTTGAACTTCATTTTGTGTTTCTTGCCGTCTTTCTCGATTTCTTTTTTCAGGTAGGAAAAGAGCCATGCTTCCTCGCGTTGATTGCCCACATCGGCCAGGTCCGTTGCTTTCTTGGGATCCTTGGCGGTAGTTTTGATCTCCAGTGTCGTCACCTCGTGGCATTTCATGCACTTGAGTTCTTTGAAGACGGCGGCGCCGTCGGTGGACCGGACGGGCAGGCAGACGGCAAGAGAAACCAGTGCGGCAATCATCATTCTTTTCACAGTAAACTCCTTCCTTCGGAATGCATGAACCGGGTACATACCCTGGTTTTCTCCAAGGTAATTCCCCTGATAGAGGGTGTCTATACAAAATACATGCCGGTCTTCCTAACCGAAGTGAAACCAAAAATCACAATACACATATTCTCTTTTCAATCGATTAGGGTACAACTGCGGCTGGGAATATCCTAGCATCCTGAGTAATATTCCTCAACGCTTTTCATGGCGCGGGCCGCTCCTACCACACCTTTTCCGTTCAGGGTCCCCAGGGTAGGAAGCGGGGTTTACCGCCCATGGTGCGGACCCACTCAGGGTTCTGTCGCAATATTCTTTCCTCGTTGCGGATGCGTATCGACAATACCACCAGATTGCCTAGGGTCAGGATCGCCGCACTGAAATACAGCTTGAAGATGAGCGGAATGAAGAGCAGTTCCAGAACCACGACAAGATAATTGGGATGGCGAATGTAGCGATAGGGGCCGTTGCTGACGATGGGGTAGTCCTGACCGCCCACCACGCGCACATTCCAACTGCGGCCCATGGTGTGCAGCGTCCAGAAACGCAGTATGAACGCGATCAGGATAATGCTCAGGGCCGCGTAACTCAAGGGCCCGCCGAACTGGGGGCGGCGCCAAAACAATTCCAGCGGCAACAAAACGAAAAATGAACCGTGGAGGGCCACCATCCAGGGAAACAACCGCTCCGCAAGCATGTCGGCTTTATCCCGGTGAATCCGCCAGTTGGCTTTGGAGCGGCGCAGTTCCCAGATGCGCAGGCAGGCCAATAAACCTAAAAAGACCAGGTAGACGATCACTCAGGTCCCCGTGCGAAGCAATTCGGCCTGTTTTTCTACCCAGACCATGACCAGACTGTCCGCCTTGGGTAGGGGCACTTCCGCACCACTCTCGGTACACGGCCGGAAATCGCGGATGATGACCGGCTCGCCGCTCTCGAGTTTTTCCGGCAGCGCCCTGTAGAATTCGTCGATCAATCTGGCGAAGGTGCGAATGGTGAAGTATTCCTGAAGCTTGTGGATGGTCAGTTCCTCGGGCAATTCGACTGCCTCCAGTTCCGGCATGCGCCCGAGCGCCACGCGTTTGCCTTCGTCAGTTAACCTGCCTTCCGCCAGCAGCCGATTACCGCCCAGCAATTTGTCCAATTCCTCGATGGGGTTTATATCGCTGAAGTCGAAATCGAAAGTCTCCTGAACCGAGAACCCCATTTCAATGATATCCAGCGATTCCAGACCCAGTTCTGCCACCAGCGGCGCATCGGGCGTAAGCGGTTTCGGCGGATCGGTATTTTCTTCGATCAGTTCGACAATTTTTTGGCAGACGGCATCGATCGACGGGATATTCATGCTTTGCTCGCTTGTTGTTTTCGTAATGCGGTTGAGGAAACATCGCGGTGATGATGATCGTCCAGGAAGTGGATCTGCAGGGACGGCGCGTGCGCCTTGAACCAGTCTCGGGCGGCTTCAAACTGGTCGGATGTGACACGACGCGGTGCAACATAGAGATGGTTCAAGGCCTGAGCCAGAGTGATCGATTCGTTCCAGCCCGGGAAGGACGTGAAGCTGTCTTCTCCGATCAGGAAGCCTTTCGTTCGGGCCTTGACATAGGGAAGCCAGGCAATGGTGGGGTTGGCGCCTTCCATACCGCAAAACCCCGGAAAGACGAGGGCGCCGAAATGTTCCGCGCGCTCGACCAGTTCGCGGAACAAGCGCCAGGAACACTGACCGGCCTCACCCTTCTTGAAGGGGTTGCTGTCGGGTACAACCACCAGGCCTTCCTTGCGGGGGCACAAGGCCAGGCAGGCTTCGTGACCCTGATGCCAGGGGTTGAAACTGCCGCCGAAGAAGGTGAGATGATCGCCCAGGGGGCCTCGACCATAAACGGGAATGTCGGCCAGACGCGGGTCGTACATGGGCATCTCAGGCCAGAACTTGCCGAGGGCCTCGCATAAAATAGCGCCGTGATCGAAGGCCGGCGAGCTTAAATCGGACAGGGGAACCCACTCGGCGCGTACGGCATCGTCACCGCCTTTAACCGGAAGGGGTTGCGGTAGGTGAAACAGGAAGGGTTGGCTGAGGGTCCAGCCCCTGGGGTCTCGGCCCTCCCGTGTTCTCAGGGTTAAGGGGACGGCCTGCCGGGGCTTTAGTTGCAGGCCGGTTTCTTCAATCAACTCGCGGACGACGGCATTCGGCGGAAGTTCGTAGGGATCGACAAAGCCGCCGGGCAAGGCGAAGCGACCTTGAAAAGGAGGCTTCGCCCGCTCGATCACCAGCAACTTCATGCGGGGACCCAAGCCGGCCAACACCACGGCATCGACCGTGAGCGACGGTTTGGGATAGTCGGTCATGGAGAATCAACTCCCGGCATGAAGATCCAGGATATGAGCCACGCAGCAAGTCAGTTTCTTGGCGAACGGGATGTGCAGGAACTCGTTGGGGCCGTGCGCATTACTCTGGGGGCCCAGCACGCCGGTGACCACGAATTGCGCCTTGGGGAACTTTTCGCCCAGCATCCCCATGAAGGGAATGGAACCGCCCTCGCCCATGTGCAACGCGGGTTTGCCGTAGAAGGTTTGGGAAACCTCCTCCAGTGCCTCGTTAAGCCAGGGGGACAAGGCGGGTGCGTTCCAACCGTTGGCGGGTTCGTCGAACTTGACGGCTACCTTGGCGCCGTAGGGCGGATCTGTCGTGAGTACGCGGGTGATGTCTTTGACGGCTTGTTGGGAGTTAAGCGTGGGCGGCAGGCGGAAGCTGAGTTTCAGTTCGGTGTACGGTCTCAGCACGTTACCGCCCGATTGTGTGGGCGGCAAACCCTCCTGGCCGATGAAGGAAACGGTAGGACGCCAGGTTCGGTTCAAGACCAGTTCCGTGTTGGAACCCTCGAAAGGTTTCGCGCCGTCCAGGAAGGGGAACTTGGTGTAAACCTCGTCGCCTAAAGCGTCGGCGGCGCGTTCGGCCTGATCGATGCGCTCTTGGGGGATTTCATCGTGCAGTTCTTCCAGCAGGACCTTACCGGTTTTGGAATCTTCGAGGCGGTCCAGCAACTCGCGAATGATGCGGAAGGAACTGGGCACCACGCCGCTGGCGTCGCCGGAATGGACGCCCTCGCGCAGGATGTCCACGCGCAGGGTGCCGCCGGCCATGCCGCGCAGGGAGGTCGTGGACCAAAGCTGGTCGTAATTACCCGCTCCCGAATCAAGGCAAACCACCAGGTCGGGGCTGCCCAGAACGTCGGCGAAATGGTCCACATAGGCGGGCAGGTCGATGGAGCCGGACTCCTCGGAGAATTCGATGAGAATGACACAACGGGCGTGCTTGACACCCTGCTCTCTCATAGCCTTGATGGCGCAGATGGAAGCGAACAGGGCATAGCCGTCGTCGGCGCCGCCGCGGCCGTAAAGCTTGTCGTCTTCCATCACCGGAATCCAGGGACCGAAACCGGGGCGCCAGCCGGTCATCTCCGGCTGCTTATCCAGGTGGCCGTACATGACGATGGTTTTGTCATCGATATCGCCGGGGACATCCAACAGCAACAAGGGCGTGCGACCGGGCAAGCGGCCGATATGCAATTCGGCGCCCGGGATCGGATGTTGCTCGATCCACTTGACGGCCAGTTGCAACGCGTCTTCCATATGGCCGTTGGCTTCCCAATCGGGATCGAAATGTACCGACTTGTTGGGGATCTTGATGTATTCGGTAATTGTGGGGGTAATGTGGTCGTCCCAAAACTTATTGACGAAGGCTTCAGTTTGTTGTGCGTTTGGCATATGTAACTCCTCAACAGGTATCGGCGGTCGGAAGTCATCCTAGCCCAACCGGCCGCTAAATACAAGACGGGGCTTTCCCATGAACGAGGGGCGATAAGGTCGCGGGCGGCTCCCTGTCTCGCCTCTAACCGGCAGTAAGCCCCTGACTGTTGTTTTCGGAGGTCAGCGCGGCCACATCGCGCAGCAGGCGGCAGAAATCGACCGGCTTGGCGTAGGTGAGCACCGCGCCCAGCAAACGAGCGCTTTCCAGGTAGCTGTCGACAATTTCGGCATGGCCGGGAAGGCGCCGTTCTCCACCGCCGGAAATGGCGACAATGGTGGGGTGATCTCGGCCCTCCACCAGTTCCTGGATCATGGAGATGCCTTCCATTTCCGGCATGATCAGGTCGGTGACCACGATATGGGGATGCCATTGACGACACATCTTCAGGCCCTTCCGACCGTTATGCGCCTGCTTGACCATGTACCCGGCGGCCTGAAAGATTTCGCTCAGGGTTTCCGCGAAATCGATGTCGTCCTCGATCACTAAAAGACGGGTCATGCATGTCCTCCCGAGGTCTCGTAAGGCTTTTCGGTTGCGTGCGCCCGTGAGTTGAGGAAAACCTTTGCTCATATGGAAATTGTTACAAATAAGGTTTTGCGACCATACGATGCAGAAGAACCATAGGAAACCAATGATCGGCGCAACTGTTCTTGGGCTCGGGTAAAACAATTGGACAACAAGGTTTTCGGTATCACTAATTCGGGGTGTCGTAATAAACCAGTTCCCAGCCGTGGAAGACCAACACCGGGCAGAGCCATTCGATGGCTTCACCAACTTTTTTCAGTCGGGGGTCCCGGCGGTATCGCTCCAACTGGGTTCGGGCCTCCTCGATATTGGATTGAAGGAGTGTGTCGGTTAATTTCTCTCCGCGTTTGATGTATTTCAGTTCGATCAAGTATCCGAAACGGATATTCTTGTAGCGTGCGACAAAAGGCTCCAAGTAGATATCGCAAAAGCCCTTGCTCAGTTCAGTCTCGCTGCCGGTGATGAAGTAGTTGGTGCTGTTGAGATAAGCAAGGAGGAAGCCTTGGATTACCTTTTCGCCGTGCATAAAATCTCGGACCGCGGTGTATTCCCCAACCGCATCCCCGATCAGTTTGAAGAAGGGTTTCCAGTTGCCGAACCAGCCCATTTGCTCCAGCGCCTTTTGCACGGCCATGGGCTCGATGCGGAAGACGTTCGTGTCTTTATAGGCGTCGCGCAATTGGCCCCAAATCATGCCCGCAATCGTTTGATTGGGCACCTTCAGGATTGGTTCGGCAATTGCCTGTCCGCTGTGTGTGATCAGGCCGAAGTAGAAGAGCAGGGAGACGAAGTTGGACGAATCGGTAAGTTCCTCGATAGGGAACCCCGTGGCGATGGGCGATGAGATTCGGCCCTGTTCAATAACGGTTTTCAGGATTTTGAAGTTCCCGTTCAACTGCTTCTCGGCCAGGAGTAGATGCCGCAACTTACCGTAGTCCATGCGCACGTTCTGGTCGGTCATGTCGGTAGGCATCCGTTTCAGGCGGGTTACCGAGCGAATAAAGTAGAGCACCATGTCGGGGTTGAAGACCTCGGTGTCGGTATCGATCGAATACCGATAACCGCCGTACCATTCTCTTGCGATGTCCAGTACCTGTTCTCGGGTCATGCCCAACAGGTCGGGGATGTCGTACAAATCCAATGCCGCGGCGGTTTCCGACTCGGTAAAACCCGCCATATCTTGAAACTGGGGCTCCAGACTGATGTGAATGCCGATGTTGAAGCCGCTGGTTACATCGTCCATGGTAACGGGAGAAACACCGGTAATGAACAAACGGGCAAGCCCGGAATCCTGCATGCTCGTTCCCTCTTTCAACACATTGAAGAAGTGGCGAAAGAATCCGGCGCCGCGGGTTATCTGTTGATACCGCTGTTTCCCATGAGTGGTCAGGATGGTGTTGGTAAAGTTATCGTATTCGTCGATAAGAATGTAAAGCTTGAGGTTGTGGGTTCGACAATAGGCAAAAAGCGCGCTGAGACGGTCCCCGGCAGTTGTCATCTTGGACGCCGCGGTAACGAACTTCTCCGTGAATGTACCCGGGTAGCGATCGATAAAGTCATCGAAGATGGTTCGGGTGTATTGCTCGAAAGACGCTTCGACGCGATCGGGCTCGGGTCGCACCGCCGAAAAGTTAAAGGCCAGAACCATATACCTGTTTTTCTCCTCGGTAGGGTTCTTGCCAAGCCACGAATTACCGAACAGGTTTTCGAAACGTTTCTTGAAGTTGGTATCGTAGTAGCAAAACAGCGTGGAAACCAGGAGTGACTTGCCCGAACGTCTGGGTCGAAGGAAGAATAAAAAGTGGCCGGCCTCCTCCAGTTCCGGAATAAATCGGGTTTTGTCCACATAGGTCATCTTTTGTTCGATAACCTGCGTAAAGTCGGCAACACCGTAGGGAATCTTGGGATACTGTCGGCTCATACAACCCTCGAATCATCACGATAACCTACATTCTAGCAGTAGTTGAAAGCCCGCTCCCAAGAAAACAGCGCTCGTTTCTCCCGGCTTCTATGTCACCCTACGACCGCTATGGAAGTAATCTTGCAGTCGGATCGGCACGGCTCGCGTTAAAGGATTATGCGGTTGCCCGAACAGGCTCGAACGGGTTCCGTGATAAGATGATCAAGACAAAGAGGGGAGCCATGATCTTTCGCTTCTTTTTGCTGGTGTTGTTTCTTAGCTTCGCCGAGCTTTATATCCTGGTTTACGTGGCCTCGAAAACCGGTTTTCTGCTGACCTTCAGCTTGTGTCTGCTAACCGGTATCGTGGGCGGCGCCATGGTGCGCAGCCAGGGGTTGTCCACGCTGAACAAGATTCAAAAATCACTGGCTTCCGGTCAGTTGCCCGCGCGCGAGATTGTCTCCGGGTTGATCCTGTTGGTGACCGGAACCCTATTACTGACGCCGGGTTTCATTACCGATGTGGCGGCCTTTCTGTTCCTGGTGCCGCCCGTTCGCGACCTGGTTTCCGCAATCCTGATCCGCTACTTTCAGGGTCGAATCGTGGTGATGGGCGGCAGCTACCGGAACGGCAGGCACAGGCGGCCGGAACCCAAGAGCGGGCCGCAAAACATGATCATCGACGTGGAGCCCCTTGAATCCGAAGAGGTGGATTGATGTCGAAGAAAGCCGGATGTGTTTTTGCCGCTGCTTGGATTACCGTGGCGGTGCTGATCTCCATCCTGGTTATCTTCTGGCTGCTGTCCACGTTGTTCAACCTACAGGTTTGGGATGAGTTCTGGATTTGGGTGACCAGTTGGACCGGCATGGCCGCCGCCCCTATTTTTTCCTTTACCCATTTGCTTGAGAGGACGAGAGTATAATAGAGTAATGTTCGAGCCCGCGGAACGGAAGCCATGTCTGATCAACCGGTTGAAGAGTGTAAATGTGAAAAAGGCGCCCCAAAATGGGTCGTGACTTTCGGCGACATGATGTCGCTGTTGCTGACCTTCTTCGTGTTGCTGCTCAGTTTCTCGACTACCGAGGTGGTGAAGTATAAGCGCATGGCCGGCAGCATCAAAGAAGCCTTCGGCGTGGCCCAGACCTCGCCGGATCACACCACGCCCGCCGGCGAGGAAATCACCATTCAACAGATCGAGATTCCGAAAACCATGGCGCAGATGGCTACCGTGCGCGCCAAAGCCGCTCGTCACGCGCGCAAGCAACCCAAGGTTGAAATGAATTCCGGCGCCGATTGGTTCCGCATTCAGATTGACGGCGACGCCCTGTTCGACACCGGACAGATCACCATCAAGCCGGAAGCGGCCGCCATTTTGGACGGGGTGGCGCCCTTGATCAACGACTTCGACGGCGTGGTCAAGGTGGAAGGCCACACCGACACCGATCGCGGTGTCCGGACTCGTTTCGACAGCGGCAGCGCCGAGGGGAATTACGAACTGGCCGGTTTGCGCGCCATCGTGGTCATGGATTATTTCTTCAAGAACCACAATGTGGATCGTAACAAGATGGTGCCGGTAGCCATGGGTGAATTCAAGCCGCGCGGCACGAATTTATCGGAAGACGGCAAAGCGCGCAATCGGCGGGTAGAATTCGAGTTCGTGGCGGGCTCCAAGGCCGAGATTCAAGACACGCAAGGCAGTTTTGTGGATCCCGATTAAGCGCGGGGAAAATAGATCGCCGCGGGCATGATGTAATGGTGGTCCTTCAGCGTCAAACCGCTGTATCTATCTGTGAAGCGAAAGTCAGGGAACAATCGGTACAGCGGTTCGTCCAGTTCTACCAGGCGGTAGGCGCCGCCTCGATGGAGCAACAACCCGCTGCCGTCATAAGCCAGGGCGGACCAGCATCCCGCGGGCTTCGGATGTGTAACGGCGGGAAGAAAGCGCTCGGAACCAGGCAACAGGCCCACTGAAACCGGGTTTTGCGGCGTCGCTGGAAATTTGGGGCCGACATGTTGCCAACGTCCCAACTTTTCGCCGGCTGACAGGATGTGATCCAGCGCGGATTCCAAAAAACCCGTCAGCAGGTCGCCCTCGAAGAGCACGGGGCCGGGCCATTTCTTTTCCGCTTTCAGGTGCGGTGCCTGCAGCAGGAGATGCAGGTGCTGCATGAGGCGTTTGGTCGGCATGCGACGCGCGCGGCAGGTGTAGGAGAAAACGCCGGAACCCATATGAAACGAGGGCACGCTCGAGAACAGCGACCATTCCGGGGCCAGGACCATATAACGCGGCGGCGGCCCGAACAAGTGGACGCGGCGATGTAGATAGCGGATTTGGACATCGGTCAGGTGATGCTTTTTCAGGAAACGGCGCCAGCGTTTCAATTCGAAAAGCAGTTGATCGGGAACCGGGTGCGGCCGGTTTTCCGCCGAAATGGTATGTTGCAGCCAGGTGCCGTCGTCACCCGCGTGGCTTTCACGGGCTTCCTCGGCAACCGTCAGGCGTTCGTCGGCCCCGCCGTAGTGCCATTGAACGGCCAGCAGGCGCGTTCGGGTCACCACCCGGCCTTTCACGAGCTTGCCCCGCGAACCATGATAGAGGGCGCGCCCATGGCAAAAGGCACCGCCTGGTTCTTTTTAACGCACCAATGGACGGCCGGATCCATGGCAAAATCATCGCCCACGCCGTCGATCCGGTTCAGGAAGTCGGAGGTCGTCAGGCGCAGGCGAATCCGATCCCGGCGGGCGATAACATGGCCGTGTTCCAGCTGGAAAACGGGTCCGGTCATGGCTTGGATTTGATTGGTGCCCGGCTGCCAACTGCCCGTTTTGATCCAGGCTACGTAATAGCATTCGGGCAGGTATTGCAACCAATCCCCCACGGAACCGGCGCCCGCTTTGATGATGAAGTTGCCCGCGCGAACCTGGGGCAGTTCCCGATAGGAGGCGCGGCGCAGGGCGCCCTTGTTTCCGGCCAAATCGCCGACCAGGTAACCCCGATACAGCATGGTGGTAGCGCCCACGGGTCGCCCGGCGTCGTCGTGGGTCATGCTGCCCGCATAACCGGTCAGATCGGGTCGATCGGCAATCGTCAGTTGTTCGTGGGAAACCTGTTCGCCGAAGCGATACTTCAAGGGGCTGCGTTTCAGGTAATCGGCTTCCAGGGCGTGGCCCACCGCCTCGTGAAACAGGGTACCGCAATAGGGCGAGAGAACCATGGGCAACGACGGATCGATCTCGTCGAATCGGGCGCCCCGGCGAGGCCAATCCTCCCAGGGACCACGTCGAAAAACCAGGTTGCCGTGCGCATCGCTGCCAAATACGGAAGGCCAGGCCCCGTTGACATTCAAGGTGCCCCAAAAGGCGGCAAAGGATGAGGTTACGGACTTCGGTCGGTTCTCCGTGACACGGCTGCGGCTGAGGATTTGCAAGTTGATTTCAGCATCCAAGCCGGAGAAGCGCCGCAAACCCTCGCGCACGCTTTTGTCCAGAGTCCAGGCTTCCTGAACCCTCGCTTCATCCGGCAGCGTGGACCGGCAACGTTGCGTGCCGGGATTCCCCGCTCGATAGCGCGCCGTGCCGCTCCGGCAGGAAACAAGACGCTTCGGCCGGCCCAAGGAACCGGAAAGCGTCATCATGACCTGGTCTTCATGCATCAGGTGACTGGGAACCTGGTCCAAACAATCACTCCCCCTCTGTTATTTCTCCACTAAAGCACCGCGCGTTCCGGGTTGCAAGAAAAAAACGGGCTTGGACACCATGAGAAGTATCCAAGCCCTAAAGGTGAGCCCTACGTGGGGTGAAGGGCTCGAGAGTTGGCGGTTCAATCTGAGATGCAGGATTGGTTCGCTCGAGAGAGATGGTCATCGGGACGACGCATCGTCATCGCGACGGGGCGGCGCCACGGGACATTTCATCCCGTATGTCGAAGGGGGCGCCTTCGATGTTTCCCATCTTACCGGAGCGATCGGACAGCCCCTGTCAGGCCGTCCTTTTTCCACTTGTTTTTTCTAAAATTCCCGGACTCAAGGCAGGTAGACGGCCAGTCCTTTCAAGTACTCGCCTTCAGGGAACCGCAGGTTGACGGGATGGTCCGGTCCCGGCCCGCACCGGTGGATGAGCATGGGCTCGCGTTCGGCCAGGCGTAAGCCGAGGAAACAGCTTTGTTGGAATTCGGACAGGGTAACGACGCCCGAGCAACTGAAGGTAAACAAGATACCGCCCGGTTTAACCCAACGGGCAGCATGGGTTTGCAGACGGCTGTAGGCTTTAAGCGCGTTTTTCGCCGTTTTGATGGACTTGGCCAGGGCCGGCGGGTCCAGAATGACCATATCGAATTGACGATCCGGTTTCTGTTTCAGCCACGTAAAAACATCGGCTTTCACAGTCTCCTGGCGGCCGTCATGCAGTCCGTTGCGCGCCAGGTGATCGGCCAGGGCCGCTACCGCACGCGGCGAGACATCGACCGAACGCACGTGATCGGCCCCGCCTCTCAGAGCGGCCAGGGTAAACCCTCCCACGTAACAACACAGGTCCAAAACCTCCTTACCGGCGGCGCGGGCTTCTACCCAGGCGTGTTGGTCGTGCTGGTCCAGGTAGAAGCCGGTTTTGTGCCCCTCCTCGGGGTCCATCGTCCATTGGAAACCGCGTTCTTGGATCGTTACCGGCAGTTCCCGAGAACCATACAGGAAACCACGCGTGGGTTTCAGGCCCTCCTGTTCGCGAGCGGGTCCCTCGCTACGTTCGTAAACCGCCGTCGCCCCGGTTTGTTGAACCAGCATGGCCGCCAGTTCGGGCTTCAGGAGGTCCATTCCCGCCGTGCTGACCTGGATGCAAATCAGATCGCCGTAGACATCGGCGGTTAATCCCGGGAAGCCGTCGTGTTCACCGTTCAAGAGCCGGTAATTGTGACGGTCCGGGCCCAACAAGTTACGGCGCATTTGGAAAGCGCCGGCGATGCGCGCCTGCCAGAAATCAGGGCCCGGTTCTTCCTCACTGAAAGAAATCATACGCAGGGCAATCGCGCCCTTGGGGTGATAAAAACCCCAGCCCAGCGGTTTCTTGTCCGGATCGACTACCCTGGTGAGCGTTCCCGGTGCAAGTCTCGGCTTATTCTCGATACCCATGGAGAAAACCCATGGATGCTGATAGCGCGCCATGATGGTTGCACGTTTCCCTTTCAGGGTTACCGTTGGTTGTGACATTCCCTGCCCCCTCGCCTGAAGTAGCCCGAATCCTACCACGGGTGCGCCCTACCCGGTGCGGTTTTTAACGGGAGCCGGTTTGCCTTCCGGGAATCCAACAATTTATAAATTATCATTGTAAAAAGAATAAACCTTTCCGTGTTGCATTCGTTAACCAGGGTGCGTGGCCATGGTGAACCGGTAATCGGTTCGGGACACCCGGCCCGTTTGGAGAGACACAATGTGAATGGCGCATCTTGCCTGGGAACCTACCGAACTACCCGCTATGTGCTGTGCGGATGGAGTGGTTAGTTATGAGAAGCGAGATCGAGCAACACGATGGTGCAGTGATCGTCAAAATCAAAGGCCGAATCGATATCGGTGAGGGCGATGTTGAACTGAGAAACACGCTTCAAGGGGTCAAGCGCGCCGGTGCAAGGCATATATTATTGGATATGTCCAAGGTAACGCATATGGATAGTTCCGGTATCGGAGAACTGATCAGCCAGTATTCAGACCTGCGGTCCTCGGGGGTCGACCTGATCTTGACCTGCCTGAAACCCAAGATCTACGATCTGATGACCGTTACCCGTCTGATTACCGTCTTCCCCATTTATGACAGCAACGAAGACGCCATGCAAACTCTTTTACAAGCCGCCTGACGATAGAACCGGGGGTCGAAACCCCTGGTTCCAATCTCGGCATCAATGATTCTTGGGGCCGCCCCGTCCGCCGGAGCGGCCTCCGCGTGAACCGCCCGGTCCGCCCGGTCCCCGTCGATCGTCACGGCGACCGGCGTAGGGCTTGCGATCCCGGTTACCCGGACCGCGACGGTCATCTCGTCCGGCCGGTCCTCGTCGGTCGTCGCGAGCACCGGGCCCGCGTCGGTCATCTCGTCCGGGTCCGCGTCGGTCATCGCGACTACCGGGACCTCGGCGATCATCACGGCCGGCCGGTCCGCGACGGTCGTTCCGGTTGCCCGAACGACGATTGTCCCGGTCACCATAAGGGCGACGACCGTCCCGTCCGCCGGGGCCTCTTCCGCGAGGGCCGCGTTCCTGTTCACGGGCCTTTTGTTTTTCCATTTCCTTGCGCATATAGCCGGCCTTCAGCTTGCGCGGGTCCACCGAGACGCCGTAGTCTTTCAGGAAAATGTAGGGATTGATGGGCATCAGCGGGGTGTAGTCGCCGCGTTTCAAGCGAGCGACCTCGGTTTCGGAAAGCTCGCGCCATTCACCGGGAGCCAGGCCTTTCAAAGTAAGGAATCCGAAACCGATGCGTTTCAACTTGGCTACCGGGTGGCCGATATGCTCGAACATCTTGCGAATTTGCTGGTTCTTGCCCTCGGTCAGAATGACCTGTAACCAGGTGTTCTTGCCGGGTTTCAAGATGGTGATATTGCTGTTGCCGTAGCGGGTCCCGTCCACGGTGATGCCGCGGCCCAGTCTGTGAAGATCTTTATCATCCGGTTCGCCGTGCACCTTGACGATATAGGTCTTGGGGCAGCCCTTGCCGGGGTGCAGCAGGCTGTTGGCCATTTCACCGTCGTTGGTCAGAAGAAGCGCGCCCTCGGTGTTGAAATCCAGGCGCCCTACCGGGTAGATTCGGTCTTTGATGCCTTTCACGAGGTCCAGGACCACGGGGCGATTCTCGGGATCGCTGACCGAGGTAACCACACCCTTGGGTTTGTACATCAGCAGGTAGTGGAAGCGCTCCAACGGCTGGACCAGTTTGCCGTTTACCTTGATATGGTCTTCCTTTGCGTCAGCCTTGCTGCCCAATTCGGTGATCACGTCGCCGTTAACCGTCACCTTGCCGTCCGCAATCAGACGTTCCGCCTCTCGGCGCGAGCAGACGCCCGCCCTTGCAATAATTTTCTGCAGCCGTTCTTCCACTGTGTTCTCCTACCGAGTGTGGGCTTCCCAGAATGCGTCGTCTTCCAAGAGCAACCGCGCACATTCCTGCTGTGCGCCTTTTTTGGAGGTTCCGGTGCCGACCGGTCCCTCATAATCACCGACAACGATACAAACCACGAAGCGGCGGTTATGAGCGGGTCCCTCCTCCTTGATCACATGGTAACGCGGCAGGCCCAGAGCCCGTTCTTGCAAGCGTTCCTGGAGCAAGGTCTTGAAATCGACCGAATTTTTGATATCGATTGTTGCGTTGCGAATGTCTTCCCCGTAGAGCTTCATGATTAAATCCTCAGCGGCTTGGAAACCGCCGTCCAAAGACAGGGCGCCGAACAGGGATTCCATGGCGTCGGCCAGGATGGATTGTTTGTTTTTTCCGCCGGCCTTGGCTTCGCCGCGGCCCAGACGGAGGTGTTCGCCCAGTTCCAATTCGCGAGCCTTCTCGGCCAGCGACTGGGCTGAGACCAGCACGGACTTCAGTTTGGAGAGGGTTCCTTCGTGGTCCGCTTGGAAACGCAGGAACAATTCTCTGGAGATAACGTAACCCAGGATCGAATCGCCCAGGAACTCCAGTCGTTCGTTATGCGGACTGGAGTTTTCGTACCCATAGGAGCTATGTGTCAGCGCCTGGCCCAGTAGTTCCTTTTTCTTGAACTTGTAACCGATCCTGCGCTCGATGTCCTCCATACGTCGTCATCCTCCACAACCGGACCCAAGATTAAAGCAGAATTCGGGGTTTAAGTCTAGAACAGTGAGGAATAATTCCAGGGACTCGTCAAAGGTACGGGGGCGGCTCCGGTAGAAACCCGGGCCCGGTCCGGATTTCGCGATGACTTCTTGAATCTATCGATCTGGGAGGCATTGTGCTGCATGAACTCCAATATCACCGATTTCAGAGAGTGTCGTGCTGCATAGGTTTAAATACCGTTGGTTCTGACTCCTATACATTCTACATACCCTTTAAAACCATTGTGTTCGGCCCCCATGCGATTGCATGGTGTCTGAAACCGTCGATTTCGGCGGGCATTTTTCTCATGAGGCCCTGCTCCCGATGATTTGACCCCCTATGCAGAGTACATAGGGTTGGCAATCGTTGATTTTGCCGGGCATTTTTCTCATGAGGCCCTGCTCCCGATGATTTGACCCCCTATGCAGAGTACATAGGGGGTGAAATCAATGGTTTCTAACCCTATGTAGCGTGCATAGGGGGCAAAATCAACGGTTTCTATTCTTGAAATTGCTTGACCGCTGGTGACCGATTTGCGGCCAAGTACGGCCAAAGCCATTCTTTTTGTTGGAGATAGCCGTATGTAAAGCCCAACAGGCTCGCCGGTTTGACCGTTGCGAGGTCCAGTTGTACCTTATCCATGGTCGCGCATGCGTCGAACCTGGCCAAAGGGAGGTTTTCGGGATGAAAGATCAACGGCAACGCGCCAAGCTAACCAAAAAATACGTGGACGCGGTCACCAGTTCAAACGGTACCCGGATCATTGTAACCGATACTGAGGTTCCGGGGTTTCGCCTGGTCGTCGGCGAATCCACCAAAACCTTCATACTTGAGAAACGCATCACCGGGGTGCCGGGTTCAGCCAAAAAGCTGAAAATCGGGATTTATCCCGTCATCTCGCCCGAGGAAGCGAGAGAAACCGCCAAACGCTGGAGCATCCTTTGTCGCGACGGCCAGGACCCGACCAAGGTTCGCGTGGAGAGCCGGAACGGTCAGACGGTCTATATGCCCAAACATACCGACGTGGTCACCCTGGGTAAAGCGGTGGAATGGCATATCCAATACAAGAAGCCCTGCGAAAGCACGGCCAACGGCTATCGGGCAAGCATTCGCACCCACATGAAAGACTGGCTGGACAAACCGCTTGCCGACATCCTGTTGCATGACCTGTTGGCACGAGCCCATGAGATCGCGGCCAGGGTATCCACCAAACGAGCGCGGAGGGTGCTGGCTGATTTGCGCGCTATTTGGAACACGGCCAAAGCCTATAGCGACACCCATGACCTCACCTGTCCGGGCAGCCCGTTGAAGCTGATCAAAGTCGGTACGCTATTCCCCTACAATCCCCGCAAAGTGGTCATTCCCTTCAACCGGGTCGGGGAGTTCATCCACCTCCTGGAAACCTGGAAAGATGACACCGCCTTTTCGACCGGGCAGCGCCGGACCTTCAAGCTATTCTTGTTCTCGCTGTTCCTGGGCATGCGGGACACCGAAGCGCGTCACCTGAAATGGGAATACATCGACATGGACACGGGTTTCTTCCGCTTGCCCGGTTCCGTCGTCAAGAACAAGAAG
>JAAUYB010122640.1_pt1 | contig 57441 bp, 51 predicted proteins | sample 7278071 | NCBI WGS metagenome assembly JAAUYB01 (sample SAMN14350121, study PRJNA611818) | marine sediment metagenome | isolation source: surface marine sediment (1.8m) | place: French Polynesia: Moorea | collected 2018-08
CACTCCTGACCGAGCGGATTAACGAGCTGACCGAGCACTTCAAAATGCACAAGAAAGATCACCACTCCCGCAGAGGTTTGCTGGTGATGGTCGGCAAACGCAAAAGACTGTTGGAGTACATCAAGCGCAACGATCACGATCGCTACGCAAAGCTCATCGGCAGTCTCGGTCTACGTAAGTAACTTTGTATTTACGCCAGGTATCCGCCCCTTCCGGTCGCTTGTCATCAACGAGCCGGATTTGGGGCGGTTCGTGTTTTTGGACACATGGAACCCCCGGAGTTAAAGATTTTTATGGCTGCCTTCAACGCGTGATCGAGCGCGGGCGGCCGACGTTGTTCGTTAAAAGTAGTATGAAGATGTTTAGGAGATAGAATGATTACAGAATCTATGGAGCTCGGCGGAGTAGAGCTCACCATCGAAACAGGAAAACTGGCTAAACAAGCCCACGGTTCCATTGTGATCCGAGAAGGCAATAACCTGGTGCTGGGCACCTGCTGCGGCGAAGAAGAATTTGACGCCGATGCTCCTTTTTTCCCCCTGGTTGTAGACTACCGTGAGAATTACAGCGCCGCCGGACGTTTCCCCGGCGGCTTTTTTAAGCGCGAAGGCCGCATGACCACCAAAGAAACCCTGGTCTGCCGGCTCATCGACCGACCCATGCGGCCCATGTTTACAGAGGGCTACCTGGGCAACACCCAAATTCAGTGCATGGTCATTTCCGCCGACGGTGAGCGGGAAGTAGATATCCCGGCCATGAACGCCGGCATGACCGCCGCCTACCTGTCCCCGCTGCCCTTTCCCCAGGCGCTGGGCGCGGTTCGCGTCGGCCTGATTGACGGCGAGTTCATTTGTAATCCCGACATCGAGCAAATGAAAGAAAGCAAGCTGGACCTGGTGGTTGCCGGCAGCGCCGACGCCATCACCATGGTCGAAGCCGGCGCTCAGTTCGTCACCGAACAGGAAATGGTGGATGCCCTGGAGTTTGCCCACGACAACATCAAGCAGTACATTGCGTTTGTCGAGGGCATCGCCGAGAAGATGAACATTACCCGGTGGGAGGTCGAGCCGCCCTCGATCGATCAGGGTTTCTTCGACGAGATCGAGGCAAAGGCGGGCGCCGACATGATGACCGCGCTTACCGTCAAGGGCAAGCACGAGTCCGATTCCGCTTTGAAGAAGGTTAAAAAGGCCCTGGCCGCGGACTATGAGGAAGACGAGGAGAAGTCCGAGAAGTTCGGCGCCTACTTCCAGATGGTCAAGGAAAAGCTGTTCCGCAATTATGTGCTGGACGAGCGCAAGCGTACCGACGGGCGCGCTTTCGACGAGGTGCGTCCCATCTGGACCGAGGTCAGCTATCTGCCCATGGTTCACGGCAGCGCCATCTTCACTCGCGGCGAAACCCAGGCCCTGGTCAGCCTGACCATGGGTACTTCCGGCGACGCTCAAATTGTCGACAGCATTCTCGGCGAGACCCGTAAGCGCTTTATGCTGCACTATAACTTCCCCGCGTTTTCCGTGGGTGAGGTTCGCCCCAACCGGGGGCCGGGTCGCCGCGAGATCGGTCACGGCATGTTGGCCGAGCGCGCCCTGAACCCCGTCATCCCCGCTGATGAGGATTTTCCTTATACGTTGCGTCTGGTCTCCGACATCCTGGAGTCCAACGGTTCCAGCTCCATGGCGTCCGTTTGCGGCGGTTGCCTTGCCTTGTTGGACGCGGGTATCGAAATCAAGGCCATGGTGGCCGGCGTTGCCATGGGCCTGGTGAAGGAAGGCGACAAATACGCCGTACTCACCGACATCCAGGGCGCCGAGGATCACTACGGCGACATGGACTTCAAGGTGACCGGCACCAGCGAGGGCATCACCGCGCTGCAAATGGACATCAAGATCAAGGGCCTGACCCGCGAACTGATGGCCGAAGCCTTGGAACAGGCGCGCAAGGGCCGCCTGCACATTCTGGACAAGATGGCCGAAACCATCGACACCCCGCGCCAGGAGTATCGCGACCACGTACCGCAAATCGAAACCATGAACATCCCGGTCAACAAGATCCGCGATGTGATCGGCCAGGGCGGAAAAGTCATCAAGTCGATTATCGAAAAGACAGGCGTCAAAATCGATATCGAGGACGACGGCAAATGCGTCATCTTCTCGCCGCAAGCTGCCGGCCTGAAGGCGGCCAAGGCCATGATCGATGAACTGATCGCCGTGCCCGAGCCCGGTAAATCCTACCGCGGTAAGGTGAAGCGCATCGTTGATTTCGGCGCCTTCGTGGAAATCCTGCCCGGCACCGAGGGTCTGCTGCACATCTCGGAAATCGCCAACTACCGCGTCCGTTCGGTTTCCGACGAACTGCAGGAAGGCGAAGAGGTGATGGTGAAATGCCTCAGCGTGGAAGGCAACGGCCGCATCAAGCTAAGCCGCCGCGCCCTGCTGGAAGGCTAAGCCGCCGATCAAAACCGAATACACCAAAAAGGGGTTCCCTCGGGAGCCCCTTTTTTGTAGCTCGGCTACCTGTATCATCTTCCAAAACGATCGAAGACCGCCGTCCCGAAGAAGACGCGACTTCTCGCCGCTTATTCCTACCCGGTTTTCATTTCACAACCTGAAGAATCTAGATCTAGCAAGGGCTGCGCTGATATATCAATTTGACTCGGAAGCCTATGTGCAACGTTGCACATAGGCTTCCTACTCAGTAGGTAGGCTATGAACAATATTGCACATAGGCTTCCTACTCAGTGGGTAGCCTATGAACGGTATTGCACATAGGCTTCCTACTCAGTGGGTAGCCTATGGACGGTATTGCATATAGGCTTCCTACTCAGTGGGAAGGCTATGGACAGTACTGCACATGGGTTTCCTACTCAGTGGGTAGGGCATGGACAGTACTGCATATGGGCTTCCTACTCAGTGGTGAGGCCATGGACAAGGTTGCCTGCCCGCTACCTGCTCAGTGGAAAGGCCGCCCGCACCCCGTTGCGATTGTTCCGGCAAGGCCTCGAACTCGGCAATGTCCACTTCAAGCAGTTGTGCCGGTATCGGCGGAAATCTTTCAAATGAAAAATGTTCAAAAATTCCGAACCGGGCTTTTAACCCTGCAATGCCTCGTCGAAACGGGCGATCAGGTCGTCCGAGGGTTCCAGGCCCACCGAGACTCGGATCAGGTAGGGTGAGATGCCGCATTGTTCAGCCCAGTCCAGTTCGTCATAGTGGGCCAGCATGGTGTAGGGGCAGACCAGCGTGAAGTCGGTGCCCAGACTCGGGCCCTTGCTGCAGCGCAGCCGGTCGTAAAAGTTCGGCGCCGTTTCTTCCGCGTTAACCGGTTCGAATGAGAACAGGCCGCCGAAGCCGCAATCCCATACCCTGGCTATCCGGTCATGTGCTTTCAGGAATGCAATGAGATCGGCGGCGTTGGCTTCTACCTGCCGCATGCGCTTCGTGAAGTCCTCCGCATTGGCGGAAAGGATGCTCGCATCCTCAGCGAAGAGCAGCGGCTCGAAGTCAGCGGCCAGAGCTTCTCTTAGAGGTTTGGTGAACGGACTATCCGGGTTGATGATCAGCGAGCCGCCCATGACGTCACCCGCCGAGGAAAAGTATTTGGTGAGGCTGGTGACCACCAGGTCAGCGTGGGGTAACACCTTCATTCGATGGAAGCTGTCGATGGTGTTGTCTACCACCAGCGGGATGCGCCCGGGTCGCAGCAGTGCGCTCAAAGCGGCCAGGTCCGGCAGTTGCAGCAGCGGGTTGGCGGGGCACTCACAGAAGACCGCCGCGGGTTGCAGTTCGTCCAGTTTTGCGGCCAGCTCAGCCAGGTCGGCGGCATCCCCCTTATGAAGGAAAAGGACGCCCGCCCCCATTTTCTGTTGCAGTTTCAAGGTGTCCACGTAGGGAAAGCCGAATTGAACCGTAGGCCGGTCGGGCTTCAGGGTTCGGACCGCTCGAAAGGCGCCGGTGACGGCGGCCATGCCGGTAGGGTACAGCCGAACGTCCTCTTTTCCGACCTTGGCAAGAGCTGCCGGTTTCCGGGCCAATTCCGCGCGGACGCGGTTGCCGTCGAGAGGTTGTCGGTCCTCGATTGCCGCACGCGCCTGGCGTGAGGAAACGATCTCGCCCGTGTGTTGCCAGTAGGCCCACAACTCACCGTAGGTTTCCGGTGGAACGGTCACCGCCCAAATGCCGCACCTGCCGGTGTCCGTCAATTCTCCTTTCTTCCCGCTTCTTGCCTTCACGAAAGCCAGGGCTCGTCGCGCGGTTTTTTCAGAGGGAAAGGGCAGGCTTCGCGATGCCGGCAGGCCGCATACTTCCAAGAGTTCCGTGACGAACGGATGCCGGAAGAAGCGCGGATAGCCGCATTGCAGTTTGCCGGTGACCGCCTCGTCGCCTTCCTCATAGCCGATGACGTGCGACCACAGCGGCATGGCCGTGGAGGTGGCGTGCGGAGAGTCCGGCAGCGACCGGCCCAGATCAGCTTCGCGCCAGGCTGGGGATACAAGCAGATTTCTCATGCTTCACTCCTTCCATGGCGTTTTCGATATCTTCGATCAGGTCGTCCACGTGCTCGATGCCTACCGAGAAGCGCACCAAACCATCGGTCACGCCCACTCGCTCCCGCACCTCCTTGGGCACAGAGGCGTGCGTCATGCTTGCCGGGTGGCAGACCAGCGATTCCACGCCGCCCAGACTCTCGGCGAAGGCAAACAGTTGCAGCCGTTGCAGGAACTTGCGGGTTTCCTTCAGGCTCAATCCCAGGTCTACCGTCAAGATGCCGGAACCGGAGCGCATTTGCCTTCTGGCCAGTTGGTATTGCGGGTGGCTGGGCAGGAAGGGATAGCGCACGCGACGGGTGCCGGGCTTGTTCTCCAGGTAGCGCGCCAACTGAAGGGCGTTTTTGGCGTGCCGCTCCATGCGCGCTCCCAGGGTCTTGACGCCGCGGGTAATCAGCCAGGCGTCGAAGGGCGAGGGATTGAGACCGAGCGCCTTTTGGGCGAAGACCATCTTCTGCGCCCAGCGCTCGTCGTTGGTACAGACCACGCCGCCCAAACAATCGCTGTGCCCGTTGACGTATTTGGTGGTGCTGGACAAACACAGGTCGGCGCCCAGCGTCAGCGGTTGTTGGACCAGCGGCGAACTGAAGGTGTTGTCTACAAGGAGAGTAGCGCCCGCCTGCCGGGTGCGTTCGGCCACCGCCGCGATGTCGATCACCTTCAACAGCGGGTTGGTGGGCGATTCCAACCACACCATCTCCGGCTGCATGAAGGTGATTTTGTCCAGGCTGGAAGGCTGGGTCAGGTCCAGGTAGAGCACGCGCAGGCCGAATTTCTCGAAGACCTGGTGGAACAGGCGAAAGGTGCAGCCGTAGATGTTCTCCTCGGCAATGATCAGGTCGCCCAGTTTCAGGCTGGAGACCACGGCCGTGATCGCCGCCACACCGCTGGAGAAACTGGTGGCGAATTCGGCCTCGTCCAGGCCGGCCAGCACCGCTTCCAGGTTGTTGAAATTGGGATTGCCCGAGCGGGTATAGTCGAAGCCGCCCCGGTTGCCGTTGAGGAAGGTGGATGTGGCGTAGATGGGCGGCACCACGGCGCCGGTTTGGTCTCGAAAGTCCAAACCGTCATGCACGGCGCGGGTTTCGGGTCGTCGTTGGGGTTTCTGCTTGCTCATCGGCGCACCTCCTGTATTGCTTGGGCCCTGGGAACGGCGGGAACCGTCAGGCCGGTCTCGTGATGTTCGTGGAAATGGTCGTGCAACAGGCGGGCGGCGGTAAGACTGTCCTCCGGCGAAACCGCGAAGAGGAAATGTTGTTTGGGGCCGATATTGCCCACGTAATGGGTGTTGATGGAGGCCCGGTCGAGCATAGCTTCGCAGGCGTTACGGATAGCGGGTTTGGAGGCGGGCTCGCCGCCGAAGATGTGGATCAGGGTCGTCGGCAGGCGCTCGCTGAGTTGCACGCGGTCGTCCAGTGCATCCAGGAAGGTTTCCACACAACCACCGCAGACCAGGGAGATTTCCTCGGGTCGAAAAGAAACGGCTTCCAGGCGTTCCAGCTTTTGTTGTGCGGTTATATATAATTCGCTGCCCGGGGAACCGCCGGTCGCCTGGGGTTTCAGGCGGATTATGGTGCCGTCCTTCTGAAGGCTGACGAAGATACGCCCGGCGTCGGGTCGGATACTTGGGCAAATCAGGGTACCGCCGGTATCCGGGTCCATCGTATTGCGTACATAGAGGGGCACCTTACCGCCCCGCAACGGTTCCAGACACGGCGCGTAGAGCACCCTGGCGCCGTGTACGGCCAGTTCCCAAGCCTCCTCCAGGTTCAGACGGGACACGCGGCGCGCCTCGGGAATCAGTTTGGGATCGGCGCTGAAGACCCCGTTGACATCGGTGCGAATATGAACTTCACCGGCTTCCAGCAACGCGGCGAAGAGGGTAGCGCTGTAGTCGGAACCGCCGCGTCCCAGCGTGGTGGTTCGGCCGTCGGCGGTTGCACCCACAAAGCCCTGGGTCACCACGGTTCGACCCGCTCGCAGCAGGGGATGCAGAACCTCGTTCAGGCGAACCCGCGTCAGACCCACACGCGGCCGGGCGCAGCCGAAGCGATCATCGGTCACCAGCAGTTCGCGGGCCTCGCAGAAAGTGGCGGGCACACCGTGTTGTTCCAGGAACAGCCGGAACAGGCGCGCCGAGAACCACTCGCCGTAGGCCGACAGGTCGTCCCGATCGGCAGCGGTCACCTCGGCGCGAGCGGCAAGAGCCTCGGCCTGGCGGAAAAGGGCCTGACGGGCGTGGTCGAAACCGGTCATATAGGTCCTAAACGCCTGTCCGGACAACAGCTCGCCGGCTTGGGCCAGGTGACGCCGATAGATCCACAACAAATCCTCGGCCATGGCGACAGAATCACCCTCGGCGGCATGGGCGGCCAGGGCGGTTAAACGGTCGGTCACGCCGTTGAGCGCGGAAACCACAACCAACAGCGGACGGCCCCGAGCGGCGGCAACCAATGAGGCAGCGCGCTGAACGGCCTCGGGGGAACCCACGGAGGTTCCGCCGAATTTAATCACAAGCAAGGACTTCATGATCTCCTCCCGGAATCGTGATTCATCAAAAAGGCGCTTATATGAGGCCGTAACTGATCGAATTCAATCAAAAAGGCATCGTGCCCCTCGACCGAGCGCAAAGGCAGGAAACGTGCGTTGGGCAGGCGCCCGGCATCGTCGCGTTGTTCCTCGACGGGGTACAGTTCATCGCTGTCGAAGGCGATCCACAATGTCGGATGGTTCAGGGAACCGAGCACCCGGGCCAGGCCGCCCCGGTTGCGGCCCAAATCGTGATTGTCCATGGCGTCGATCAGACATAGATAGGTATTGGCATCGAAACGCTTGTGGAACTTTTCGCCCTGGTGGCGCAGGTAGGAGGCCACCGGCGTCAGGTCGCCGCGATGATGCGGCGAACTGCTCGTCCCGGTAGCGAATTTACCCGCGTAGGCGCGGTGGTGGCGATAGGAGATCATGGCGCCCATGCGGGCAAGGGCCAGACCGTGCGTGGGTTGTCGGCGATAGGCGCCGTCGTTGAAATGCGGGTCGCCGGTAATCGCCCTCCTGGCCAGTTCGTTGAACGCCGTCGCCCAGGGCCGATGACGGGCGGTGGTGGCAATGGGCAAGAGGGCGCGCACGAAATGCGGATAACTTGCGCCCCATTCCAGCACCTGGAAGCCTCCCAGCGAGCCGCCTACAACGGCTTGCAGTGAGCGCACGCCCAAGCGCGTCAAGAGCTCGTGCTGGACGCGGACCATGTCGCGGACCGTGATCTTGGGAAAGTGCGGACCCCAGGGCAGCCCGTCCTCACCGTGATCGCCGGTTGGACCCGTGGTGCCGTAACACCCGCCCAGCACGTTGCTACAGATCAGGAAATGTCGCTCCGGGTCCAGGGCGTTGCCCGGCCCGATCAGGTCGTCCCACCACCCCGGCAGCGCGCCCGACGAACAGGACCAGGCGGTAGTGTCGCCGGTGAGGGCATGGCATAGCAATACGGCGTTGTCGCCCGCGGCGTTCAACTTGCCCAGGGTTCGGTAAGCCGCATCCACCGGATACAGGCTTTGACCGCTTTCCAGTTCAAGAGGATTGGCCGCGCTGAACAACCGCATGGTGCGGAGATCGCGAGCGGTCATGCGCCGACAATGACTGACGGCTTCTCGCTCCGGCGCCTGACGGCACACTTCTGTTTGTGTAAAAGGCATCGAGAATCCTCCCTTGTTTCGAATCTAGACGCACTCCGACCGTTACGGAGACGCCAGGTTCCGTTACCAGAACACACATGCGCACGGCGGGTAGACTCTGCGGCGTGTACATCTGGAAAACCGGGTTGGTCCCGTGCTTTTGAGAGAGGAGGCATAAAAAAAGCCTCTCCCAAGTTGTTTTGAGAGAGGCTTAAGCTTAAGCCTTGCTCATCTTTCCCAAAACACTGGGCAGGATTTAGCACCTTGCGGAAAATACCACCGGTTGCTAAGGCTTCACAGGGCCTGTTCCCTCCACCTTTCTTGATAAGAAGCTAAGTTGTCGTATTCCGTTGCTTCGACCGCCGAAGCGGCCGTCACCTCCATGGAAATACTAATGAGAAGATGGTATTGGCGGTCGGTTATTCGCTGTGGAAAATCCTTACACCAATGCTAATCATTGTACACAAAGGTTAACTCATGTCAAAGAAAAAAAATGCCGCATGTATGGCATAAAGATGATTTGGATGGAAAAACCGGCTTGAAATTGCATGAAATGCCGGAGTAGGCGATTCAGGGTAACCGGCGGCACGCCACGGCCTTCCGCGGCGTACAGCGTGTTAACGCTCGGCTTTCTGAGCCTCGTGACGCTGGGAACAAGACTCACACGCCAGAACCTCTTTCACGATTTCCCAACCGCGACCACCCGGATCCTCTCCGTCACGACGACGTCCGCGCCCGCCGCGACCACCGCCGCCTTTACGACGATCAGGGCGAATTTGCGGCGGATAAGCCTTCTCCCGGGTCTCCAACACCACCAGGTTGGATTTGGTTTTGGGCGGAACCATGGTTCCACAAATCTGACAACGATACATTCAAACGGTCCTTGCTAACATTTCGGCCCCACCGGTCATGAACCGAAACCCGGCGGGCTTGTACATCGCTCGATCCGGTTGCGCGGAGGCGACGGTGTGATAAGGAGAACAGCCCGACCGCTGCTTATTTCGAGGCGGCTGAAGTCTCGAAAACGCGGTGTTTGTCACACCCTAAGGCTGCGCAAACGGTCTTCTATCCTACAGAAAAGGACTGCAAAGCGCAACCGTAGGTTCGGGAAAACTCCGGGCTCATGATTGTTACCCGCAATCGGTTGGTGAAATGGATAGAATCCATCGAATCGGATGCATCGAAAAAACCGAATGATCATTGCCGCGGGGAAGTCTGACAGCGAGGAGAATGGAAGTGCGGCCGGCCGGTCCTTTCATCAGCTTTACATCGGCGGAGACCGTGGAATGTTATAATCTACGGCATCGATACGGACGCCCGGCTTGATCCGATGCTTTTGCCGGCCCTTCGCTCATTCCCTCCCGGCTTCAGGATTTCCTATTGAGACGCTCTCTAATCGCTTCGATTGCAGTGATCTTCAGCCTACCTGCCTTCTCCTGGCAGGGGCATACCCAATTCGAGCATCTGACTGCCGACAACGGGCTCTCGGGTAATTGGGTACGCTGCATTACCCAGGACCGCGACGGGTTTTTGTGGGTGGGCACCCAGGACGGCCTGAACCGTTATGACGGCTACGAGTTCGCCGTCTTCAAGCCCGATCCGGCCGACCCGACCACGCTGAGCAACAATATGGTGTTGTGCCTGTTCGTGGACAGCCTCAGTCGGCTTTGGGTGGGAACCAACGGCGGCTTGAATCGCTTTCATGCCGAAACCCAGAATTTCACGCGTTATTTACACCGTTCCGATGATCCCGACAGCTTGAGCGGCAATGTGGTGCATGACATCGTCGAGGACAAAACCGGAAAGCTCTGGGTGGCAACCGATCGCGGCTTGAACTATTTCGACCCGGAAACGGGCAGGGCGTCCTCCTTCCGGCACCGGCCGGACCGTCCCGACAGTCTGTCCGACGACGTGGTGCGGGCTCTGGCCGTTGAGTCGGACGGCACGCTTTGGGTGGGCACCAACAACGGCCTCAACCGTACGCGCGACGGTCGTTCGTTCGAGCGTTACCACCACGATCCAAACAAGCCGGGCAGCCTCGGCGACGATGAAATCACCAGCTTGTTGGTAGACTCTCGCGGCTTGTTATGGGCCGGCACCTTCGGCGGCGGCATGAGCCTCTATCGACCCGAGACCAATGACTTCAAGGTCTACAAGTTGGATAAGGACAACTCCAACAATTTCCACGATAATGTTTCCGATATCTGCGAGGGCTTCGACGGCTCCCTATGGATCACCACCCTGGTGGGCATTCCCACCAGCGGCCTGCATCGATTCGATTTCCACGACGAAACCTTCATCCGCTACCGTCACAACCCCTCCAACGCCAAGAGCCTGACCTGGAACTATGCGACCGCGGTCTTCATGGATCGCTCCGGGATTCTGTGGGCCGGCACGTCTCGCGGGCTTAATAAGATGGACGACACCACGCGAAAATTCAACGTCATCCGCCAGTACCCCAGGGATCTCTACAGTATCTACGACAATTATTATGCCGTCTATCAAAGCCGCGACGGCATCTTGTGGCTGGGGCTGGATCTGGGCATGTTCCTCATCATCGATCGCAAGACCGGATCGTTGAAGCCCGTTGTCACTTCCGACAAGGACACGACCCGGGGCGGCACCTACGCCATTTTGGAAGACCGCAAAGGCCGCATTTGGATCGGCTCCGTGGCCGACGGCCTGATCCGTTACGATCGCGCTTCCGGCAAGATGACCTACCGGCGGCACGACCCTCGAACGGCAAACAGCATCAGCGGCGATTATGTGTCTTCCATCTATGAGGACGCGAACGGCGCCTTGTGGTTGGCAACCCTGAACGGGCTCAACCGTTTCGATCCGGAATTGGAGGTTTTCAAGGTTTACCGCCACGACCCCGGCAACCCGCGATCGCTGAGCAACGACAAGGTGAGTATTATTTACGGAGACAGTGCGGGCGTCATGTGGGTGGGCACCGGGCCCAATTTCAAGAACAGCTTTGTGGACGGTTCTTCCGGGTTGAATCGCTATCATCCCCAAACCGATGATTTTACGATTTACGCCCACGACCCCGACGATCCCGAAAGCATCAGCGATAACGAGATCAACTGCATCCAGGAAGATAGTCGCGGCTATTTGTGGGTAGGCACCAACAACGGCCTCAACCGCCTGAACCGTGAAACGGGTCGGTTTATCTACTATCTGCAAAAGGACGGCCTGCCCAGTCCGGTCATTCGCGGCGTATTGGAGGCGGATAACGGCGAGCTTTGGATCAGCACGGTGAACGGCCTGTCGCGTTTCAATCCGGTCAGTCACCGATTCCGCAACTACGGACTGAACGACGGTCTGCAACACGTACGCTTCAACAAGAACAGCTACTTCAAGAACAGCAGCGGCGAGATGTTTTTCGGCGGTGTGCGCGGTCTGAACGCCTTCTACCCGGACAAGGTCAAGGACAATCAATACACGCCCGGGGTGGTGTTCACCGGTCTCCAATTGTTCAACCGTGACATAAGGGTGGGCGAGGACAGCGTCATGCAGACGCATATTTCGCGTACGCAAAAACTCCGACTGGCCTACAACCAGAACGACATCGCGGTTACTTTTGCAGCGCTGCATTTCAGTCGGCCCGAACAGAACCTGTACCGGTTCTACCTGGAACATTACGACGAGAACTGGCGCAGGCCGGGTCATGAACGCACGGCCTCCTACACAAACCTGGACCCGGGCCGCTACCGGCTTCATGTACAGGCCACCAACAGTGACGGGGTCTGGAACCGCGAGGGAATATCGCTGGATATCGTCATCGACCCGCCCTGGTGGTCCACCTGGTGGGCCTATACCTTATACGCCTCCATGGCATTGGCCCTACTGGTTCTTGCTTTTCACATCCAAATCGCCCGTACCCAACGCAATATGGAAAGACGGGCGGAGAAGGAACGCGAGGCCGCACGCCTGCGCGAGGCCCAACTGGCCAAGAAAGCGGCCGAGGCCCAGGCTCAGGCCATCGAAGCCGACAACCGCCGCAAGACCGAGGAATTGGAGAAGGCCCGCAGCCTGCAATTGTCCATGCTGCCGCGTTCCCTGCCGGAGCTCAGCAACCTGCGCATCGCCGCCGTTTCACAGACAGCGACCGAGGTGGGCGGCGACTATTACGATTTCAGGCTGGGCAGCGACGGTTCGGTTATCGTGGCGGTGGGCGACGCCACCGGCCACGGCCTGCACGCGGGCACCATGGTGGCCGCCACCAAGAGTTTATTCAACGCCCTGGCCGCGGACATGCCCCCGGCGGACTTCCTGAACCTGGCCTCCAACGCGCTCAAGGACATGGGCTACCACAATATGTACATGGGCATGATCGTGGGCATCATTCAAGGCCATAACCTGTGTATCGCCTCGGCGGGTATGCCGTTCCCCCTGTTGTACCGGGCCGCGGAGCGCCGCGTCGAGGAACTGGCGTTTCGAACCCTGCCGCTGGGCGCCTTGACCAACTATCACTACGTGGAGCAACGCCTGGACCTGGCCCCGGGCGATACGTTGCTGTTGATGAGTGACGGCTTGCCGGAAATGTTCAACGAGGCCTCCCAAATTCTGGGCGCTTCCACCATCAAGGAACGATTCGCCGAGGTGGGGGACGGCACGGCCAGAGAGGTGTTGCACGCTTTGAGCCATACCGGCCGGGACTGGGCGGGCGCCCGCGCCCAGGAAGATGACGTGACCCTGCTGGTGATCAAATCGTTGTAAATGGTCGGGCGTCGGGAATGATGCGATTACGCCCGGTGTCGTTGCCTTGCTGTTGCAACCGGGCACGGGCTCGGGGATAATGGGGGCGTTCGGCCGACCGAACCAACTCGTGTGCAAGGAGACGTCATTGGCCAATGTCACCGAAAGCGCGGTTTTAGGCGCACTCTCCCGGGTCATGGACCCGGATCTCAACCGCGATATCGTCAGCTTGGGTTTTGTCCAAAACCTCGAAATCGACCGGAACCGCGTCAGCTTCGATGTAGAACTGACCACGCCCGCCTGTCCTGTCAAAGACCAGTTGAAACAGCAATGCATCGACGAGGTCGCCGGCTTGGGCGCGGTCTCGGTCTCGGTCAACATGACCGCGCGTGTCCGCAATGCCCCGGTCGCCGGCAAAGAGTTGATTCCCGGTATCCACAACCTTCTGGCCGTAGCCTCCGGCAAAGGCGGTGTCGGTAAATCTACCGTGGCCATGAACCTGGCTCTGGCCTTGTCCCAGGCGGGGGCGCGCGTGGGCCTGCTGGATTGCGACTTCTACGGACCCAGCGTCCCCTCCCAAATCGGCAATTTCGATAGAGTGCAGGCCAATGAACAACGGCGGATGCTGCCCCACGAGTTCCAGGGGATCAAGGTGCTGAGCATGGGTTTTATGGTGGAACGCAATCAAGCCGTGGTCTGGCGCGGACCCATGTTGCACAAGGTACTCACCCAATTCCTCTTTCAAACCGAATGGGGCGGCCTGGATTACCTGGTTCTGGACCTGCCCCCCGGAACCGGCGACGTTCAACTGTCCCTGGCCCAGTCCACCCCGGTCAGCGCCGCGGTGCTGGTGACCACCCCGCAAGACGTCGCCCTGAAAGATGTGGAGAAGGGCCTGCGCATGTTCCAAAGCGTCAACGTACCCGTGCTGGGTGTTATCGAGAACATGAGCTACTACAAATGCGGTAACTGCGACAAGAAACACTACCTCTTCGGCAAAGGCGGCGCCGCGCGCATTGCAAAAGGCTACAACATACCCGTCCTGGGCGAAATTCCCATGGACCCGAACGTACAAGGCAAGCTGGGCGACGGACAACCCCTGCTGGCGCGCCGCGACGACAGCGAAGCCGCGCAAGCCTTTCGCGCGGCGGCCGGACGCACGGCGGCGCGACTCAGTGTAATCAGTCAAGATTGGGCCGTTCCCGGACCCGGTGCGATGGAGGTATAACCCATGACGAATCCCGGAACTCTGGCCGAAGTCTCTCAAATTATCGCCGTCCATTCCGCCAAGGGCGGCGTGGGCAAAAGTACGGTTGCCGCCAACCTGGCCGTGGGCATGGCCCGACGCGGCCTGCGCGTGGGCTTGTTGGATGCCGACGTTCACGGACCCAGCGCCCCCACCATGCTGGGTAACAGCGACTGGCCCGATCCCGGCAAGACCGAGGAGACCGTGGTCCCCCTGAAAGCACACGGCATCCGGTTCATCTCGGTGGGCAACATTCACAACAACCAGATGCCCTTGATCTGGCGCGGCGCCATGGTGCACAACATGATCACCCAACTCTTCGCCAACGTGGCTTGGGGAAAACTGGATTACCTGTTTGTCGACATGCCGCCCGGCACGGGCGATGCCCAATTGAGCATCTCGCAAAACGTACCTCTGGCCGGGGCCGTCGTGGTCACCACGCCCCAGGAGTTGGCTTTGGTAGACACCATGCGCGGGATCGGCGCTTTCGGTACTATGAAGGTACCCATTTTGGGTATGATCGAGAATATGAGCGGCTTCGTCTGCGATGACTGCGGACATCGCGCCGACCTCTTCGGCGACACCCACGGAGAAGTTTTGAGCGAGGAAATGGGTTTCCCCTTCCTGGGCCGCATTCCCCTGGAGCCGTCCATCTGCACCGGCGGCGACGCGGGCGAACCCTTCGTCTTGAAGCACCCGGACAGCGCCTCGGCACGTGCCATGGAGGGCGTCATCGGCCGCCTGGTCACCGAAATGGAAAAACGCGGCGCCACCTCGGCCTTCCGCCTGGTTTGGGCAGACCTCGCCTGGGACCAACGCCGCCCGGAACCGCCGAAAGGCGACCTGGGCGATTTGCCGGTCCGCGTCATCTGGCAGGTCAGTGCGGATGAACTGGGCATCGCCTGGAAGGACGGTGAAACGGCCGTCATCAGCACGCGAGACCTCCGCCTGGCTTGCCCCTGTGCGGCCTGCGTGGATGAATGGACCGGAAAAGCCATCTTGGATCCGGAGAAAGTACCCGCGGATATCCGGCTCGAGACGATTCACTCGGTAGGCCGCTACGGTGTCCAACCCCGCTTCACGGACGGTCACGGCACCGGCATCTACCACTTCGAACGTTTGAAGAAGTTGAGCGCCAAATAACGTCCTACCTGCCATTGGGGTCGGCCGGAACGGTTGCCTGATCGGCCGGCAAACCCTGGCTTTGCCGCCCGGGTTGCGATACAATGGCAGCAAATTGCCTTCAAGAGGGGTCATGCCATGACAGTCATCGATAGTTCGGTCACCGTGGGTGACCAGGAAGTGAAATTATTTGTTGAAGCCGACGAAATGCACAAGCCGGTCGGCACCGCCTTCGGTCAAAAGAAAGACGACGCGCGAAAGGCCGCCGATCGCCGGGAAGACGTGTTCGGCCAGGGCCTGGATCTGGCCGCGGCCGCGGCGCAACGATGTGCTCAGACCATGGAAATGATGGCGGAGGATGTTCGCCCGGACAATTTCCAGGTCCAGTTCGGCATCCGCCTGGACGGCGATACGGGCGCGGTGATTACCAAGGCCAAAGGCGGCGCCCATTTGAATGTCACCATGAGTTGGAAGAAGGCGGGCGTCAACGCCGACTAGACCCACTCAGCTTCCACGGTGCGTTCACCGCCGGCCGCACCGGTGTTGACCGTGCCCTTGGGTTCGATCATCATAATCCAACATTCCTCATCGGCCACGGGGCGGTGCTCTACGCCGCGCGGCACCACGAACATGTCGCCTTGGGAGAGTTCTACCGAGCGGTCGCGCAATTCCATTCGGAAGGCGCCCTTGACCACAAAGAACATCTCGTCCTCGTCGGGATGGTCGTGCCAGATGAACTCGCCCTGAATACGCGCGATCTTGACATGTTGCCCGTTCAATTCGGCCACGATACGCGGCTGCCATCGATCGGTGAAAAGACTGAATTTTTCGGCCAGGTCGATACGCTGCATGGAAACGCCTCCTAAGATGGATGTCCTGGTGTACGATGATGCCACGAGTTTAGTTCCGGCCGTGTTAAGCTTTCGCGCAAGGAGGCAGCCATGAAACGGATTTGTGTGTTTACCGGTTCCAGTCCGGGTGCTCGTCCCGAATACGCGGAGGCGGCGCGGAGATTCGGGCGCGCCCTGGTGAGCCGCGGTCTGGAACTGGTTTACGGCGGCGGTTCCGTGGGCCTGATGGGCGTCGTTGCCGACACGGTTTTGAACAACGGCGGCAAGGTTCACGGCGTCATTCCCCGCATGCTCTACGACAAGGAAGTGGGCCACGACGGCTGTACGGAATTACACATCGTGGATACCATGCACGACCGCAAGGCCATGATGGCCGATCTCTCGGACGGTTTCGTGGCCCTGCCGGGCGGTATGGGTACGCTGGAGGAGATTTTCGAGGTCTTGACCTGGGCGCAACTGGGCATGCACCGGAAACCGGCGGCCATATATAACGAGTCGGGTTACTACGACGGGCTGATCGCTTTTCTGAACCACGCGGTGGAAGAACGCTTCTTGCGCGAGATGCACAAAAACCTTGCTTTCATCGGCGCCGACCCGGATGTTATTTTGGACCATTTCGCCGACTACAAGCCGTCCGATACGCCGAAATGGATCGACCGAACCCAGACCTAAAGCATTTATGGCCAGGTTTTACCCCTGGCGAGTTTGGATCTGTGATAGATTGGAGAAGTGGAGGCGCCGGATGCATGACCAACTTCAAGAATCACTGAACGCGTTATTACAATCGCAGATCAAGCTCCAAGAATCCATGAGCCGTTACGATATGCGTTTTTCCAACAATGAAATGCATACGAACAACTTGGAGAGGACGCTCCTGGAGCAGGATAGAAAATGGCAGCGTGAAAGGATCAGGTTACAGGAAGCGCAACAGGAACGAGACGAGAAATGGCGTCTGGAAAAGATCGAGATGGAGAAGGCACGCCGAGAGCAGGATGAGAAGTGGCGTCTGGAAAAGATCGAGATGGAGAAGGCACGCCGAGAGCAGGATGAGAAGTGGCGTCTGGAAAAGATCGAGATGGAGAAGGCACGCCGCGAGCAAGATGAGAAATGGCTTCAGTTGAAGAAGGAGACAGAGGAGGCCCGTCGCAAGGAAGCGGAGAAATGGGATCAACTGAAGGCTGAATTAGAAAAGGCTCGTATCCAAAGCGAGAAAGAAATCGTACGCTTATTTGCCGATATTAGGGAACGCCAAATCGAACAGGATGAAAAGTTCAACAGGCTCTCACGGGATTTGGAAACCCAATGGCTGGAGTTCCGTGCCCAGATGCATGAAGAGCGGGATAAGATGCTGCGCTCTCACCACGAGTTGGCCGGTTACCTCCGCAAGCTGCCCGATGCCATAAAAAAGCGCATCGGTTATCAGCAAGACGAAATGGCTTCTTAAGCGACCTGGTCCTCCACCAACGGGCCGTAGCTGATCAGTTTGCAACCCACATCGGCCATTTCGAACAATTGCCGCAGGCGACGAATGCGTGAGTTGCCCATGGCGGTTGCCACGGGTTCGCGAATATCCAAGCTGTAGACCGGCGTGTCCCAAAAACCGTGCTCCAAGCGGTTCAGGATCACCGATTCCCGGCCCAGGCTGAGCGCCATGATGAACCGCCGAACACCGGAGGGCGAGGTCTCGACCGGTTCCCAGGCGCCGTCCTTCTTGCGCAGGCCGCTCCGTTCCAGTGCTCGAATAATGGGTTCGGCCTCAGCGGTGGCGAAGGTGAACTGCACATGCCAGTGTTTACGACTGTTGCAGACGCGTTCCTCCACGGTGGCCAGGGCTCGTTCCACCTGGTCCCGCACCCAGTCGCCCAGGCAGATATCCAGCTCGCGCATAAAGGCGCAATCGTGGTCGACCATGACAATCTGCTCGGCAGGATCGCCCAAGGCCAGACAGTAATAATTGCCGGCTCCGTCGGTCGCGAAGGGGAATAACTCGGCTCCCTCGTGACCCGGCAAACCCTTCAGAAAATCGCTGGTCTGAATAAAGTCGTCGGTTGTTTGAAAGAGATGAGGGAACAGATCCTGGAACAAACCCACGCGACGCAACAGGGCTTGCAGACCGAAGGGCATGGGCAGTCCCACCCCGTGTTCGATGCCGCGGATCTCTTCCACGGACAAGGGACGTCGTACGATGCGGTCCCAAAAGGGTGTCAGGCGCTCAATTTGGTTGATGACTAATTCCGGCATAGGGCTCTCCATCCGTGTGTTTTTGGTTTTCGGGTGCTTCGGCGAGAAGTTTGCCGATCGGCTCTCAAAGACCATACCCGTTTCGGATGGGACGTCGGACGGGGAACGAAGCGAAAATAAAGGCGCGTTCCCGCAATGTGCGGCGAAGAAACTCACCGGCCCGGCAGCCTCGCAACCCTGACCCGCTTCCGGGGTTTTAGGTCGACGGCTTTGCGTCCCGTCCTTTCGGTACGGTTTGCCTTTGTCAGGGCGTATCGAGTTCGATCTGCCCAAGACGCACCACTAAAGACACGTCTACAGACACAAGTATAGGTAGGGGAAATAGAGATGTCAACTGAAAATGTGGAATTTGTTCCATTTTAATAGAGTCGTAACTTTTTCACGGTTCGTAAGGTTTGAAGTCACCCGATGTTAGCGCCGCCCGGCGCAATATGAACCGATCGAAGTCTTGTGCCTTCTGTGATTCGCTTGAAGGGAACCGAGCTTCGCGGCTCCGGCGAAGCGACGCGCTCGGCACCAACGACTACTGAACGCCCTGTCGCCTGATGTATGACCCGTTCGGCCCGGCATGAAATGAGAAACGCCGAACAACTCGACAATCGGGGTGTTCGGCGTTTCGCGGCACCGGTTATTTTTATTACGGGTTCAGAATAAGTCGTTTCTGTTAGCGTGGTAAACGATTCGTATCGTTGTGGGCAGAGGGACGCCGTCCTCCAGTTCCATGTACTCGTACGCGTACCCTTTTTCCAACGGGTGGTCATCGCACATATCGGAAATAGTGGAAAACTCGTCTCTACCCTCTAGGACATCAGTGGTGCAAGAACTCAAAAAGTGGTCGTATGCGTGCCCATCCCATCTTCGGCAGGTAATCTTCACGTCCCTCATGACAAACCTCCGATTCGGGGTAATCGATACTGTCACACACGTGCCCGGTGTAACGCCCCTAACAACCGGCCTCTTTGTCGAGAGGTCTACTGTAATTATAGATCCCCAAGCCCGCACCATGCAAGGATTTTTTACATTCCGCTCATACAATCCCGGCGAGCTTCTTTCCGGGGAGAATTCGATCCGGCAGGTACAACGCCCGTAGGACCGATTCAAGGCGTCATCAGAACTTTTTGACCAATTCCAGGGCAAAGAAGCGAGGAACCTGCACGAGGCCCGGCTGCTCGATCGTGTCCTGATCGAACAGGTTGGAGACGTCCAACTTCAGGGTCATATTCTGTTTTTCCCACTCATAACCCGCGCTGAAATTGACGATGGTGTGCGACTCCACCACACCCGACCAGCGACCGGATACGTAGGTGTAGTCGTCCGTCACGGCGCGAACCAGGAAGGAGATGAAGCTGTTTTCCACGAACACGTCGCTGAAGTTCAACGAGCCCTTGATGCGGTTTTCGGGGGTGTTGAACGGCAGGTCGGGGATGGCCGTGCTGTTGGTGAAGCTGTCCAACTCGGTATGGCCGTAGCTGATATTGGCCTGGAAGTTCTTGCCGATATAGTCTACGCCGAAATCGTAGCCGCTGACTTCGGCCTCGCCGTAGTTCAGATAAGTCAGCACCAACGGCCACCCGGGGAAGGGACCCACACCGGCGTATTCCCCGTCGGCGCGCACGGCCACCGTGCCCGCCTGAACCGCGGCAATGGTTTGCAACGCGGAAACGAAGTTCTCGTAGGAGGAATCGTAGATCACGCCGTCGATCACCCAATTGCCCACCACGCCGCGATAACCGACCTCCAAGGTCTCCACAATCTCGGGCACCAGACCCGGGAATGAAGCAACCTGGTTGCCCTGCAGGTCGAAGACATTCCAACCCACGGGGTTGCCCAGCGCCACGTTGATATTGCCCAGGGCGGCCACACGGGCGAAGTGGAGATGGTTCTCCAGAATGGAGGGGACGCGGTGCGCCTTGTTGAAACCGGCGCGGAAGTTGTGGTTGCCCTCGGTGTAGGTGACCGAGAACTTGGGACTGGTCTCCGCGTCGAACTCGTTGGATTCATCCCGCCTTACGGCGCCGGTCAGGCGCAGTTTTTCTTCCAGAAGGCGCAGGTCCAGTTGGGCATAGACGCCGGTTTCCTCGCGGCTGATCTCGGTGTGGAACGGCAGCTCGCCGCCGTCGTCCAGATAGGTGCCGCCGCTGTCGGGCGAGAACTCGCGATAGCTGATCCCGGCGATCACTTCCAGGTTCCCCCAGGTCTGATTCACCTGACCTTCCAAATCGATCATGGACGACTGGTCGAAGACCAGTGCGATGTTGGGATCCGAGACGATGGTGTCCAGGGGGAGACCCGCGGCCAGGGCGGGTGTTACGTTTTGGATGCCGTAGGTGTCGCCGCCGTCATTCCCGGTTCGGCTTGCCTGCAGGAAAAAGCGGGGATGCGAGACCTCGAAGTGCAGGGTTTCCACCTCGTAACCCTTCAGGCGGTTGCGCCCCAGGTTGGTGGTGGTGAAGCCGTCGTTGTCGGTCCAGCTGTAACCGCCGGATAATCGGTAGTTGTTTTCCTGGAAGTAGCCGGTGACTTCCCAACGGTTGCCATAGATGGAAAAGTCGGCCAACTCGTCCTCGCGCCAGGCCCAGGTGAGCGGGTTGGGATTGTCGCGACGCAGGGCGGCGGCGGTTTCTTCCGGCGAATGCGTGGTCTGGTTGCTGCCGTCGGCAAAATAGACATTGGGCGAATCGAAATCGTCGGCCGTAATCACGGACCCGGTGACCTTCCAGCCCCAGCGCCCGTCGGAGGAGATGCCCGCGTGCCGGAGCTGGCCCTCGAACAGGGACTGCTCGCCGCCGCGCAGTCGCACGGCAGTGCCTTTCTCGTCCCAAGGCGTCTTGGTAATCACATTGAGCACGCCTGAACTGGCGTTGGCCCCGTAAAGCGCGGAGGCCGGACCCAGAACGAACTCCACCTTTTTGATATCCAGCGTCGTTGTGGAAGCCACGGTGTCCTGGGGCACACCCGCGCCGGGCAGGGTTTGCAGGCGCCCGTTTTTGGTGCGCAGCATGCGCGACTGGAAGGAGGTCGTGAAACCGCGCGCGTTGATGCGTTGCAACGAGATGCCGCCGGAAACATAGTCGACGCCCTTCACCTGGGCGGCGGCGGCTAGGAAGCCGGCCGTGTTGGTTTTGCTGAAGGCGGCCTCGGTAACGGTTTCGATGGTGGACGGCGCTTCCAGTTTCTTCTCGGCCTTACGCGATGCGGAAACCACCATTTCCACTTCAATTTCGCTGTCGTCTTTCTTTTCTTCCCCATTGTCGGTTTGGGCGAGGACAGCGAGCCCGACAACCGACAAAAACCAGAACAGCGTCAAATTCCGGCTCGAAAACATGCGACACCTCCAGGAATCACGAATGAAATGTGCATTCGGTGGGGTGACATCGCCGAGACGCGGAACAAGGCGCCCACGGAGGGCTTCGATCCTGCAAATACAGCGGAAATCAATGTAATCTTGTTACCAGTTTGGCTTATCGGCGATAAAAACACAACAATAAACCAAATTTCTGTCAGGTTCGAAGTGCGTCCTCGTAGCGGAATATGCGAACGGTGCTTCCCCGTTGACCCGGCCTCACCTATAATCGAACCATGGCGAAGTATGATTTGGGAGGCAGCTCGTGATCTGGCTTAAACGCCTCGGATGGTTCCTGCTTGGATTTGCCGGTATTGCCGCGTTGCTCTACCTGGTCGGTTTGTTCATTCCCCGTGAACACAAGTTCTCCGAGAGCATCTTGTTACCGCAGCCGCCTCCCGTGGTCTGGTCCCGCATCAGCGACATCGGGGCTACCCCCGCCTGGCGAACCGGGTTGGCGCGTATCGAACCCCTGCCGCCACGCGGCGGTAAACCGGCCTGGTTCGCCTCGGGCGATTTCGGCGAGTTGGTTTATGTCATCGAGGAATCGCTGCCGCCCCGAAAGCTGGTCAGCCGGGTCGAAGAATCGAAAGATTTCTCCGGCGCCTGGACCTTTACCCTGGAAGCTTCCGGCAACGGCACCCTGCTGACCATCACCGAAGAGGGCGAGATCTATAACCCCGTCTTTCGCGCCATGTTGAAGCTGGTTTATGGTTACGGTATCAGTATCCGTTTATATTTCCAGGATCTTGAACGGGTTTTGGGCGCTCCCTCGGAAACGGTTCCGCCCGACCCCCAACCCGCGATCGAGGCGGTACCCGCGAAAAATCATTGAATTAGCTGCTTAAGGAACCGATTTAGCAACCCGAAGATGCTAAAAGTGGGTGAAAATACCTACTAAAGTATGGTGGAGTCAGGGGTCACCAGTGGGTGCGGTAGTGGCGGTATCCGATTACAGAAAATTGAAATGCTCGGAGTGTTCGAACGGGCGAGCCCTGGGTTTCGACTTCACCATGGCTTTTCAACCCATCGTCCAACTCAGTACGCGCGACATCTATGCTTATGAAGCGCTGGCGCGGGGTCTCAACAAAGAGGGCGCACCGACCGTATTCCAAAAGGTCGATCAATCCAACCTCTACCGCTTCGACCAGACCTGTCGGGTCAAGGCCATCAAGCTGGCCGCCGAACTGGGTATGTCCTGCCGTTTGAGCATCAACTTCCTGCCCAACGCGGTCTACAAACCGGAACTCTGTATTCGCACCACGTTGAACGCGGCGGAACAATACGGGTTCCCCATGGAGCGCCTGATCTTCGAGTTCTCCGAATTGGAAAAAATCGACGACCCCGATCACGTGCGCAGGGTGGCGTCCTATTACCAGGCATTGGGCTTCAAGACCGCTGTCGATGATTTCGGAGCCGGGTTTTCAGGGCTCAACTTTATAGCCGAACACCAAACCGACATCATCAAAATAGACCAGCATCTGATCCGCAACCTCCACCTGGACAAGTCGCGGCGCGCCATTGTGAAGGGGATCATCCAGATCTGCACCGACTTGGAGATCACGCCGATTGTCGAGGGCGTGGAGAGTCCCAAGGAAGTCGAGGTGCTGCGCGACATGGGCATCGACCTGTTCCAGGGTTTTTATTTCGCGCGACCCGCTTTCGAATCCTTGACCGACCCGGCCGATATTCCCTTTCCCGATTAAACGATTAAACCGACCCGGGTCAGTTCAGGTTGTTACCGGTTGCCGGAGAAAAGCAGTACCGTTATACTTAGAAAAAGAGAGGCGAATTATGACGGCACTTGCAGAAATTGAAGAAAAAGCGCTGACACTACCTCCTGACGAGCGAGAACGGCTCGCCGGCGCCTTGCTTCATAGTTTGGCGGATGAGCCGCTTTCCGAGATTGAGTGTGCCTGGCTCGATGTAGCCGAAGAACGCTATACTGCCTATAAAGCCGGGAAGCGGCAAGGCATTCCCGGTGACCAGGTTTTCAAGCAAAAGGCCTCTTGATTTGTTCGTCGAATAATCGCAAGGCCGGCGATGAAAACTGTCAGATCAGTTCAGGCCGTTCTTCTCCAGGAACCGTTTGGCCAGGATCGCTTCTTGCGTGTCCGGGTTGTTGAGAATGATCTCGTCGAAGATGGCGACCGCCTTGGCGAACAAACCCAGGTGGAAATTGCTCTGCCCCTCGTACAACCGGGCTTGCAGCCTGAAGTTCCCCGGTTTGCCGGCCACCTGGCCGAATAATTCCCGCGCCTCCTCGTAGGCTTTTTGCTGAAAACGGCACCGGGCCAGGTAGAAGCGGCAATCGTCGGAGAACTGGGAGTTGGGGAAGTTCTGCAACAGGTCGCGAAAGGCCGTTTCGGCAACGTCGTACTTGCCGCGATCGAAGTCCAAACGGGCCTGCTGCAACTGCTTTTGCACCAGGTCGCCGGGTACCGATGAGGCCGCCGCGGGTTCCTCACCCTCGGCCGGAGCGGGCGTGTTGACGGCAACCCGGGTCTCGCGCTGTTCCAGTTCCTCCACGCGGTTGCGCAGATTGTCCAGCGAGGAATTCATGCGGGTCATTTCCTCGCGCATCTGTTTCAACTGGTCTTTCAACTCGGCGCGCAAAGCCAGAACCTCGTCAGTGAATTTTGCTGAGGGGTCGGGCTTGTTTTCCAATACCTCGATCTTCTGCTCCAAAGCGTAGACCTGTTCTTTCAATTGGGCGATGGAGCGCAGCATCTCCTGGCGCTCCTTCTTGCGGTCCGCGGCGGGACTGAATACAACCAGTAATGTCATCAAAATCGCATATACCGGCATAACGGCCTCCTGCTCCTGGCAAACGCGCGGCGAATCACCGCTGCTCTTGGAAAGCTTACCGCTTAAGCGACTGAATCCTCAAGAAGAAAAGACGGCATGGTTGGAAACAAAGCCGAGAGACCGGGCCGAAACCTTTGCCCGCCCTATCCCGATCATATTTCCGCTGATCCCGTCATAGGTGCGCCTGCGGATAAAAGCCCCTTCGTTAATTTGGTGATTGCCAGATGATTTGGAAGCGTTTATCATGAGTCCTCAAAGTATGTTTTTGTTCACCCATCGGGTGATTGGTCGCCTTCTTTGCAGAACCATTTAACCCAAGCAAGAGAATGACTACTCTTTTTGGGGATCCTGTATTCACTAACTGAATCCCTCACTTCGGGAAAGGAGTATAAAGGTGAAGCTCCAAGTCCTTTCACATGCCGGCTTACTGATCGAGTCCACTGGAAAGACCCTGTTGTGTGACCCCTGGCTCATCGGGAGTACCTACTGGAGGTCTTGGTGGAACTACCCGCCGGTTTCCTCCAAATTTGCTCGTTCTCTCAAACCGGACTTCATATATTTGACCCATATTCATTGGGACCATTTCCAGTCAAATTCACTACGCCTTTTCGATGAACAAACACCGATCTTGGTTCCCAAAGGCAATTACGACCGAATCAAGCGGGATCTCAACTACATCGGCTTCCCCAATGTCATCGAATTGAACCACGGCGAGCGCTACGAAATCTCACCTGGTTTCACTTTGACCAGCTATCAGTTCGGCATCTTCCTCGACAGCGCAGCAGTAGTTGAATGCGAGGGCAAGACAATCTTTAACGTCAACGATGCTAAGTTCATGGGCTTACCCCTTCGCCAGATCTTGAAGCGTCACCCCAAGATTGACTTCTTGCTGCGCTCTCACAGTTCGGCCAACTCCAGATTGTGTTACCAGATTATCGACAACCCCGAAGAAGAGGTAGACAACCTGGATAGATACATACAGAACTTTTGCCAGTTCGCGCTCGCGACCGGCGCCCGGTATGCGATTCCATTCGCCTCGAACCACTGCCACCTGCACCGAGATGCTTTCCACTTCAACCAATTCATACAAACACCCTTGATGGTGCGAGATTATGTTAAACGCAATAACATCGATATTTCCCTGGCGATCATGGCTTCCGGCGACAGTTGGACGAGCGAAGGCGGATTCGATACTAACAGCGAATGTTTCTTCGAAGAACGAGTAGAAAAACTGAATGAATACCAAGCGAAGAACACGAAGAAACTGGAAAAGTATTACGCCAAGGAAGAAAATGCCGTTGTTGAGCTGGAACAGATGCAGCATTACTTCAAGAAATTGCACGCCGTGCTGCCCTTCCCGATTAGATATCTCTTTAAGGGCGACGAGATTGTTTACGTGCTCAAGGCCGGCGAGAAGAGGACGGCTTTCGGTGTCGATCTTCACCGTGGCCGCGTGCGGGAGCTGGAAGCCGTGGACGATGGTGAGTTCCCGATCCAAGTCCATACAGCAGCCCTTATCATGAAACATTGCCTTGAAGTTGACTTATTCTCTCACCTCCCGATTAGCAAGCGCGTCATCTACCGCGTTACCTCGGAAAAGAAAAAAAAGATGAAGCTGCTAAACCTCTTGTTCAACATGTACGAGTATGACTTACTGCCGCTGCACCGTCTCTTTACCCCTCGCTCGATAAAAACATGGTGCTTACGATGGCGGGAAATCCTGCTCTACATCTCGCTAACGGTGGATTGGGTACTGTTTAAGCGACTCGACTTCAGCAAGTACCTTAAGCCGGTGCTCAAACCTTCCTGAAGAGACGAGCCCTGAGATCAACCCCAACAAGGCCGGGTGAACCCCCCCCTGGGCGCGCACGCATCTAGCGTGCATCGAGGGGCGCAATGCCCCTCTTTCCGCGCCACTCACCGACACTGGATGTCACAAGTACGATCATTCGTGATCGTGCAAATAGTGCTGTCGCATGTGAGCAATGTATAGTAGTTGGGGAATTCGCCGCCCTTGACTTTCGCGGTTGTTACAAAACTCTCCAAATTTAAACCTTTCAATTGCATTTTCTTCATTAAAAGCCCTCCCGGATCGGGTTTTGGAATGCTTCCCTGGATTTTGTGGTTCCATAGGGTGCTTCTTTTTAGCACGCAGTTCCAGGCGTGTAAACTCCGAAATTGTATTTTCCAGCAAAATCAACTAATTCTATATTGAACAGGAAATTATGATATTGCCACCCTGGGCGCGCACGCGCGCCGGCGTGCATCGAGGGGCGAACCCCCCCAAGGCCTGCCGGCGGACAGGAAGCTGTCGTCAAGACACTGCTGGTTTCGGTTCCAGTCAACGGCACCCGCCTCCTGGAAGAACTCGGCGACATCCACGTCATCTTCTTATAGCTACCTGCCGCGTGTAACTCCACCGGATTCAAGGTTTGATCTCCCCAATCCAAAACCACTCCGGGTCGCCGAAAAGATGACCAAGCAGAACCTTTTGGGGGGAAATCACCTCAAAGCAGTGAAACAGGTGATGCCATCTCTTTTTTCCGGTGTCGATAAAGAAGGCTGTTTGGTGTTCCAGTTTACCGCTGACTTCATCGATTTGGTGTAGAATACCCCGGCTCATGACATAAATTTTGCCATAACGGACACGAAAGTCTGTAAGCACCGGCAACGGTACATTGCTACGAGGGTTTGCAGGCGGGTCGAAGAGTTTCGCGGTTTGCTTTTCGATGACAGGGGCAGTCCCAAGGGTTGCACTCCATACCGCCGGGGCACTCTTCATAATGGAAGTTAACACGCTCCATTACCAATCCTTACTGGTAGGGTGTGCAGCAATAAAGGCCTCTACTTCTTCCAATTTGCAGCGCGAAATACCTGCTTCCTCAACTCCTTGATCAAAGGTAAGGATATAGGCATATCCTTGATCTACTGCAACGACACGCCCAACTGACTTTCTGGTAAACGGAGAAACTGTCCTCTTGCCATCACGATCAAAAACCAAAATCTTAGGTATATTTTTACCTTTACAATATACCCACAAATTATCCAAGGCATCAACCTGCAACCGCCCTATTTGTTCCGGATCAAGATTAATCTCTCTTTGCCGATGATTATCAGTCATATTAAAGATATTAACCTTTGACTGCCCGATTGCGCGAAAAAAAACCACATCTCTATCGTTAGAAACTTGCAACAAAGAAACATCAGAACTCAATACAGGTTTTACTTTGTTTCGTTTCTCACCTATTTGGATGGGAGTAGGAGTATTCTCTCCAATTGGCACGGCCCACTCGAAGAGTGGGAATGATTTTTTAATGTCATCATCCGCAGCAAAGAGCAATTGATTCTTTTCGCCAGGCTGCTTATTGATATCCCATTCGTACCATACGAAACCTTGGTAAACAGGGTTGACAGAGCCCATAGGCGAACGAAAACTCTTAACAAAACCTGCTTTGTTAAACACGCGTACGTTGAGGCCATCAATTACGTAGACTTTATCTTCTTTTGCATAAATCAAAAAAGGGTTTTGCATCTCGCTCGGACCATTACCCGGGCCGCTAATCGTGCTGTGATAGGTGGAGGATGGATTGTAAACACGTATTCTCTTCCCCTTTGTGTCAAGAAGAAAAAAGGTGAAATCATCTGTAATCGCGACTTGTTGTCGCATCATCGGTCTGTAGATTTCAGTTTCTGAAATATTCCACTCAGAAAGTGTTAACAAATATAAGAATAACACACTCTACTCGCTTATGCATGGTTAAAGACAAGGGTTACAACATTGTTCCAGACATACACTCTTGCCAGTTGTTCAGCTTGTTGTTGTATCCAGCATGTGCTCTATTCTGGCTTTCAACCTTTCAACCAAGCCTTCGTAATAGCTAGAGGTTATCCGAAAAGGTGACTTTGCCCTTGAAAACCCCATTTAAACGCTCTGAGAATCGAGAAATCAGGATCGCTCGTGCGAAGGACCGCGAGGAGCGCAGATAAACCCTTTTCAGATAACCTCAAGCTATACTAAAAATCTTGTTCGTGTCAATTTTTTTCAAGGGATAAACAACACCCAGTTTCGAGCTCGGCATTGTCCTGGGTTTTCCGGTCAAAGAGGAGAGGTAGGTTTTGTAAACTGTCCGGGGCCTGGAAATGAAAATTGCGGAGCTGTTTGCTGAGTTCGATTTGGACTTCCCTGGCGATGGTGCGTAGCAGGATGTCTGTTTCGGCTCGGTACACGCTTAGTGCTACGGCATTTTGAGCTGTCCTCCGTATGGTAGCCTTTCTTCGGCCCCCTTTTTTTAAGCGTTCATGTCATATCCCGGCGGCATGCCTCCCTCGCCCGCGTGTAAACGGAACGATGTTAGGAAAGTGGGGCGACGGCTGTAGTCGTTTGCAATTGGGAAATCGCTTGCATGAAAAAAAAACGAAATTTACTCTTTACAAGGGAGCCGTGTCCCCATAGTATGAATAACCGTTCATTTGTGAACAAACATCCATAGCGGCTCATTCTATCGATGTATCCAGCATGCCGCTGCTTTACTTTCAGGAGGAAATCTGATCATGGCCAAGACTGCTACACTTCTGCTCGGCCTGCTTCTTTCGGCATCGGCCTTTGCCAATACCGGTGTTGCTTTTGTTCACGGCACCGGCAACCAGACCAACGCACTCAACGATTACTGGACCACGGAAATGGTGAACTCGGTTCGCCAGGGACTTCCCAACCAGGCGAACTACACGGTGATCAACTGTAAATTCGAAGAATATATGTGGACTCAGGACGCCGCCGGCTGCCTGGCCGATCAACTGAAGAGCTTCATCGACAGCCGGGGCATCACCGACCTGGTCGTCATCACCCACTCCAACGGCGGCAACGTGATGCGCTGGATTCTCTCCAACCCCACCTGGGACCCGGACTATCAGCCCGTCATCAACTCCATTCGCTGGGTCAACGCGTTGGCCGCTTCCAGCAAGGGCACCCCCCTGGCCGATGCCGTGATGAACGGCACCGTTTTCGAAGCCGCCGTCGGCTGGCTGCTGGGTTACCAGAACGATGCCGTGCGCATGCAACAGGTTTCCTGGATGGAATACTACAATGCCAACTACCTCTACGGCACCTCCGGTCGCCCGGCGCTCCCCAAGGGTTTCTGGAACGTGGTGGGCACCGACGTGGACTCCAGCCCCTTCGACGGCGACAGCTACTGCGGCGGCTACTTCGAAAACGTGGGCCTTGAAGTCACCCAGGCATGGCTGAACTCCTGCTCCGACGGTTTCCTGGATTGCTCCAGCCAGGCCGGCGCGGGCTACGTGTGGTACTACGATACCTCGTTCACTAACGGCAGCGAACCGCTGAGCCACAACCAGAGCCGCCGCAAGTGCTTCGGCCTGGATGTCCTGCTGCGCAACGATCTTTAAGGGGGGAGACGTCATGAAGAACCTGATTTACCTGCTCATTCTGTGCCTGCCCGCCGTTGCCGGCGACACCATTCAATTAATGAACCGCAAGTCCGGTGACCTGGGCGCCGATCGTCCCGCGCCCGCCCGCACCGCTAAAAAACCCGGCCTTACCGTTTCTCAGGAAAAGGTCGTCACCAGTTGGGCCCTGAAAGCCGACGAAGCGCTGAACCTGACCGTAACGCCCCACAAGGCCGAATCCAAAGGTTACTGGATGACGGTAGACGCCTCCGCCTTCGACCGGGGCATCGTGCTGCCGCTGACGGCGCCCGGCGCCTTCGTGCGCATCACTCCCGAGCCGGGCCTGTCCGGCGTGGAAATGCTGGACCCCGCCAACCTGGTCCTGATCAGCGAAGCCGGTGAGTCCTTCAGCAACGGTTCCGGCATGGAGAAAATGGTCAGCGCCGAGCAATTGGAACGCGCGGGCGGCAAGCGCCTGTTCCCGCAAGGTTCCGCCGTTTTCCGCATGGCCGAGAGCCTGGGCGCCGGCGAACTGGTGCTGTTCAGCGAGAACATGGACTACAACAGCGGCCGCCGCTATGTGATCGATGTCTTCGAAAGAGGCAGCGACTTCGGCCTGGAACTGGCCGCGGGCAACGACACCTACATGGAAGGCGGACAGCTCGACCTGTCGGTAGCCTTCACCCACAAGGGCAACACCATCGCTCCCGAAACCCTGAGCGCCTCCCTAATCGCCCCCGACGGCGCTGAAACCCCCCTGGCCGTGGCCGCCGGCCGTACGGAATTGACCACGTCGCTGCAAAACGCAACGGCAACCGGCACGCCGGGCCTGTGGGAAGTGCGCGTGAGCGCGGAAGCGGTGATCGACGGCACGCTGGTCCGCCGCGACGCCCGCACGGCCTTTGCCCTGGTGCAACCCACGGCGGTTTTCACCGGCGCGGTTACGGTAGACAACAAGCCCGAGGGCCTGATCACGGAACTGGCGATGGACGTCGCCGAGGCGGGCCGTTACGAGGTACGTGGCATCCTGTTCGGCACTGACGACCGGGGTCAACTCAAGCCCCTGGCCGTGGGCAACACGGCCGATTGGTTGGAGCCGGGTCAAACCGCCCTGGCCATGACCTTCGACCGCTCGGTCATCACCGAGTCGGGCCTGCGCGCCCCGTTCGTGGTCAAGGATCTGCGCCTGATCCACCAGGACCGCATGAGCCTGCTGCACCGCCAGGAGACGGCATTCCGCATTACACGTAAGTAACCCAAGCCCTGAGGGGCTGACCATAGAAACAATAGAAGCGCGGATCGAGCAACTACCGATCCGCGCTTTTTTTGTGGGTTGCGACTTGTGATCTTCAGAGCATACCCGTTGTACTTCTGGAGAGCGGTCGGCCATAAACACGGCGCATTCAGGTCATTCCTGTTTCCCCCCGGGCCGATGATCGTTTTCCGGGAACGGCCCCTACAATAACGCTCCGCTTGCATCGATCGGGACGGCAAAGGACCGTGTGCATTTATAAGTCGGCTCCACGGGTAATCGCCTCAGACGGACTTTCCCCGTGGAATTCCTTGTACAAGGTTGAAAAATAATCGGGCTTGTGGAAACCCACCATGTAGGCGATTTCCGAAACATTTCCCGCATGGCGGCGAAGTAACTGAGCCGCCCGTTTAAGTCGGTACTCTCGGATCAGCACAGCCGTAGGTTTACCCGTCAGGGCTCTCAGCTTTCGACGCAAATGCCGGGGGCTCAGACCCATTTCTTCGGAAAGTTCGGAGACGTTGAATCTCTCGTCGGAAAGGTTTCTGTCGAGGATCTCGGTCAACCGCTCCATGAACACCTCGCCTTGGGACGGCACCTCGACTTCCGTGGGTTCGAAAACGATCTTCGCCGAATCGGCAAGGCGGTGGGTTTGCAGCAAATGATCGACTCGAATAAGCAGGGTATCCAGGTCAAACGGCTTGCGCACGTAATCGTCCGCGCCGGCCTGCAATCCCGCGATTTCGTCAGCCTGTTCCACCTTTGCCGTCAGCAAGAGAATCGGAATATGAGCCGTTTGCTTCCTCTTCCGGAGACGCTTACAGAGTTCAATACCGTCCATGGCCGGCATCATGATGTCACTGATGATCAGATCGGGGACGGTGGACAGCGCCGATTGAAGACCCTCCTCTCCATTATCCGCTTCCAAAACCGCGTATTGTTTTTGCAGGTGCCGCTTCAGAAAAGCGCGCAGTTCAAGGTGGTCTTCTACGATCAGAACCCGTGGTCGATGAACGTCTGCTTCAGAAGCATCTTCCCGGTCACCCTGGTGTTTTTCCGGTGAAGCCGTCTCCGCGATGACCGGTAACCGCGGTTTTCCCTGTTCGGCCGTTTTGGAAAAATGCGGACGGTCAAGCGGCAGTTTGACCGTGAACCGGCTGCCGAACCCCGGTTTGCTGTCCACCTCGATCTGTCCCCCATGAAGCGCGACCAGATCGCGGGCATAGGAGAGCCCGATCCCCGTACCTCGGCCGGGATTGCCCACCTGGTAGAACCTGTCGAAAATATGGGGCAAATGGTGTTCGGGAATCCCGCATCCCGTGTCTTGTACTTCGATGACCGCCTGAAGCTCTCTCCGTTGGATCGAGACCCAAATCTTTCCACCCTTGGATGTATGCCTGAACGCATTGGCCAGCAAGTTATTGATCACCTTGCGCAAATGATCCGAATCGAAGGTGAAAACAAGCGGACCTTCTTCGACGCAAAAACGAAGAAGGATACCCTTGCGCTCTGCCAATGGCAAAAAGGAGGAAACGGTGTCCCGGGCCAAAGGAAGGATATCTTGCCGGCAGGGTTTCATTTGAAGGCAGCCCGCATCTATCTTGGATACGTCCAGAAACTGCTCAACCAGATCGGTCAGTTCGACAGCGTGGCGCAAAGAGGCTTGCGTCAGGTCAGAGAAATCTCCCTTCCCTTGCATCTCCGTCAAATTGCCGATGATCAGAGATAGAGGAGTGCGAAGCTCGTGGGAAATATTGGTGAAAAACCTGGTTTTAAGTGCATCCATTTCTCGCAGTTGCCCCGCCTGGTACTCCAGTTGCTCAGCCTGACTAACTAGCTGGTTCTGCTTTTCCTGTAAGGTGCGCGTCCGTTCAGCCACCAATTGGTCCAGACGCTCCCTGGCCAGGCGCTCATCGCGTAACTTTTTTCTGGATGAAATGAGATTGGCAATGCCGAGAACCGTCGCGATAAAAGCCAGAACATAAAGGCTCTTCGCCCACCATGTCTTCCAGGGAGCCGGCAGGATGGTGATGTCGAGCGAGGTTCCTTCCTCATTCCAGAGGCCGTCACTGTTGCTGCCCTTGACTTCGAACCGGTACTGTCCCGGCGCCAACCCGGTATAAGTGGCCGTGCGCCCGCGGGCATCGGTCTCCGTCCAGTCTTTATCGAAACCGACCAGCTTGTAGGCATACCGATTTTTTTTCGGGTTGATGAAATCAAGTGCCGCGAACTCCAGGGAAAAGACATCGTTTTCATGGGTAAGCGTGAGACCCTGAGCTTCCGAAATGTTCTTTTTCAAAGGGGAGTCCTGTCGGTCGTTTTGCACCGGAACGGGTTGACCATAAAGTGAAAATTCGGTTATCGCCAACGGCGGAGGGATAGGGTTGGTCTGCATGCGCTCCGGATAAAAGGCATTCAGGCCGTTGATACCGCCGAAAAAAAGTTGTCCGTCAGGGCTTTGAAAAAAAGCGCCGACGCTGAACTCATTGTCCTGTAAGCCGTCGTCTATATCGTAGGTTTTGAAGGACCCGGCTTTCGGGTCGAGTCGAGCCAGGCCGCGGTTGGTGCTCATCCACAAGTTACCTTCGGCATCGCCCAGCACGCCGTAGACCACGTCATCGGGCAGACCGTCTTTTTTCCGGTAATGGGTAAAGGTTTCACCGGCCGGGTCGAATTGATTCAGGCCGCCGCCGGAGGTGCCGATCCAGAGGAAACCGTTCTTGTCTTCGTAGACGGACAAGATCTCGTCGTGACTCAGGCTGTTGGTTTGATCCGGGTCTTTTCGGTACCGGGTAAAGCGCTCCCCGGTCCGATCGAATCGATTCAAGCCGCCCCCGGAAGTTCCGATCCAGAATACCCCCGTCGCATCTTCGTGAATAAATTCGATCGAATTATGGCTCAGGCTGTATTCGTTACCCGGCTCGTTTTGAAAGCGGACAAAAGTCCCCGAGTCACGATCGAACCGGTTCAGTCCTTGAGTGGTGCCCACCCACAGCACATTCTCGCGATCCTCGCCGATCACCAGGACCTGCCCGCCGCTCAAGCTTTTGGGATTGTTCGGATCGTTGCGATAATTTCGGAAGGCGTTCTCTGTTTCTTCGAAGCGATCGAGACCCTGAGAAGTGCCGATCCAAAGCACGCCGTTCCCATCCCGGTGGAGCGCCCATACGCGATCACTCGACAAGGTTCGGGGGTTCTTCGGGTCGCTTTTGTAATGGACCCAGCTTGTGGGATTGCCGGGTGTAAATCGTTTCAATCCATCGCCGAACGTTCCAATCCAGAGACGATCTTCAGGGTCCTCGAGGATGGAGATGACTACATTGTGTTTGGTGCTTCGGGTTCCGGCCGGCTCCACTCTGTAGTGTTGAAACTGTTCCGTATTGCGGTTGATCTTGATCAGGCCGCGGGTTGAAGTACCCAGCCAAAGTACTTCGGTTCGATCTTCGTAAATGGTGATGACCTCATCCGTCGTCCAGGGCGTTCCCTCCTCGTTGTTCCCATGGATAAAATGCCGGCGATCCCGGTCGAACCGGTTGATGCCTTTTCCGGTCCCGACCCAAAACCCCTCCGACCTGTCTCGATACAAGGAGAGGACCCTATTGTCATCCAGGCTGTTCGGGTCGGCCGGGTCGTGTTTAAAACGGGTAAAACGCTCGTTCTCAAGATCGAAGCGGACCGTGCCGTGCCTGGTCCCAACCCAGAGGAAGCCCTCTCGATCTTCACAAATCGCAAACACTTCCCTTCTCTCCGAATGATCGGCCGAATCGTATGCATGGTGTTTGAAGGTCCCTGTTTCCGGTTCGTAGCGATTCAACCCGTCGGCCGTTCCAACCCAGAGGGTTCCCAAGTGGTCTTCAGCAATGGCAAACACCCGATTGTGACTCAAGCTGGAGGGAATCTCGTCATCGTGCATATAACGGATAAAGCGTTGCTGTTCCGGATCGAATCGGTTCAACCCGAACCGTGTCCCAATCCAGAGATTCCCCTTGCTGTCTTCATAAAGGGCCGTTGTCACATCGTGGCTCAAGCTGAAGGGATCGGCCGGATGATGCCGGAAATGGCGGAACACCTCGCGTTCCCTATCGAACCGATTCAGGCCTCCACCGGCGGTGCCGGCCCACAGCGCTCCGGTGTGGTCTTCACAAAGGGCCATCACGTAATTGTTGGAAAGGGAAGCCGGTTTTTGCGGGTCGTGCCGGTAGCTCTTGAAGCGGTAGCCGTCATATCGATTGAGCCCGTTCTCCGTGCCAACCCACAAGAACCCTTTAAAGTCTTGGAGGATGCAGTATATCGAATTTTGAGACAGACCATGTTCCGTCGATATTCGCTCTACCCGAACATTGGGCTCCATGAGCAAAAGGACGATCTGAAGTAGCGCGTTGTGAATCACGAAATGGTTCCCGAGTGAAAGGAGGCGATGGAGAAATGGGGCAGGATAGAGACAGGGAGCTTTCTAAAGAGCACTGACCGCTGTATGGCGGAGTCGGCTGACCCTCAGCTGCATGCGGTGGTGCACGTGTTGCAATTGGTGTTCCGATGGCTGGTAGTTCCCTTGTTGGCGCCGGCCTTGATTTTATTCTTCTGTTCCTCTGCCAAAGTGGTTATGAAGCTGGTTAACTTCAGATTCTCAATTTTTAATTTGTTCTTCATGGTTTCTCCTTCTCTATGCACTCAACAGGTTTATGCGGACAGATAAGGCTTCTCCGCTTCACGGCAAGCCGATCAGTGTCCACATCTCCCGACCCGGACGGGTTGTTATGGGGGTTTAGGGGGGTAAAACCCGGCACTCAGTTGGTATCGATATCCTCTAAGGGAGCTGAATTGCGGCAGAATATCTAAACAGCGTAAAATGCTAGGCTTTTATCATTCTACCATATAGATCGCCGGTGAGTGCTAATCGAATAGAATTGCCCGCGTGGTCAAGGCAATCGCCTGAGAAAAACGCGGAATTCCAAAGGTAAAATCCGGGACATCCGGATTCTCAGCAAGAAAGGCTTTCACGGATTGAGGTGGACAGCTCCACTCTCAAGAAAAACGATGCGGGAGTTGCCCGGAAAGTAATGGTTCAGTTGTTTTTTTGCCGCGCCCTACGGCGAGGTTTTCCTTCTTATCGGCGGCGAACAACCCGATCCTTCGATTTCACAATCAAAAACACCCAAATAAGCGTTTTTTGCAAAGAAATACCTCATTTATTCGGTGGATCGGTTGATGCTTGACGGTCGGAATCAAGGAATCACGGCTGATTTCTCGATACTGAAAGTCGGGGAGCTAAAAATCAGTCCTCATTCTTTGCGCACCGAAAGTTCAGGGTCAAAGAAAAAGTTTTGATTCTTTGCTCCCGACTTTTCCGGGTCAAGGAACCACAACTGATTTCTTTCACATTACTTTTCGGTGCGCAAAGAATGAGATCTCATTCTTTGCTCCTGACTTTTCCGGGTCGAAGAATCAGGCCTCATTCTTTGCTCCTGACTTTTCCGGATCGAGGAATCGGAACCGATTCTTTGACCCTCGGTTTATCGACACAACGAATGACAACCGGGAATGAGGCTCCCGCTTTCTCGATCGACGATAATTCGACAGTCGGAGCCTGGTTTTGAATTTCACGCCGCCGGCAACAGATGGTTGACACGGGCCCGTTTTGGGAGTAGGATGGCGTTTCGGGTTTAAGCGACCCGTGATTTGTCCGGAGGATTTCCATGGCGTTTTATCTAACAATCCATATCATCATTTGCGTTTTGCTGGTGGCGGTCATTCTCTTTCAAGATGGAAAAGCAGGCGGTTTGACTTCCGTTGCCGATTCCAGTCAGGCCATGTTCGGTGCGAAGGGCGCCGGTAGTTTCCTGACCAAGTTGACCTCCGTCCTGGCCCTCATCTTTATGGTGACCTCCATGTCGCTCGCCTACCTGGCCGCGCCTTCCGGGTCCAGTATCGCCTCCGATTATCAGCCGCCCGAACAAGAGTCCAAGGTCGCGCCCGCAACGGACGCGGGTGTCGATGCATCGGGCACCGAAAGTATCGAAGTTAAAAAGTCAAGTGACCTGACCCCGGAAGAACGCGAGAAGCTGGGTCTGGATCCCCTCCCTGAAAAGAAAGAGGGTGAAGGGGAAACCAAGCCTGAGGAAGACGAGGAAACCAAGTCTGAGGGCAACGGGGAAGAACAGTAAAAACAGTTGCTTTTTCGCCTTGTTTTTCACTAAAATAAGGCGCCTGCCCAAGTGGTGAAATTGGTAGACACGCTATCTTGAGGGGGTAGTGACCGAAAGGTCGTTCCGGTTCGAGTCCGGACTTGGGCACCACAACTTAAACGAAAGAAAGGCGCCGGACGGTGCCTTTTTTGTTTTGGATGGTCCTGAGGTCACCGGGCCGTCATTCGCCCACGAATTTGTAACCCACGCGATGGACCGTCAGGATGTACTTGGGATGAGACGGGTTGTCTTCCACCTTCTGGCGCAGGCCCGCCACGTGAACATCCACCGTGCGCGTGTAGAGCATGGCGTCGTAACCCCAAACCTCGTCCAGGAGGCGCTCCCGCGACAGGTTTTCGCCCCGGTGCTCGATGAAGTAACGCAGCAATTTGAAGTCCAGCGCCGACATGGGCACGTCTTCCCCGTCGCGCGTGACCTGGGAACGCTCGAAGTTCACCTGAATATTGCCGAAGACATAGCTTTCCTTGGGGTCGACCAGGGGATGATTGGCGCGGCGCAACAGGGCCTCTACCCTGGCCAATAACTCGGCCATGTCGAAAGGTTTGGTCAGGTAGTCGTCCGCGCCCAGTTTCAGGCCGACGACCTTATCCACCACCTGGCGTCGCGCCGTGAGCATGAGAACCGGCAGTTGCTTGCCCATCTTGCGGAGTTCCTTGCAGACATCGAAACCGTTTTTGCCAGGGAGGTTGACATCCAGAAGAACGAGGTCGAAAGCGGCCTGACGCAGACGGGCCAGGGCGTTTTCACCATCGCCTACCGTCTCTACCGCGTAACCTTCACTCTCGAGCCGATCGCTGAGGGTGAGTACTAAACTGGGTTCGTCTTCTACCAATAAAATCTTGTTTTTCATGTCGACCATTATAACCGAGTTGTCCCCGGGCTCAAACGACGAACCCGGGGTAACGGCCCTTGTTCAGGAAAGCCTGTCCGGCTTTCAGCCACTGTTATAATGACAAATCTGAATAATGAGGAGTTGATATGATCTTACTTTTTAGTTCTTTGTTTATGTTCTATAGCGGCGGCATCGAGGCGCATCCCGCCGCCGCGGGTGCCGCCGGGGCCTCGCTGACCGTTCACGGCGACCACTTATACATGTCTTGGGTGGAGGCCCGCTCCGACAAATCCGGCGCCCTGAAATTTGCCCGCTTCGACGGAGACCGTTGGAGTGAGGCCCGAACCATCGTCGATCGCGATGATCTGTTCATCTACTGGGCAGACTTCCCCAAGCTGTTGGTTCTCGACAATTTTATGATCACCGCCTGGCCGCAAATGCTGGGCGGGGGTATCTACGACTACGGCCTGCGTTTCTCCCGCTCGTACGACGCCGGCAAGACCTGGTCCGAAGGCGTCTGGTTACATGAGGACCTAACCAATAATGAGTATGGGTTCGTCACCCTCGCCGCGGTAGGATCTGACAAAGCGGGCGCGGTCTGGCTGGACGGACGCGTTCGCGAGCGGAGCGGCATGCAACTGCGCTACCGGCAAATTGGTTCCAAGGCCGTCGGCCCGGAACAGGTTTGGGACAGCCGGACCTGTGAGTGTTGCTCTACCGACCTGGCGCTGACGGAAACCGGAATGCTGGCCGCCTATCGCGATCGTTCCGACGGGGAAATCCGCGACATTGCCCTGGCAGGCCCCAACCGCAAGCCCGCCCTGGTTGCGGAGGACGGCTGGAAGATCCATGGATGTCCGGTCAACGGTCCCGCCCTTGATTCTTTGGGGAAAACCGTTGCTGTCGCCTGGTTCACCGCCGTCGGCGATCACCGACTGGCGCTTGCCTTCAGCACCGACGGCGGGAAATCCTTCGGCGAACCCCTGCGATTCTCCAAGGGCGCCGTGGGCCGGGTGGATCTTGCTTTGATCGACGAAAAGCAGGCCGCGGTCAGTTGGGTCGATGTGCAAGGCGATGACCAGGTCATCATGCTGGGTCGATTCACAATGTCCCCGACGCCGAGCCGGCGGATCGAACGCCTCGATCCGGTACCCAAGGGAAGAGCAAGCGGCGTACCCCGGCTGATCCGGTGGCGCAAAACACTGGTGGCGGCCTACCAAAACCCGAAGGAAAAAGGCATTCGTGTAGTTCAATTAGATTATTAACGGCGGAAAACACTTCTTTTCCAAATCCTGAAAAATACGCTGTCTTAACCGCGTTCTAATCACAAAAATCTTTTTTTTAATAAAAAATGAGTTAATTTTCCTAGCTTTTTCGCGTAGTGTAGAAAGGGTTCCCGCTCACAAATCCGCGAAGCGGGTACTCACTCGAAAAAGCGCCCCGTGCCCCTTGGCGCCCCTATTAGGAGAAAAACTATATGAAGCAAGCTTGCATCATTTTCCTACTGCTATGTTCCGTGTCAACCACGATCGCCCAAGAGAAAGCCCTTTCCGCTACCCCTCATAAGGCGCTCGACGCAATCACCTGCGACGTTCTCACGCTGGATCAAAGCCGCTCCCTGGTTGTTACCGATCAGGAAGTCCTGAACCGATTCCCCATGCGCAACGTGCTTCAAACCATCATCGACCGCTCAAACGTATCCTCTTCAAACACACCGGACACCCTTTGGCAGCAATGGTGGAGCGCCCTGCGTCCTCGCCAGGCCGGTGATCCTGCCGACGAGCCCTATTGCGACGACGATAACAGCACCATCAACGGCTACAGCATTCAATGCCCCCGCGCCGAAAGCGCTCTTGAAAACGATTTCCCTGAATCCCATATCCCCGTGGCCGTTTTCAACCGCTTCGACCTGGCGCCCATGGACGGCTCCAACTGCGGTGAGTATCGCATCGTCTACGCCAAATCCCCCTTTTCCACCTTCGACCGCAACCTGATCATCTTCGAGGGCGTACTGCCCAATCCCGACCCCGATGCGGGCACTTGCGGTTGCAAGCCGGTTGCCGAGTTCTGGGCCGACCTGTCCTTCGACAACAGTGTGGTATCCCGTGCCGATAAGATCGAAGACTTCTTCTTCAACGGCCTGCAAGGTTTCGAACCGGTAATTCGTCCCGAGGCCTACGGCCTGGGCGGCACCTCCGGCGGCTACGGCTCGCCCGGCGTGACCACCGGTCAGATCCGTACCAACATGTTCATGGAGATCCCCTGGACCCTGCGCGAATTCCAACTGGAAAGAAGCTGCGGCTTGATCAGCGCTGAAGTTGAAGAAGCGGTCTCCAGGGCCAGGGTAGATTCCGTGGATTCCGTGGATTCCGTTTCGCGCTGTAAGCTGATCGTGGCGCCCCGCCCCGTGGCCAACAACCCCCATCCCTCCGAATGGACGGCGCTCACCAAGGCCCCCACCGCTTACCAGGATGAATTCGTCAATACCCTGGAAACCCTCATCCCCGCCGACGACGGCATCAACAAGATCATCCTCACCCATCAGCCCGACTTCGATGCCGGGGAAAGTAACTCGCAAACCGATCAATTGACGCCGTCTACCTCCTTCGCCGGCAATATCAATGCGCGCCTGGCGGCCTTGGGCGTCAGCGGTACCTTCAATGCGACGCATATCGCCAACCGCGCCACCACCCAAACCTGCGCCGGCTGCCACATGCAGAGCAGTAACGACGACTTGGGCAACTTCCTCACCTGGCCGAACAAAAATCCCATTTTTGTTCACGTCACCGAGAACAGCGGCTTGTCCAACGCGCTCACCATGGCCGGTGGTTTCCTGGACCATCGCCAGGACATCTTGGAAGAGTTCCTGGGCTTCAGTTGCGGCAGTTCCGGGCAGTGCCCTACCATTGCACGTGACGGCGTGGGCAGCCTCGTCGCTACCTCCGTCGAAAGCGCCTCCAAGGAGAGCCTGGGCGGCAGCGTCACTCACTGATCGATACTACACTTGTAATCTCGGGCGGGTGCTTCGGCGCCCGCCCTTTTCCTTTCAGGGTTTGGTGACGATCCAGCCCTTGGTGCCCAACTTGCCGTTCAGTTTCTTAAGGTCCCTGCCGGCCGAAGCCCTGGCCGCATAGGGACCCACGCGCACCTTGTGATAGCCGCCTTCTTTCACGATCACCGTCTGGTAACCCATGCCGGCCGCCTTCTTTTTCATCTCCTGAGCCTTGGCGGGGTCGCCGCTCGCGGTCAACTGAATCCAGAATACGGTGGCCGGCGCCGCAATAGGCGTGGGCGCGACATCTTTCTTGGGCAGGGGTTTGGAGACGACTCCGGTCTCCGGCTCTTTCGGCTCCGGTTTCTTGACCTCGGGTTCGGCGACCTCGGGTTCCGGCGGCTTTTCAGCGGTGATAGGCTCCGCGCCCTCTTCCAGGTAACTGGGGTCGATGGGGTCGCGACGCTTGTCTTCCACCTCTTCGCTGAAAACCGAGAGTTCGTCCTCGATGGAAGCAGCCACGTTCTCCGGCGGGTCGGTAGGCACTGCCGCAACTTGATCGCCGGGCTGCTGACTCCATTTAAGGTCGCCCCTGCCGATGAGTACGCCCATCATCAAAAACAGGATGTTGATGAACAATAAGGCAAAAATCACGACTATTGCCTGCTTCTTGGTTAATTGAATGCCGGCATCGTCTCTGGTGTTCATATCCCCTCCGCGGCCGATCCGGGAACCGGTACTCAGTTCATTCTACATGTTACTGACGTTTGCGGGGCGCCAAAAGGCCAAAAAGTCGGCATCGGCTCGACTCGGCGGAATTGTACGCCCGGCAGCGATGTTTCTTGTATCCAAGGACAACTCGGCATAGAATGAGGCGAAAGGTGATTGATGGTAAACATTCTCGTCTGCACAGGCAAAAAGAAAACAGTCCACAAGATCATGGATCACTTCAAGGACCTGGAGCGCAGAAAGCAACTCGAAATCCTCAACTTCAAACAGCTGACCAAAAGGGCGTTGATGATGAAGTACGAGGAGTTGAAGCTGATGTTCCTGCCCAGGGACGGCGGTAACCTGACCGTGCCCCGAGATCTCATCAAGAAGGCGGACTATTTCAATATCAGCAAGGGCGCCCGGCTGATGATCCAGATGAGCACCTTTACCACCGAAGACCCCGCGCTTAGATGGAATATCATGTCTCAATCCACATCCTATAAATTGAAAGGCGGCGATGTGCGCATCGAAGAAACCGTGGAGGAGCAGAATTACAAGAAGCTGCGCACCTGTAGTCTCACCTTGATCGGTCCTGCCAAAATTACCCTGGATCTGAAGGACAGTTTCGTTAAGGACCGTGTCGTCGATCCCAAAACGGTGGTGTACACTTTGTAAACGGTTGGGAACCGCGACGCCCCGTTGCACGTAAGCAATCTTGTATGCGCGACCACGACCTAGGAGTAGCGGCAGATGAACGAGATCGAGCGCCAACTTAGACAATGGCGCAATCAGCTGAAACGCGGACTGGAAAATTTCAAGAACAAATCAGGCGGGAGCACCGGCGCCGGCAAGCGGCCCGATATCAAGATGTGCCCCGTTTGCCGCGCGTTCAACCCTTCCAATGCTTCCGTTTGTACCTATTGCGACGCCAAACTGGGCGCCAAGCCCAAGGGTGATTTCGACGCTCACGGTAAACCCCGATCCGAACCCATGAACCCCGTCTTCATCGTCTTTTTCATCTGTGCGGCCATGCACGCCCTGGCCATTTTCTTCTCCTCGCGGGTGGAGGATTACGAACTGACCGCTCACCTGTGGTCTCCCCAAAGCGAGGTCCTGATTCGCATGGGCGCCAATTTCCTGCCCTTCATCGTCAATTACGGCGAGGTCTGGCGCATGATCACCTACACCTTCCTGCACGGTAACCTGATGCATATCTTTTTCAACATCAGCGCCCTGGGTTGGTTGGGCCCGACCATCTTCGAGGCTTACGGCGTCCGCCGTTTCTGGGTCATCACCTTCGTCACCAGCCTGGGCGGCGGCCTGCTCAGCGCCATGGGCGGCTTTATCGGTATCGGCGGTTTCGGGGTCGGCTTCTCCGGCGCCCTCTTCGGGTTTATCGGCGCCATCTATGTCTGGGCCAAAAAGAACCACAATTCGATCATTGCCGAAACCATGTGGCGCTACATGGTCTGGGGCAACATCATCTTTATCGCGCTGACCGTCACCAGGTTCTTTCCGGTCGATAACCTGGCCCACCTCGGCGGCATGTTTGCCGGCATGGGCCTGGCCTGGTTGTTCGAGTCCAATCTCTTCCGGCGCCTCGGGCCTCCCCTGGAAAGCGCAATTCTGACCGGTTGCCTGCTGCTCTGGGCCTTCGGGCTCTTTCGAATCTTCAGCAATATCGGCGCCATCACCCAACCCGTTTGGATATAGGATGCGGCATGGCGCAAAAACCGGAAGACCTGGGCCTGAAGCTGGGTAGACAGACCACCGAGAGTAGCCTCGATCCCATCCCCAGATCCATGGGCCGCGAGGGTCGAGAAGAACTCGATTTCTACGGCTACGACCTGTGGAACGCTTATGAGGTCAGCTTCCTGTTGCCCTCGGGTAAACCCACCGCCTACGTGATGCAGGCAAGCTATGACGCCGCCTCCCCCAATATGGTCGAATCGAAGAGCTTCAAACTGTTTCTGAATGCCCAGAACAACCGCGTGTTCGAAAACGCGGACGCCTTCGAGCGCTTCGTCAAAACCCAACTGGAAGCCTGCATCGGCGCCCCCGTGCATCTCACCTTTCTTGCGCCCGATATCAGCCTGGCCCCGTTGAAACTGCCGGGCCGACGTCTGGACGACCTGGAACCCACCACCATCGCGGAGCATTACGACGCGGGTTTGCTTGAATCTTTCGAGGCCGATCGGCTGTTTCTCTTCCATTCGCATCTACTGCGCTCCAACTGCCCGGTCACCAACCAACCGGATTGGGGCGCGGTCATGATCATGGGCAAGGGCCCCCGGCAACCCAAACCGGAGGCGCTTCTGGCCTACCTGCTGTCCTACCGCAACCATCAGGGTTTTCACGAGACCTGCTGCGAACAAATCTTCTTCGACCTGCGGGATGCTCTGGAACCGGAACGCCTGGAGGTAGGCTGCTTCTACACCCGTCGGGGCGGACTTGACATCAATCCCTTCCGGACCACGGAAAGCGAGTTCACCATGTACCCCCGCCCGGTCTGGCGGCAATGAGCACTTACTTCCAAATCCTCTTGCGGCACACCCCCGAAATAACCTAGGATTGGATTCATGACAAAAGAACTGGAAGGCCTGGCGCGCAAGGCCCGAATATATGCGCTCACCATGATCTACCATGCCGGTTCCGGGCACCCGGGCGGGGCGCTCTCCGCCATGGACCTGCTGTGTCACCTCTATTTCCGGGAAATGGACTACGATCCGGCCGATCCCGGTCGACCCGATCGCGATCGCTTCATCCTCTCCAAGGGCCATGCCTGCGCCGGCCAGTATGCCGTCGGCTGCCTGGCCGGTTGCCTCCCCCTTGCCGAACTGGGCGGATTCCGCAAACTCGGCCGTAAACTGCAAGGCCATCCGCATGTGGGCGCCACCCCGTTCGTAGAAACCTCTACCGGTTCGCTCGGCCAGGGCTTTTCGGTAGCTGTCGGTACGGCTTTGGGACTAAGACATCGCAAGATCGAAGCCCGAACCTATGCCATGATCGGCGACGGCGAGATCCAGGAAGGCGAAATCTGGGAAGGCGCCATGTTCGCCGCCCATCACCGGTTGCATCGACTCTGCGTCGTCCTGGATTACAACAAGTTACAAAGCGATGACCTGAACCGAAACATCATGGGCGTCGAACCTGTTGCCAATAAGTTCCGCGCTTTCGGCTGGCGCGTTGAAGAAATCGACGGTCACCAGTTCGACGCAATCGAGGGCGCCTTCGGCGGTTTTAACCGCGAAACCGGCAGGCCCACTCTCATCCTGGCTCATACCACCAAGGGCAAAGGAGTCCACTATATGGAGGATCGACCCCATTGGCACGGCAGCGTCAAAATGACCGAGGACAATTTGAGGCAAGCGCTGACCGATCTGAACTGCAACCCTGAGACTATTGGCAAATGCCGGGACGGAACCATCTGGGAGGAGAGCCTTGACTGATGCCAATGCGCCCCAACTGATCGGCATGGCCGGCGACTCCCTCCGCGAAGCCTTCGGCAAGGCGCTTGTCTCCCTGGCCGACCAATACCCCGACTTCGTGGTCCTGGATGCAGATATCGCGGGCGGCACCGGCACCCACCACTTCCGCAAGGCCCGCCCCGACCGCTTCTACCAGTGCGGCATCGCCGAGCAGAACATGATGGCCATGGCCGGCGGCATGGCCTCAACGGGCATGCCCGTTTTCGTGACCACTTTCGCCGTGTTCTGCCTGCGCGCGCTCGAACAGGCGCGCCTGTCCATCGCCTATGCCGACCGCAACGTGAAGATCGTCGCCAGTCATCCCGGCCTGGAGGTCGGCCCGGACGGCGCCTCGGCACAATGCCTGGAAGACCTGGCCGCCTACCGCGCCGTTCCCGGCATGACCGTGGTGTCGCCTGCCGATCCTCACGAGATGGCGCTGGCCACCGAGGCCGTCTTGCGTTATAACGGCCCCGTCTACATGCGTTCCGGCCGCAGCCCCGCCGAGCGCATCTACGATGCATCGCATACATTTGAACTCGGAAAGGCCCATATTCTCAGATCGGGCAACGACGTCACCCTGGTCGCCTGCGGCAGCATGGTCAGCCGCGTCCTGGCTGCTGCCCGTACCCTAGCCGCCTCCGGCATTCAGGCCCGCGTCGTCAACCTGGCCACATTGAAACCGGTAGATCGGGAAGCCCTGGTAACCTGCGCCCGGGAAACCGGCTGTTTTGTTACCGCCGAGGACCACAATATCCACGGTGGCCTGGGTTCCGTGGTGGCAGAAGTCCTGGCTCAGCACGCGCCCTGCCCGCTGGAGATGGTCGGCGTACGCGACACCTTCGGCGAGTCCGGCGAACCCGACGAACTGCGCGTAAAGTACGGCCTGACACCCGAGGCCGTCGTGGCCGCCGCGAACAAGGTCATCGCCCGCAAGCGGGAGGCCGCCTCATGAGCCTGCAAGGGAAGCTTGCCTTCGTTACCGGCGGCAGTCGCGGTATCGGCCGCGCAATTTGCATGGAACTGGCCGCGGCCGGCGCACGTATCGCCTTCCTCTACCGCAGCGATGACGACGCGGCAGCTCAAACCCAGGCGCGACTGAAGGCCGCCGGCGCCGAAGTCAGGGCCTACAAGGGCGATGTACGCGATCGGGCCCTGCTGGCCCGCCTCTTCAAGATTCTCTCGATGGACTGGGGCAAGCTGGATATCCTGGTCAACAACGCGGGCATCAACAAACCTACCGATTTCGATAAGTTGGAAGACGCCGATTGGGACGAGATCATGGGCGTCAATCTCAAAGGCCCCTACGTGTGCAGCCAGACGGCGCTGCCCGTGATGAATGACGGCGGCAGCATTATCATGATCGGCTCGATCAGCGGCCAGTACGGCGGACCGCGCACCGCCCATTACGCGGCGAGCAAGGCGGGGCTCATATCCCTGGGCCAGGTCATTGCCCGCTTCGCCGCTCCTCGCCGCATTCGCTGCAATACGATCGCCGCCGGCTTGATTCAATCCGAAATGGCGGCGGCGGGACTGGCCTCTGAGGCCGTGCGCAAGGCCGCCGAGAACATCCCCCTCAAAACCCTCGGTACGCCCGCCGATGTAGCCCGAGCCGTCCGCTTCCTGGCTTCGGACGAAAGCGCCTACATCACGGCACAGACCATCAATGTCAACGGCGGATTGTACTTTTGACGCGCAACCTGCTTTTTGTGGGCGGCGGCATCGAAACGCTGCCCGGTTTGACCCTGGCTCACGGTATGGGCCTGCGCGTTCTGGTCAGCGACAGAAATCCCCAGGCGCCGTGCATGGCGGTTGCCGATGTCGCCTTGATCGCGGATACCTATGACGGCGCGGCCACGATCCAAGCCCTGAAGGATGCGGGCGAGCGACCCGACGGCGTCGTCTGCCTGGGCACCGATGTTCCCTTGACCGTAGCGCTTGTGGCACGGGCGTTCGACCTGGTATCGGTCAGTTATCAAACGGCGCGTATCGCTATGGACAAACTCGCCATGAAGGACCGGTTCAAGGAGCGCGGCGTGCCCATCCCCTGGTATGCGCCGGTTACTTCGACCGACCACCTGCGCGAACTGATCGCTGCCGAGGGCTTTCCGCTGGTCATCAAACCCGTGGACAGTCGAGGAGCCAGGGGCGTTACCCGGCTGACTGAAGACGGTGACCCGGATTGGGCCTACGCCTGCGCGGAAAGCTTCTCGCCCACCCGACGGGTGATGGCGGAACGCTACCTGTCGGGCCCGCAGATCAGCACGGAATCCCTGGTGGTCAACGGCAAGGTCTACACCCCGGGTTTCTCGGACCGCAATTACGAGTTCCTGGATCGCTACGCACCTTTCTTCATCGAAAACGGCGGCGACCTGCCGGGCAGCCTGCCGGAGGAGACACGACGGGCGGTCAAGGAACTGGCCGCTGAGGCCGCACGCGCCCTGGATGTGAGAAACGGCGTGGTCAAAGGCGATCTGGTGGTCAGCGAGGGAACGCCCTATGTGATCGAAGCAGCTGTCCGCATGTCGGGCGGCTATTTCTGCACGCACACCATTCCCAAAAGCACGGGTGTGGAACTGGTGCGTCACGCTATCCACCTGGCCCTGGGCGACAAGGTGGACGAGAACGCCTTGATACCCGTTCGCGAGAACCCGGTATGCCAGCGTTACCTGTTCCCGGAACCGGGCCGCGTCATCGAGATCGAAGGCTTGGAAAGGGTGCGGCGGGATCCAGCAGTTTTCTACCTGGAACTACGGGTAAAACCGGGAGATGTCATCGCCCCGATCCAAAACCACCCGGGCCGGGCGGGCGTGCTGATGACCACGGGAGCAACCGCTGAAGAAGCACGAGCCAATGCCCGAAGAGCAGTCGAAACGATCCAAATCAAAACCACGCCGCAATGATTCCAAGATAACGGGCATATGGCTCAAGTTGTTTAAAAGTTGTTCCCACGCCGAAACATAAAATGCAGGGCTTACATACGCCCAAATTGGGGAGAACTCGCGCCGCGCCTATCGATGCATTCATTTCCAGTGATTTAGGTGCGTTCCCCGGCTCAAACATATCCATTGAGCTCGGCTCCCATCGACATATTCACCCGCCGACAACCGGGCATTCCACTCCAGAGAAGCATTGGCACGCGCGAACATCGACGATTTCCAGCGTTTTGAGATGAGTTTCCCATTGTTTCTTATCCTTAAATACCTTTTTAGCATTTTTCGATTAAGCTGACGTTTATACAGAATAACGCGTTGCTTGGTTGGTTTATGCATCGGTTCCCGATCCCTGACGGGCTCCTGCCGTCAAGCGTAAGGAGCGAATCTTCAGCTTTGTCGGCGAAGGGCGTAGGCGATCCCTACCTAACGAAAAAATCAAATATTCTTGACTTCACACCCGGCTTGATATAATCTCCTGCTTTGCGCGTTCGCGCTCGGAGTGCGTCCGCGTTCACCGATAAAACAACCGGGTCAGGGCCTGTTCATGTTTGAAAGTCTTTCCGAAAAACTCCAGAAATCCTTCCGCAACCTAACCGGTAAGGGCAAGATCAGCGAAGAAAATGTCCAGTCCGCGCTGAAAGAGATCCGTCTCGCCCTGCTGGAAGCCGATGTCAACTTCAAGGTTGTCAAGAAGTTCGTCAACGAGGTCAAGGAAGAGGCGCTGGGTCAGGAAGTGACCAGAGGCTTGGACCCCGGGCAAATGCTGATCAAGATCGTCAACGAAAAGTTGATCGAAATCCTGGGCGGCAGTTCTCCCGAACTCAATTTCAAGGGCAGCGGCCCCCACATTATTATGATGGTGGGCCTTCAGGGTTCCGGTAAAACCACCAGTTGCGGTAAGCTGGCCAAGCGTCTGGCCGCGGAGGGGCGCCATCCCTTCCTGGTCCCCTGTGACGTGGCGCGCCCCGCCGCTATTCTACAGTTACAGACCGTGGGCAAGCAGGTCGATATTCCCGTCTTCGACTCTCACGGCATCGGTAAACCGCTGGATATCGTCAAAAAGGCGACCGTCGAGGCGCGTAATACCGGCCGCGATGTTCTGATTATCGACACCGCCGGTCGCCTGCACATCGACGAAGCCCTAATGGGCGAGTTGAAATCGTTACGGGCCTTCCTGGAACCCAGCGAGATCCTGTTCGTGGCCGACGCCATGACCGGTCAGGACGCCGTCACTTCAGCGCGCTCCTTCCACGAGGCCATGGACATCACCGGCGTCGTGCTTTCCAAGATGGACGGCGATGCCCGCGGCGGCGCCGCGCTCTCCATTAAAAGCGTTACCGAACGGCCCATCAAATTTATCGGTACCGGCGAGGGCATGGAAGGCTTCGAGCGTTTCCACCCCGACCGGGTCGCCTCGCGCATCCTGGGCATGGGCGACGTGCTCAGCCTCATCGAAAAGGTCCAGGAAAAGGTAGACCAGGAAGAAGCCCAACGCCTCCAGGAGAAGATGCTCAAGAACCAGTTCACGCTGGAAGATTTTTCCAAGAGCATCTCCCAAATCGGCAAGTTGGGCGACATGGGCAGCCTGATGGGCATGGTACCCGGCATGGGCGCCCTGAAAGAAAAAATGGATGTGCAGGCAGAGTCCAAACAAATGGGCCGCTTCCAGGCCATGATCAACTCCATGACCCCGGAAGAACGCCGCAACCACGCCATCCTCAACCAGAAGCGCAAGCAACGCATCGCCCGCGGTTCCGGGACCTCGGTCCAGGACATCAACGGCATGCTCAACCAGTTCATGCAGATGCGGAAGATGATGGGCATGATGGGCAAACCCGGCAAATTGGGCAAGCTGAAGAGCATGCTCAGCAAAACCGGCCTGGGCGATTTTGCCGATGCCATGATGCCCGGACCCCAGGCGGGCGTGCCGCAATTGCCGCCCGATATGGATATCGAAGAACTGCAAAAGATTGCCGCGCAAAACGGCGGAAAACTGCCGCCGCAAATTCTGGAACAGTTAGGTATGGGCGCGCCCTCCGGCGGGATGGGCGGCGCTAAACGACCTTCGCGACCTAAAAAGGATCGCAAAAAAGAAAAAGCCAAACGCAAAAAGGGAAGAAAAAGAAGATAGGAGAATTTATGCTGGCGATTCGACTCAAGAGAATGGGCGCCAAACACCGCCCCTACTACCGCATTGTTGTTTCCGAGAACGATCGTGTACCCCGCGGCGCCTTTGTCGAGGAGATCGGTTACTACCATCCCATCTCTCCCAACAAGGACGTGGAGATCAACAAAGAGCGCGCGGCCTACTGGCTGTCCAAGGGCGCCCGTCCTTCCGACACCATTCGCAACCTGTTCAAAAAACACGGCGTCAGCGCCGCATCCTAAGGCAGGTGCGCATGCTCGAATGGGTTGAACAATATATCAAGTCCCTGGTCCGTAACGCGGACCAGGTTTCTGTCTCCATGGAAGAAGGCGCAACCGTCAAAGTCTTGACGGTCAGCCTGAGCAGTGAGGACCGCGACCTTCTCGCCGGCAGAAACAACCGGCTGATGCGCGCCCTGAATTCGGCACTTTCGCTGGCGGGCGCCAAAACCCGCACCCGTTGGGTGCTCAAGGTTGCCGGTTAGGCCGACGTGGATCTAGCGGGATACAGGCATATCGGCAGTGTCCAAAAGCCTCACGGCTTGAAGGGCGAATTCACCGTATTCCTGGAGTCGGATCTGCCGGATTGGGTAGCGGAACGCAAAACCATCTACGCGGAGATCACCGGCGAGGCCGTTCCCTGGGCGGTCAAATCGTCGCGTTTCCACCAGGGCCGTCTTCTGATGAAAGTAGACGGCCTGCCCGGTCGCAACGAGGTGGAAGCCGCGCGCGGTACGCCCCTGTATGTGGATGAAGAAGAAGCTCGGGCGGCGCTCACCGATCCCGACTTCTTCTATAATTCCGACCTGATCGGCATGGCTGTGGTGGATACCGAAACGGGAACGAACCACGGCACGGTGCGCGATGTCATCGAGATGCCCGCCCAGAACCTGCTGGAAGTTGAGCGGTCCGACAAGTCCGCCTTTCTGGTGCCCTTCACCAAGGCCATCATCCTGGAAGTGGACCATGACGCCGACGTCATTCGCGCGGCCATGCCCGAGGGACTGGCCGATATCCAGGACTAGGGGGCGGCCGTGCTGCGAATAGACTGCCTTTCCATCTTCCCGGAAATCATCAGCGGCGCCTTGGGTCACAGCATACCCTCCCTCGCTCAGGAAAAAGGCCTCCTGGCCGTGGCTCATCACGACATCCGCGATTACACTACCGATAAACACCAGAAAGTTGACGATATCCCCTACGGCGGCGGCGCGGGCATGGTCTTCAAGCCGGAGCCGGTGGTTGCCGCGCTGAGTGATCTTCGCGGGCAAGACGCCCTGGTCATTCACCCCTCGCCCGCCGCGCCGCGTTTAACTCAGCAGGATGTCATCGACCTGGCCGCCAAACCGCATCTCATCTTCCTTGCTTCCCGGTACGAGGGTTTGGACCAACGCGTGATCGACCACCACGTGGACCTGGAATTCTCACTGGGAGACTTTGTGATTTCCGGCGGTGAACTGGCCTGCGCGGTGATGATCGACGCCATTGTGCGCATGTTGCCGGGCGCCCTGGGCAAGGCCGCCAGTTTCCAGGAAGACAGCTTCTATGACGGGTTGCTGGATCATCCCCATTACACGCGTCCGCCGGTGTTCGAGGGTCACGCCGTTCCTGAAGTTCTACAGCAGGGTCATCACGAAAAGATTCGTCTTTGGCGCAAGGAGCAGGCGTTGCGACGCACCCTGGCTTTTCGACCCGATCTGTTGGCGAATAGGGAACAGGACAAGGAAACCCGCGAACTGCTGAAAAAGATTCGGGCCGGTCAGGACTGATTGCCGGCGGTCAGTTCCCAGAGGTTGGGATCGTCGATATGTTGCTCCAACTCTTCCAGGAACAACGAGCGCGGGATGTGCTCCGCGCCCATGGATTCGAAGAAGGGATTATGGGCCTGGCAATCGATGAGCCGGGCATCCTTGAAGCGTTCGACCAGCGCGGCCAGAGCCACCTTGGAGGCATTGGGCGCAATGTAGAACATGCTCTCCCCGAAGAAAAAAGAACCCATGGCAAGGCCGTAGAGGCCGCCGGCCAACTTGCCGTCCAGCCAGGCCTCCACGGAATGAGCATAACCGGAGCGATGCAGCAAGATATAGGCTTCCTGCATTTCGCGGGTAATCCAGGTACCCTCCTGGCCGGGTCTGGGCATGGTCGCACAGATGCGGATGACTTTCTCGAAAGCGGTGTCGTAGCGAATCTCGAAACGCTTCTGGTTGATGATCTTGCGCAGGCTGCGGCGAATCTTCAGGTGTTCGGGATACAGCACGAAACGGGGATTGGGCGACCACCACAGGATGGGCTCCCCGTCGCTGTACCAGGGAAAGATGCCTTGACGATAGGCCAACACCAGCCTTTCCGGCCGCAGATCTCCGCCTATGGCCACGATACCGTTGGCATCGGCTGTTTCGGGATGTGGGAATTGGATTTTTTTGCCCAGGAAACGGAAGCGCAACGTTCACCCTCCGTGATTGGTCCTTGGGATATCATATAATCTTTTCGGGCCGGCCGGGCAAGTCCGGGCTCACGTTTCGGGGATTTCCCAGTCCTGTTTCAGCAGATGCCAATGAGCGGGAACGAATAGCGAGCGATTGTCCGCTTCGCGTTTATTGTTGACCAGGCGGGTAAAGGCCTCGGGCACGTCCTCTTGGTCGGCTGCCCAGCGTTTGAGTGCGTTGCGTAACCGAATGAGCAGGATATTGACGAGGTTCTGATTATAGAACTCGTCCCAATCGATGACCGCGCGTTCCAGATCGTGAACCACGCAGAACTCCAGGGACGGCTTCACGGAAAACTCGTTCAGGTTGCTGTAACTGACCTCGCCCATAATGGTGCGCACGGCGGCCAGGACGGGTTTGATCAACTGCCGGGGCAGTTTCTCGGTATCGTCGGCATCGTCGCTCATATGGGGTTCGATGGGACGCATCAACAAACGACCCAGCAAGTCGTGTCGATGGTGTTCGGGTCGGGCCTTAAGCGCCTGGCGACAGATCTCGATGACCTGATTGGTCAATTCGTCGGCATTTTTGATGAGATCCCTACGCGCAAACTTGCGTTGCTTTTCGGGAGACCAGTCCGGGTTTTTGCGTTGTCGCGAAGCCAGACGTTCCTCGAACTGCTGTAGAACCAGTTCCGCAATTGCTTTCACATTGCCGGGTGTGGGTTCGATGGTGATTTTGCCGTCTTTTCCGAATTTGATAGTCATGGTGGGAGTTCCGGACTCGATGGTGAGGCAATATCTATTATCGGCAAGGCGGCTTGAGGGTTGATGGGCGAATATGGATTAAGGAGGGACAATAGTGGAATTTGCGGTTCAGCCTCCAGCCAGTTGCAAGGCCAGGACGGGGCCTTCAGCTTCCAGGTGCTTTCCGCCCCTGCTGATGGATCTACGCCAGAGCATTGACAGGATCAGTGAAAGCACGAATTGTAAAATGAGCGCCTGCCAGGGGTTCTCCCGCCAGGCGAGTAGGGACCATAAGAAGGTGAATAGTCCGTAACCGGCGGCCACCAGGAGGTTGGGCATACCGGGAACGCCATGGCCGCTGGGGAGGAAAAAGCGGCGGGCGGGTTTCCTCAGCGATAGGAAATTGCCTTGCAGCAACAGGCACAGAATTAGATTGACGGCGTGAAGCAGGCCGCACAACAGGGAAACGGGACCAAAACGGTAGCCGCCCGCCAAAATTATGGGAAACAGCGGAAGGCTCGCGGCCAGGGCCAGACCCAGATTGCGGGTGCGCATCAAGTCGCGGCCGAGCACGGGCCAGGTGAGCATACGCAGGAATCCGCCGCCGTCATGGCCGAACTGGTTCCAAGCAAGGGGCGTGTGGCAAAAAGAAACCAGGGTCAGCCCCATGAACAAGGCGGCGCCTTCCGCATCGGGCGCCGTCAGCAGGTAGGCCGCATTGCCGGCGGCGACCAGCCAGGCAAGGTAGGGCTCGAAACCGCTGTAGATCTGGATCAGGCTTTGGCGAACGAGGGCCTGAGCGGGCGTTCGCGCGGCGGGGATCAGGCGACGCTTGATATCCATCCCCGCCTTGCGGTCTTTGCCGGTTTCCCTGCCCAGGACTCGAATCAGGGTAGCGAAACTCAGAACCATCCCGAAGGTTGCGACCAGGGCCAGGAGGAAAAGAACGACGGCGGCCGTGGTGTCACCCAAGAGGGTTTTTATCAACAGGCGGTCCGGCAGAAGGTCGCTCATACGTCGGATCAGGGGAGCCAGGGCGGGGAGTTGAAGCAGCCAGACCGTCGCGGCGACCGGGATGGGAATCAAGGGCAGGCGACGTTGCCAAAGCGGGCTGTTGGCAATGATGAGAATCAGGTCGTGGAGCAGCAGCATAAACATCATGGCGCCCCACACGAACAGCCCGAAAGATATGAGCGCTGTACCGGACGCGGGCGCGGCGGCGATGATTGGATAGGCGGCCAGGGTAAGAACGAGCAGCGAAAGGAAGAGCGGATTGGCCAGAACGTCTACCAAACCAATGATGAAGTAGTGACGCCGCCGCAAGGGAAAGCGTTGCAGCTTCAACAGTTCAGCCCGATCCAAGCCGCCGGACTTCAACAGCATGGGTAAGAACAACCAGCCGATGAAGAGATAGCGGAAAAGCCGGACCGCACGCTCGGATTCACCCAGTTGGATGGAAAACGCGGCAGCCTGGACATCAGCTTGAAAGACGGGCCACATTTGAAAAGCCAGCAGCAAAAACAAAACGGGGCCCATACCCCTCATAGAGGTCACGGAACGGCGCCGTACACCTTTGACGGCATTGGCCAGGATGGGTTTTAAACGAGCCATGCAGGTACCTCCTCCATGGAGGAACCCGCTCTGAATGCGGCCAGGTACATACTTTGTAGTGTTTCTCCGCGCAGGCGCATATCGGCAACGGTAGAGCGGCGCACGATGTGACCCTCCGAGATGAGCGCCACCTCATCCACCAGGCCGTCCAGTAGTGCAAGTAGGTGGGATGTCAAAAAGACCGTGGTTCCCTTTTTAACGGCTGTTGCCGCAACCAGGTCACGAGCCCTGGCGGCGGCGATGGGGTCCAGACCCTCGAAGGGTTCGTCCATTACCAGTACATCCGGCCCGTGGATCAAAGCCAGGGCGATACCCAATTTTTTACGCATGCCCACGGAACCCTCGTCGGCATAGACATGCCGCTTCTCCCAAAGGTCCAGGTAACGCAACAGGTCTTCGGCGCGGCGTTCGGTTTCGTCCTCGCTCAGGCCGCGAACCAGTCCCTCCATCCTCAGATGTTCCAGGAGGGTGATGCGCGGAAACAGGGCGTCACCGTCCGGCAGCACGCCGATTCGACGCTTCACGCCGCGCGGATCGGAACGCACGGAACACCCGCCCACCAGGGCGTCCCCTTCGTCGGGCCAAAGCAGGCCCGTCAACATGCGCACCGTGGTTGTTTTCCCCGATCCGTTAGGACCCAGCAAGGCAAAAATGCAACCGTCGGGAATGTTCAGGTCGATCCCGCTGACCGCGGTAAAATCGCCGTAGCGTTTCACCAATCCCTGGATTTGAATGCCATTAGTATTACCGGTCATGAATGAATTCCATTCAATAAACTTCAAGGCCTCCCGATACCATACGCAATGATATGCTATAAGGATCATAACATTTTCCCGGAACGGCTTCCGGTGTTCCTCAAAGATTCATCGGACGAGCCGCCGTGAAAGGTAACCCCATACCGTTTCCAAGCGTATTGTTATGGGTGAGGTTGAAATGCACCAGGGTTTCCGGTTCATCTGCATCTTTTTCCCATTGGCGCTCACGGGTTGCATGACCTGGCCGTCAGAGCGCTTTTTGCAGGCGGCCGGGGCCGGCGACACTTACAGATTGGAAGCCCTGAGTATGGAAAACCAGATCGATGTCAACGTGCGTGACGCCGACGGCCGAACGGCGCTCATGCTGGCGTCCATGAACGGGCAACTGGAAGCTTTGGATTGGTTGATCGGGTCAGGCGCCGATCCCATGCTCGTCGATCACGAAGGATGGCATGCCCTGATGCTGGCCGGCGCCCACGGTCATCGAAAACTTGCCTCCCGGCTCATCGATTTAGGACTGCCGGTGGACCACGCCAATCGATACGGCAACACCACACTGCATTGGTGTGCGGCGGAAGGGCGCAAGGAATTGACCGCACTATTGTTGGAGAACGGCGCCAATCCATATTTAGTCAATGATTTGGGCTGGACACCCGCCGCGGTTGCGGAGCGCGCGGGTTTCCCGGACATCGTCACCCTGCTGTCCTCCTTCCAGGACCGCCGTCTGCGACAGGGGGCCGCCCGACCGAAATCCGGGCATTGAGCCAACTCGTGACAAACTGTCTCAAAAGTGTCTCAATCATGTCTCAGTGAGACAGGTGTCTCGCACCCCGTGATACAGGCGATACAATGAGACAGTTCACTCCTGCTTCAGATTGAGACGCCTATGGTTTATAAAGAACAATAGGTTACACAATAAATCCCGGAAAAAGCCAAAGTTGGCACGGCCCTTGTTATATAGAGCGGCAGAGAGGGCAAGAGAAACCTTGCGGAGGGACGATCCAAAATAAAAAACTGAATACATTCCCTAGGAAGTAGCTTACGAGTGTCCAGGCGGAAAAGTTAAGCAAAGGGGGCGTATCCCCGGCCGACTTCGATCGGTTGGGGATCTTCTTCCTTACCTTGCCGGCCCACGAGGCAGGCGCGACCAGTTAAGCAAAGGGGGCATTCCCCAACACGGCACTGCCGGTTGGGGAATCTTTGCCCGCACCGATTATTGAAGAGCCTGACACCTGAAGCAGCCGAAACCCGGCAGCTCTTCCAACTTTAAGCAAAGGGAGCTTTTCTCCGACCGGCATCGCCGGTCGGAGATCTTTTTGCCAGAGTTTAAGCAAAGGGAGCTTTTCCCCGGCTGACGTTGAGTCGCCGGGGATCTTTTGCCCCGCACCGTTTTAAGCAAAGGGAGCTTTTCCCCGGCTGACGTTGAGTCGCCGGGG
>JAAUYB010207455.1_pt1 | contig 57436 bp, 58 predicted proteins | sample 7278071 | NCBI WGS metagenome assembly JAAUYB01 (sample SAMN14350121, study PRJNA611818) | marine sediment metagenome | isolation source: surface marine sediment (1.8m) | place: French Polynesia: Moorea | collected 2018-08
CCCCCCCGGCTGGGGGGCGCTGCCCCCGCCGCCTGCGGCGGCCCCCCCGAGATACTTTTGGCCAGATGAAGTGGGGAGCCGGGCGGTTTTGCTTGAGGGTCGTCTCTTAGGCCGTTGATTTTCGAGTGGTTTCCGTTGGGGCTTTCCAGCGGCGGTGGATCCAGAACCATTGCTCTGGGTGGGCGCGGACCAGCGTCTCGAGACTGGCGTTGAGGGCGCGGGTCATGTCGACCGGATCGCCGTGCGGGATCGGGGCGTCGACGACGATCTCTAGCCCTAGGCCGTCGGGCTGGCGCAGGCCGTAGATTGGGATCACAAGCGCGTCGTATTTCAGCGCCATCTCTGCCGCCGAAAGGGCGGTCCAAGCCGGTTGTCCCATAAAATCAATGGGTTGCCCATGTTTCATGAAGTGATCGGCGACCATACCCACCATGCCGCCCGACTTCAGAAACCGCACCATCTGCGCCAGGCCCTTCGGCGCGCGTTCGAACAGCGGCGTGCCGAGGCGTGTCAGCTCGGCCACGTAGCGGTCGTTGAAATAGGCGTTCGACATCGGCATGTAGAGCCCGCCGACGCGATAGCCCTTGGCGATCAATGCGGCGCGCGGGGCCTGGTGATTGCCGAAATGGCCGGTGACCAGGATCACCGGGCGGCCCTGGTCCCGGGCCTCGGCCAAGGCGTCTGCGCCGGGGCCGGTGACCGGCGCGGCGGCGGCGCGGGCGATGAAGGCGGGGCCGGAATAGCTCTCGATCAGCGCGCGGCCAAAATTGTCCGGCACGGCGCGTTCCAGGCGGCGCACCTCGGCCGGCGGCAGATCCGGCAGGATCAAGCTCAGATTGTCGCGGATGCGCCGCCGCCAGCCGGCCAGCGGCGCGACGACGCGGCTCGTCACCCAGCCGACGAACCGCACCCTGGCGCCATAGGGCAGCACCATGGCCATCCCTAAAACCAGGCGAATGGCCAGGTTGGTCAGGTATTCCGGCCAGCCGCGTCTCGGTTTCGCCATCGCTCCTGCCTATTCGGCGGGGGCCTCGCGTGCGGCCCGGGTTTCGCGGTGCCAGACATAAATCCCGGCCCCAACGATCACAAGCGCGCCGAGATAGGTGACCCGGTCGGGGTATTCGCCGAAGATGCCCATGCCCCAAAGCGTGGCGAAGAGGAGCCCGAAATAGGAAAACGGCGCGATCGTGCTGGCCTCAGCGGACATCAGCGCGCGGATCAGGCAGAAATGGCCCAAGGCGCCGATCGCCCCGATCGCCAGCATCATCAGGACCGTGGCCAGGTCGGGCGGGACCCAAAAGGCGGGGACGACGGCGCTGAGGATCACCGCGCCGAAGGCCGCAGTGTAAAGCAGCGAGGTCCAGGCATCCTCGTCTTTGCCGACGAAGCGCGTGGTCAACGCATAGGCCGAATAGAACACGGCGGCGGCAAATGGCAGCACGGCGTAGCCCGAAAACACCGAAGAGCCCGGGCGGATAATGATCAGCGCCCCGATCAGCGCGGTGCCAACGCCGACCGCGCGGCGCAGACCAAACCGCTCGCCCAGAACCAGCGCCGCGCCGAGCGTGATCAGCACCGGATTGACCGCCATTATCGCCGAGGCGTTGGCCAGCCCGATGCGCACGAAGCCGAAGAAGAAACAGCACGTGGCGGCCAAGAGAAAGACCGAGCGCAGAAGCTGTAAACCTGGGTATTTGGTGCGCAAAACGATCTGCAGACGCGGTAACACCAGCAGGAACACCACAACGGTCTGGCCCAAATACCGCGCCCAGATCGCCATCACAGTGTCGGTGCGGTGCGCGATCGACTTGCCGAGCACGTCCATGAAGGTGAAGAAGAACACCGTCACGATCATCAAAAGGATGCCCTGCGCCGTGCCCGAGAGGCGCCGGAACCAGTTCATGCGGGCGCGCGGGGCAGGCCGGTGCCGATCATCGAATCACGGGTGACAAGCTGTGCGAGCGCGGCCTCGGACAGGCTGTCCGTGCCGGCGGGTCGCTGCGGCAGCACGATATAGCGCATGTCGGCGGTCGAATCGTGGACCCGCACGGTGACGTCATCGGGTAGATCGAGGCCGAACTCGCGCAAGACCTTGCGCGGCGCGCGCACGGTGCGCGAGCGATAGGCGCGGGACTTGTACCAATCCGGCGGCAGGCCCAACAGGTTGCGCGGGTAGCACGAGCAGAGCGTGCAGACGATGACGTTGTGCACCGTCTCGGTGTTCTCCACGGCAATCAGGCGCAACGGCCCGATGTCAAAGCCCATCTCACGGCTGGCGGCGCTGGCGTCGTCAAGCAGGCGCGCCTTGAAGGCGGGGTCGGTCCAGGCGCGGGCGACGACGGCCGCGCCGTTGGCCGGGGACCGGGCATCCATCGCGTCGATCTGCAGGGCGATCTCTTCGGCCGTGGTCACGCCCTTCTCGATCAGAAGCTCGCGCATGGCGATTTCCATCGTCTGCCAATAGCTCAGCGGCGTGTCGTTGTCGTTGCGGTAGGGGTGGCCCGACGGGCTGATCCCCTCATGGCTGGGATGGTCATGCGGCATCTTAGTCCTCCAACCGGTCCAGCCAGTGGGCAAAGATCTCGGCATCGACCGTGTCTGTCGACCGCTCAGCATCCTTGCCCCAGATCTCGGACATGGTGAACCGGACACGGTAGAGCTCGCGGGTGTCGGTCGCGCGGCCATAGGCGAGCTCTTCGGGATTGCCGAAGCGCCCAAGCGCGCGTTCCACGGTGCCGGTTTTGCCGCGCAAATAGGCCGGCGTGCGCACGTGGCCGGGCGGCATCATAGTGCGGACCCGGACCCGCTCAGCCATCATCCTTGTCCCTGGCAAAATAGTCGAAGGGCGCGTGTGCATCGAGCGGCGACACCTCTGCCTGCGGCATCGGACCGGTGTTGACGATCGTGAGGCGGCTGGCCTGCTCGGGGAAATCGGCCACTTCAACCGCGGCGCGGTTGCCGCCCATCAGATAGATGAGGGTCGCCTCGCCGGTGTTGGTCAGCTTGTGCGCGGGTCCGCCTGCGGGGAACGCGGCGAAGTCCCCCGGGCCGAGGCTGTGGCTGGCATCGTCCATCTCCAGTGTGGCGCTGCCCGAGAGCAGGTAGATCCATTCATCCGCCGCGTGATGCCGGTGTTTGGGGTAGGAACAGTGGCCGGGTGCGAGATGGGCGAGGGACACGGACGTGTTTGTCATCCCCGTGAGGTGGCTAAGCGCGAAGAGCCGGATCGCAGCATTGTCGTCGAGCGGATGCCGGAAATCGAACGGTGCGGCCTCAATCTGCGCGGCCTTAAGGACCAGCGGCGTCTCAGCCATCGGCGGCCTCGCCATAAGTGGCGCCGCGGTCCCTGACCTGATCCATGCGCCGGCCGAGTTCCTCCAGCGTGTAGACCCCGTCCTCGACCAGATTCTGGTTCACTGCGGCGACCCAACGTTCGTAATAGGTCATGGTTTCGAACGCCTCTGCACCCATGTCCTCAAGCGCGCGACGCAGGCCGTCGACGGTGAAAAGTCCTTTGGCGGAACAGATCACCATCAGGGCGTCGACGCGTTTTTCCCAAAGCGCGTAGTCGTGCTCGGCCAAGTCGACGGCACCGGCCTCTTGCCCGCCCATATCGTGCCATCGCCGTCCGGTAGTGTCGCTCATGGCCGAAGCGTACGTGTGGCGGCGATGCCTGTCCATATCGCATGGCCGGGGCCGAGCCGGGCGCGGGGACGCCCCCCCTGATCGCGGAGCCTGCACGCTTTTCAGCGTCGTGAACTGTTAGGGTAGATCAGAGACGGCTCATTGGCACTAAGGCACTGACCCACTTTAGGTCTTGATCGCGACGCCCACTGCCGCACTTCGGTGGATCTGGTTTTGGATCGAAGCTGAAGTTGGCAATTCCGCGAAGAGCCGTGCCTGTCGCCGACCAACCGGGTGGCGATTCGACGTCCGATCGGCGGCACCTTGTGGTCGTCGAGCCCGTAGGATCTCAAGTGCTGCGCAGCTCTAAACCCATGACCACCCCTCCGGGGCGGGTTGGCGATGGGCACGGCTGGGCTGCGCGCCTAAGGGCCGTGCCCGGGGCATCAGTCCTTTGCCCGTTCCAAGACACCTCCGCCTTCAGCGACCGCCTGCAACGCCACCGCAAGGCTCCCACGGCGCACCGTCACCGGCCACCGACTAGCTCGTCCTGCAATCCGGCGCGACGCTAGTCTTCGGGCGTTTCGAGAACGATTTCGCCCGCTGCCTCCAGCGCGCGGATGGCCGAGATCACCGCGTTCATCGCCGCCTCGGCCTCTTTGTCGCGCACCTTGCCCACCGCTTGCATTTCGTCGCGCAACTGCGCCGCCATGCGTTGCGACATGTTCGACAGGATGAACTCGGCTGCCGCCGCCTCGTCGGTACCCTCGCGCGCCACCGCCGCGGCAAGCGCCGTGGTCAGCACCGCCGCCTCCACGTCGCGGGTGATCTTCGGCACGTCGCGGGCTTCGACCCGGGCCGGAATGTTGGCGAAGGTGAAGATCGCCCGGCGCACCTGCTCGGCGAAACCGGCATCCTCCGTCTGCAGCCCTTCCAAAACCTCGTCGCGCGTCGCTGCGGGCGAGAAATTCAAGATTGCCCCGACCCGATCGACGGGATCGGACGCGAATGCCTTCGGCGTCTTCTCGTCAAGCTGTTTGACCAATGCCGCGCCGATCCGGGCGACTGTGGCCGGCGACACGCCGCTGGTGCGTGACATCGCATAGGCGATACGGCGCGCGCGCTCGCCCGGTAACAGCCCCAAGAGTTCGGCAGATTTTGACACCTTGAGTTTCGAAAGCAGCACCGCGCCGACTTCGATGCTTTCGCTTTCGAGAAACGGCAGCAGGTCCGGCGGGTCGAGTGCCGCCAGACGTTCCCACGGATCTGCGGACTTGCCGGCGCTGAGCTGCAGGCGCAGCCGGTCTGCTGCCGCGTTGCTGATCGTACCGTCAAGCACCGACAGCGCCGTCGAGACGTCACCGGGAAAGGCCAGCCCGATGCCATCGAGCTCCTGCACGAATTCCCGCACCACCGCATCCAGGGTCGCGCGATCGATGTAACGCATCGCGCTCATGTCCTGGGTCAGCGCGACCTGCAGCGTTTCCGGCAGGTCGGCCAAAGAAAGCTCCAGGCCCTCGGCCCGCAGCAGCCGTACCACGATCGCCGCCTTTTGCCGTCGCGACAATGTCGCCCCGCCGGGCCCGGTCACCGGTGCCGGCGCGGCAGGCGCGTTGGACAGTGCCTGCGCGTCCACATGTGCCTCCGTTCACGTTGCGTTCCGGAGGCAAAATTGCAGACAGGCCTTAACGTTCGGTTCTCGGGCGCCCTGTTTTGTCGCCCGAGACTAGTGCTCAATATGAATAGCCGGTGCCGGTTTCGATTGCCTGCAAAAGCGCCGTCTCCGCCCAAGTGCCTTGGCCGCCGCGGGCGCGGATCTGCAGAAGTTGCTCGCGCGCGCCGACGAAATCGCCCGCCTCGACAAATCCCTGACCCATGTAAGACCGTGCAAGCAAATTGTCGGGGTTCTTCGCAATGGCCTGCCGGTAATAGGCGTTGCCGAGCGCTGCATCGCCCATCTTGCGGTGGGAAAAGCCCTTGTAAGTCAGCACCCGATCGTCCTGCGGGTCGGACATCTCGCCCAGGACATTCAGCGTATTCTCATGCTGACCGGCATAGGCGAATTCTCGCGCGGCCTGGTAGAGCTCGTCATCCTGCAGCGAGCCCGATTGCGGGTTCACGCATTTCTGCATCGACTGAGACCAGACCTGGCCGTTTTTGCAGGTCGTCGTGGTGTTGGTCTGGGTTGGCGGGTTGGAGCTGCCGCCGCCGGCTGCAAACGCCACCGTCGGCAGGACGAGGGCGGTGGTCAGAAGAAAACGGGTCATGTCGCGCTCCATGTTGCTGGTTCGCACAGTAACATAGGGCGGCCCCCCCGCCGGCAATCACAGTTCCGTGTCCGGTCGCGCGTGGCGGCCGGTCGCCTAGCTGCTGCTATGCACGCAGCCATGATAACTGCTGTCCCAATGGGTGCCGGGCGGGCAGGTGCCGCCGCGGGTTTCGGCGAAGCGCTTGTCGCACATATAAGTGGCCAGGGCGGCGCCGGGGGCGGCGATCAACAGCGCGGTGAGGCAGGCGGCAAAGGTCTTCATTGGCAATTCCTCCAGCATGATCTGGCGAAAAAGCCTAGATTGTTCAGCGTTTTGGATCAATAAGCGAACGCCGCCCGGCAGGGGGCGGCGCTGTGCATTCTTGGAAACAGAGTGTTTCCGGATCGGCGATCAGCTGGTGACGATGTCGACGCAGGTCTCGGTCTCGGCGTCCCAGATGGTACCTTCGGCGCAGCTCATCGCCTCTTGCGTGCTGTGCTCCCAGTTGCAGCCCATGGCAAAGGCCAGCGACGGCGCCGCTGCAAGCAGTGCGGCGAAGAGGGCCGTTTTGATCTTCATGTGATATCTCCTATTGCTCTTGCGATCACGCTAGCACGAGTTGCGCCATGGGCAAAACACCAACGACGTGCTCGCGCCAGAACGGCCTCCTGGGCAGTCGGTCGCCCAAGGATTAGGCGCTTGCCCAGAACGTCAGCGCGCGCCGAACACGCGCGTAAAGATCGTATCGATATGCTTGGTGTGGTAGGCGAGGTCGAATTTCTCTTCGATTTCGGCCGCGCTCAGCGCCGCCGTGACCTCGGCATCGGCCTTCAGCTCGGCCAAAAAGTCGGCGCCGTCCTCCCAGACCTTCATCGCGTTGCGCTGCACCAACCGATAAGCGTCCTCGCGGCTGACACCCTTCTGGGTCAGCGCCAACAGCACGCGCTGAGAATGAACAAGGCCGCGGAAGCGGTTGAGATTGCTTAGCATATTCTCTGGATAGACGACCAGTTTATCGATCACGGCCGTCAGCCGCGCCAGCGCGAAGTCGAGCGTCACCGTGCCGTCCGGGCCGATGTTACGTTCGACCGACGAATGCGAGATGTCGCGCTCGTGCCAGAGCGCCACGTTCTCCAGCGCCGGCACCACCATGCCGCGCACCAGCCGCGCGAGCCCGGTGAGGTTCTCGGTCAAGACCGGGTTGCGCTTGTGCGGCATCGCCGACGAGCCCTTCTGGCCTTTCGAGAAAAACTCCTCCGCTTCCAGCACCTCGGTGCGCTGCATGTGGCGGATCTCAGTGGCGATATTCTCGACCGACGACGCCACGACACCGAGCGCGGCGAAGAAGGCCGCGTGACGGTCGCGCGGGATCACCTGGGTGCTGATCGGCTCCGGCACCAGGCCGAGCTTGGCACAGACATGGGCCTCGACCGCGGGATCGATGTTGGCGAAGGTGCCCACGGCGCCGGAAATTGACCCGGTGGCAATCTCTTGACGGGCGATCTTCATGCGCGCGAGGTTGCGGTCCATCTCGGCATAGAACCGCGCAAAGGTCAGCCCCATCGTCGTCGGTTCGGCGTGGATCCCGTGCGAGCGGCCGATCCTGATGGTGTCCTTGTGCTCGACGGCGCGCCGCTTGAGCGCGGCCAAGAGCCCCTCGAGATCGGCGATCAGGATGTCGGCGGCGCGGGTCAGCTGGATGTTGAAACAGGTATCCAGCACGTCCGACGAGGTCATGCCCTGGTGCACGAATCGCGCCGCGTCGTGACCAACGATCTCGGCCAGATGGGTCAGAAACGCGATCACGTCGTGTTTGGTCACCGCCTCGATCTCGTCGATGCGGGCCACGTCGAATTCCACGTCGCGCGCCGCCCAGACGGCCTCGGCATTGGCCCTCGGGATCACCCCCAGATCGGCCTGGGCGTCGCAGGCATGGGCCTCGATCTCGAACCAGATGCGGAACTTGGTCTCGGGCGACCAGATCGCGGTCATCTCGGGGCGGGAATAGCGCGGGATCATGGAGCGGGCCTTCGATTGCCGGGGATCGCGCGCGGTCTTAGACTGGGGCTCGCGGATCGGCAAGGAGGCGCGGATGCGGGCAAGCGTCGCGACTGGAGCACCGGCGCCGGGGAGCGAGATCACCGCGGCGCGGACCAACCCGACGCTGGGCCACAGCCGGGCCGGCACCCGGGTGCGGCGGAGCACCGTGCCCAAGAGGCGGGGGCGCAGGTGACACTGCACCTGGCGGATTTCGAGGGCGCCTGGCAGCTCGACCGCGTCCTCGACGACCGGCTGGCCGGCCGGCGCGGTCATCTGCGCGGCACGGCCCGGTTCGTGGCCGACGGTACGGGACTGACCTACACCGAAGAGGGCACCCTGGCGTTCCCCGGCCAGCCGCCGCTGACCGCCCGGCAGAGCTATCTCTGGCGCGCAGACGGCGCCGCGCTCGCGGTCCATTTCCAAGACAAGACCGCCTTCCACCACATTGATCTCACGAAGAAAAACCCGACCGCCCGGCACGATTGCGCGCCCGATACCTACCTGGTGACATACGACTTCACCGCCTGGCCGAATTGGAGCGCCACCTGGACCGTCACCGGTCCGCGCAAGGACTACGTCTCGACCTCGCGCTACAGCCGCTGACGCTCACACCATCTCGGGCTCGCGGCCCAGGCGCGTGGCCACCCGGCCCACCGTCAGCCCCTGCACGATGATCGAAAAGATCACCACCATGTAGGTGCAGGTCAGGATCAGCGGCTTCCAGTCGCCCTCGGGCAGGCTCAGCGCCAGCGCCACCGAGATCCCGCCCTTGAGCCCGCCCCAGGTCATGATCGGGATCACACCGGGCGAGAACGCGCGGAACGGGCGCAACAGCAGGACCGGCACCGCCACCGCCGCCAGCCGCCCCACCAGCGCCAGCGCGATCGAGGCGACCCCGGCGACGGCGGCGTCCATGGCGAAGGACACCGCGAAGACCTCGACCCCGATCATCAGAAACAGCACCGCGTTCAGGATCTCGTCGATCAGCTTCCAGAATGCGTCGACGTAGTCGCGGGTCTCTTCGCTCATGCCGTGTTTGGCGCCGATATCGCCGATCAGAAGCCCCGCGACCACAGCCATGATCGGCGCCGAGACATGCAGCGCCACGGCCAGCTGGTAACCGCCGAAGACCAGGCCCAGGGTCAGCAGCACCTCCAGCGAATAGTCGTCGATCTGACGCATCACCCGGAACGTCAGCCAGCCCAGCACGGCCCCCAGCACTGCGCCGCCGAGCGCCTCCTGAAAGAACAGCACGGCGGCGTCGCCGAGCCCCGATCCGTGGTGGTCGTCGCCCGGAAAGGCGAGCCCCACCAGAACCAGGAATACCACATAACCGACGCCGTCGTTGAAAAGCGATTCGCCGGCGATTTTGGTTTCGAGCGACCGCCGCAGATTGGCCGACCGCAACACGCCCAAGACGGCCACCGGATCGGTGGGCGAGATCAGCGCGCCGAAAACCAGCGCGGTCAACAAGGGCAGCCCGGTCAGCCAGGAAAAGCCCACCCCCACGATCGCCGTCGACAGCGCCACGCCGATCGTCGCCATCAGGAACACCAGACGCCATTGCCGGCGCAGGTCCGACAGCTTCACATGCAGCGCGCCGGCGAACAGCAGAAGCCCCAGCATGCCTTCGAGCAGCGCGTCCGAGAAATCCCACACTGCGACCTCGGCGCGGATCGCCGCGCTGACCGCGGGGCCCGGCAGCAGGTAGTCGAGGCCGATCACGCCGAGCGAGGCCAGAAGCGCCACGACCAGAATGCCGATCGCCGAGGGCAGCTTTAGAAACAGGTGGTTGATCGCCCCGAAGGCGCCCGCCAGCACGATCAGCAGGGCGGCGGTCTGCAGAATGGTCATCGCACCTGTCCCTCTTGGCGTTTCGGCCTCGATAGCACGGGGTGTGCAGGGCGGGAACCGCTTGACAGCGGGGGCCCGGCGGCGTTTGACCGCGCCAGGCAGCGGCGGGGCAGGGAACATGGAGCGCAAGGACCGGATCGACGCCTTCGGCGCGGTGTCGCTGACGCTGTTCTCGGCGCTTCTCGGCCTCAACCAGGTCGTGATCAAGGTGGTGAACGACGGGCTGCAGCCGGTGTTTTCGGCTGGGCTCAGGTCGCTCGGCGCGATCCTGGTGCTCTATCTCTGGATGCGGCTGCGCGGCACCCGGCCGTCGGTGGCGCCGGACACCTGGTGGGGCGGGCTTGGCTGCGGCGTGCTTTTCGCGGTCGAGTTCATCTGCCTCTTCATCGCGCTCGATCTGACCTCGGTCGCGCGCACCTCGGTGATCTTCTATTCGATGCCGGTCTGGCTGGCGCTGATGGCGCATGTCTTGATCCCTGGCGACCGGCTGACGCCGCGCAAGTCGCTGGGCCTCGCACTGGCCTTCGCCGGCGTCGCCTGGGCGATTCTCGACCGCTCGGGCGGCGGCGCGGGCAGCCTGGCCGGCGATCTTCTGGCGCTGGTCGCCGCGATGTGCTGGGCCGGGATCGCCGTCTTCGCCCGGGCCACGCCGTTTCAGACCGTCGCGCCAGTAATGCAGCTCTTCTGGCAGGTCGGCGTCTCCGCCGTGCTGCTTCTGGCCGTCGCGCCGCTCTTCGGGCCGCTGATCCGCGACTTCGGGCCGATCCATGCCGCGGGCCTCGGCTTTCAGATCGTGGTCATCGCCACCGGCGCCTTCTTGTTTTGGTTCTGGCTTCTAAAGATTTACCCGGCCTCGGGCGTCGCCTCGTTCAGCTTTCTCGCGCCGATCTTCGGCGTCGGCTTCGGCTGGCTGATCCTTGGCGAGACCGTCGGCCCCGGGCTCTGGGCCGCCCTGGCGCTGGTCTGTGCCGGCCTGATCCTGATCAACCGCCCGCCGTCGCGGCGGTGACCGGTGCCGGAAGAACGCGGCGAGGACGCGACTCAGGGCACGGAATCAAGGCCGCAGGCCGCCGTGCCCATCGCCAACCCGCCCCAGAGGGGTGGCGATTGTTTAACGTCTGCTCAAAGCGCGATGTCCTACGGATGCGACAGCCATAAAGCACGCCCGATCAGACGTCGGATCGCCACCCCGCGGGTCGGCGATGGGCACGGCTCCTCAGAGAGTTGCAGATGACAGGCCTGACCCGCGGCTCCGCGTCCAAGAGCATTCCCGCCGCAAACCCACGCCAGCGCTCACCCAAGCCCCGCCACATCCGCCCAGATCGGCAGGTGGTCCGAGGCGATGCGCGCCGGCCGATCCTGCACAACGCCGGCGTCGCGCAACGCAAGATGTCGGCTCAATGCCACCCGGTCCAGTGCCGCCACCGGCCGCGCGGCATGGAAGCTCCGCCCCGGGGCGTGGACCGAAAAGCCGTGGTGCAGCGCTTCGAGCCCGGCCCGCGCCCGCCACTCGTTGAAATCGCCCAGGATCGCCGTGGGCAGCGCGTCGTCGACCCGCGCCTCGATCACCGCCAGTTGCCGCCGCCGGTCGCTGCGCAGAAGCCCCAAGTGCACACCCACCACCCGGATCGCCGCATCGATCTCGACCGCGATCGCGCCGCGCGGCTCGGTCCCCGGCAGCTCCAGCCGCGCCACCCGACGCACCGGCAGCCCCTTGCGCACCAGCATCGCATTGCCGTGAAACCCCAGCGACACCCCCGCGGCGTCGAGCTCGACCGGCACGAAATCCGTCTCCGCCTCGACCATCTCGCGGGGCAGGGCGGCCGGCCGCGCCCCAAGCCGCCGGTCGGCCTCCTGCAGCGCCACCACATCCGCCTCGATCCCGTTGATCACCTTTAGGATGCGCGCCGGATCGCGGCGGCGGTCGAGGCCGATGCATTTGCGGATGTTGTAGCTCGCGAGGCGCATGGGGCTCCAAACGGTCGTTCCCCCGACATATGGCCCCGGGCGCGGGGGGTTTGAAGAGCCGCGCCCGCGCGCTTACCTTTCCCCCATGTTCCTCTTCCGCCAGAGCCTGGTCGTCTACGCCGTCTGGCTGACGCTGGTGGTCGCCGCCCTGGCCGCGCTGGTGATCGAGCGCTGGTCGATGGGCTTCGTCGCGGTGGCGACGCTGGCGGTGTCGATGCTGCCGGCTGCGCTCGCCGCGCGCTACGCCATCCGCCTGCCGGTGCCGTTCCTCAGCTTCGTCGTGCTCTTCATCTTCGCCACCCTGTTCTTGGGCGAATCCTTCGACTTCTACGAGCGCTACTGGTGGTGGGACATCGCGCTGCACGCGACCTCGGCCGTGGGTTTCGGGCTGGTGGGCTTCGTCTGCATCTTCCTTCTGTTCGAGGGCGACCGCTATGCCGCGCCGGCCTGGGCGATGGCGTTCTTTTCCTGGTGCTTCGCAGTGGCGATCGGCGCCGCTTGGGAGATCTTCGAGTTTGCCGTGGACACGCTCTTCGGCACCAACATGCTGAAGTCGGGGCTGCCGGACACGATGGGCGATCTGATCGTCGACGTGATCGGGGCCGCGGTCGGCGCACTCAGCGGCTATCTGTACCTTCTGGGGCTGGAACGGGGTGGCCTCCTGGCCTGGTTGATCGCCGATTTCGTGCGCATGAACCGCGATCTATTCAAGCGGATCGACCGGCGGCGGTAGGGCGGGGGGGGGCTGCGAAGGCCTTAAGTTTTTTTCTACGCGATCGTCGAAGCGCTGCCCCGGGGCCAGGTTAACAGCGACGAAGTCGCCCCGGCCCAGCGGCGGCCCGCCCCGGTGGGCTGCCGCTTTCGCTGTCCTGGGCGCGTCGAAGCCATGGAAGATGTACCTTGCTGCCATAAAGCACATCGTTCAGCCGTCGACGCGGCATCCCGCGGGCCGCCGCCGGGCCGTGCGGGCTTCGTCGCCGCCGGGCTAATGGCCATTCTCGTTGACCGTCCCGCTCACCCCGCCTCGCTGGCCCGCACCGCCGCCTGCACCTCGTCCGACACCACCTTGCCGTCCTCCATCCGGATCAGCCGGTCGGACTTGCCGAAGCAGTGCTCGTCATGGGTCACCGCGATCACCAGATGCCCCGCCGCCGACAGCCGCGGCACCAGGACGTCGTAGAAGAACGCCCGCCGCACCGGGTCCTGGTCGGCGGCGAACTCGTCGAGCACGATCACCGGGCGCTCCTCGGCCAGGGCGATCGACAGCGCCAGCCGCCGCATCTGCCCGGTGGACAAGGCCAGCGAGGCGAAGCGGTCCTCGGCGATCGACACGCCCTCGGATAGTCCCAGCTCGTCGATATGGCCCTGCAGCCGCGCGCGTTCCTCGGCCGTCAGGCCGTAGAGCTGTCGGAACATGTAGAACTCGCTGAAGACCGCGCTGAAGAGCCCGCGAAAATGCCCCACCGTGTCGCGCGTGACCGGCACGCCGTCGAGCAGGATCTCGCCCGCGTCGGGATGCCGCAGCCCGGTCAGGATCTGCAGCAAGGTCGATTTGCCCATGCCGTTGCCGCCGGTGATGAACACCGACTGGCCCGGCCGCAACATCAGGTCGATCGGCCCCAGCGTGAAGGTGTCGGTGGCGCTCGACCCCGGCGCCGGGCTCGGGCGGCGCAGGGTCACCGTCACCCCGCGCAGCTCGATCGACCTGAACTCCGGCCGGCTGTCGGGCGCGCTGCGCGCGGCTTCCGATTCGGGGTTGGCGTCGAGCTCGGCCAGAACGGCATTGAGATGCAGATACGACACCGAGGCGCGGGCGAAGGCCGGCAACCCGCTGACCACCGCCTCGATCGGGCCGAAGGCGAACAGCACCACCGTTAAAACCTGTAGGATGACGATGTTGTCGACCGCCGCCACCAGCGGCAACAGCGACACGATCGCCACCAGCAGCAAGGCCAGCGCCGCCGTCGCCGCGCCCTGGCCGAAGCTGAAAAAGCGCTCTGCCTCGACCGACTTGATCGCGGCGTCCTCGGTGACGTCGCCGATCCGCGCCGCCAGATCGCGCCGCCGCGACTGCCGCAGCCGCAGTTCCTTATGTCCGCGCAGCGCATCGTTCACCGCGTCGTAGAAGGCGATGCGCGCCTTGTTGGCGCTATCGAGAACCCGCCGCGCCGGCCCCTCGGCCAGGAGAAACGCGCCCACGCCCAGGCAAAATGCCGCCACCGTCGCCACCCCCGCCGGCCAGGACTGCAGCGTCAGGTAGACCAGGCAAAACAGCAGCAGCAGCACCGCCTGCACCAGATCGACGATGCGCATGATCGAGGTCGCCACCGTGTCGGTCTGGCCGGTCAGCGCCGCATAAACCTGGCCGAAATCGCGCTTTTGAAAGAACGAGACGTCGGCGTTCAGCACATGCTCAGAAATGTCGCGGCGCATCTTCTTGGCCAGGTCCTGCACCAGCGCCGCGCCGTAAACCCGCGCCAGATGCTCGGTGGTCAGGGTCACCGCCACCGCCGCCAAGAGCAGCGCGAACAGCCCCGCCCCGGCGCCGCCGCGCTCGGCCGCCTCGTTGATGATGTAGATCATCAGCGTCTTCGAGCCGCTGGCGGCGACCGCCAGGATCAGGATCGGGCTTTGAAACAGCCCGCCCTCGCGCAACAGGTAGGACAGCATGTCCTTGGTGTTCTGATAGGCCGACATGGGGCGCGTCGCGGGGCTCTGTGCATGGGGTTTCGGGCGCCGCACGTCCAACCACATCGCCCGCGGCCCGTCAACGCCGCTGCGGCGCCGCGGTTTCTTGCCCTCGGCCCGGGTCTGTGCTCAATCGGCGCCGAGCAACCGAACGAATGGGGACGCCATGGGGGTATTGACCGAAGACCAGATCGCCGCCTTCCGCCGCGACGGCTATCTGCACGTGCCGGCGATGTATTCGGCCGCCGAAGCCGCCGAGATCAGCGCCTGGACCGACGCGCTGTCGTCCGCGCCCGAGGTCGCGGGCAAGGACTGGAAGTATTTCGAGGATAGCGCCACCGACGGCAGCCGCATCCTGTGCCGGATCGAGAACTTCGTGCCGCACCACGCCGGCTTCGCCCGGCTGATCCTCGACCAGCGCATGGCCGAGGCCGTGTCCGAGCTCTTCGGCGAAGAGGCGGTGCTGTTCAAGGACAAGATCAACTTCAAGCTGCCGGGCGGCGACGGGTTCAAGTCGCACCAGGACGTGCAGGCCGGCTGGGACGCTTACGGGCCGCTGCACATCACCGCGATGATCGCCATCGACGCGACCACGGCCGAAAACGGCTCGCTCGAGATGCTGCCGGGTATGCACAAGCAGGGCCTTCTGGGCCAGATGTGGGCGCCCTTGAGCGACGACGACACCGGCCACCAGCCGTTCCAGCCGGTCCATTGCGCCCCCGGCGACGCGGTGTTCTTCGACAGCTACGCGCCGCACCGGTCAGCCCCGAACCGCACCGATCAGGCGCGCCGGGTGCTCTATATCACCTACAACGCGGCGTCGGCCGGCGACCACCGCGCGCAGTACTACGCCGACAAGCACAAGAACTTCCCGCCGGATATCGAGCGTGACCCCGACCGCGATTACGCCTACAAGGTCTGACCCAGGATGACCGATCTGGCGGGCGAAACGGCCGGCGGCCCGCGCGGCGTGCCCGGCTGGCTGCTGCTGGCCGCCGTGGCGGCCAATGCCGTGGCGCTGGCGACGGTCGGCTACTGGATCTTCCGCGCCCGCGCCGCGTTCCTCGACGCCAATCCAGACTGGGGCCCGGTGACGATCAGCCGGGCGATCTCGGACCCCGCGGTGGGCCCGGCGTTTTCGCTTTGGGTGTCGCTGGCGGCCGCACTTCTGGCCTTCGGGGTGTTCTTCAACGCGAGCTTTTACGCCTGGACCGCCCGCCGCCTGCCGGCGCCGCGGCCCGGCTTGCGGATCACCTGGCTTGTGGTGCCGCCCTTGATCATTGCGCTGCAGTCGGTGGCGGGCGTCGGCATGTACATGCTCGGCGCCTACCGCTTCCCCGACCACCACGTCGCCCATATGACCGGCAGCTATCTGTTCTTCGTCGCCCAAGCCCTGGTGGTGCTGGGCGGCACGGTCCTGAGCCACGCCGTCCTGCGCGACCGGGCGAGCCTTGCCTGGCTGACCGGCCAGGGCGCCTTGCGCGAGGGCCTGGTGCGCCTGCGCCGCGGCTTCGGTCTGGCCTGCATGGGACTCACCGTGCTTTATGTGTTTCTTTTCAAGGCGAAGAACGTCGACCTTGATCCTTTGAACGAAGAAATCTACCTCGCCTATACCAGCGTCGAGCCGGCGCTGATCGTCGCCTTCCTAGTCTTTCTCGCCCTGTTCCAGCCCGACCTTCTGGCGCTGAGGAAGCGTCAGTCGTCCTGATCGGCGGCGCTGAGCAGCGTCACCGCCCGCCGGATCCGCTGCAGCGCGGTGAGATGGCAAAGCGCGGCATAGACCGCCAGCCCCGCCGGCATCAGCCATGCCAGCCCCAGCATCCCGTCGAGCACCAACATGAGGCATAGAAACACGATCCGCTCCAGCCGCTCGAAGAGATCGGGCCAGGCGGTGTTGCTGGTCGCGACCTCCAGCGCCACGCGCGCCTTGGCATAGCTGGTGATCACGCCGCCGGCGAAGGCCAAGAGCGCCAGTGCCCAAAGCCCGGTCACCCAACCGATCGCGCCCAGCACCACCAGCTCCTGGTAGCGGTCGACCATGGCGTCGAAATAGCCGCCTACCTTGCTCGACAGCCCGGTCTGCCGCGCCACCGCACCGTCCAATGCGTCGAAGGCAAAGGCCACCGCCAGCGTCAGTCCGTAGACCAGCGAATTCTGGTGCCACAAATACAGCGCCGACACTACGACGATCAGCCCCAGCCCCATCGCCGTCACCTGGTTCGGCGTCAGCCCGGCGCGCACTAGGGGCAGGGCGAGCCGCTCCCAGATCGGGTCGATCACGTCCTTCAACAGCGCGTCGATCATGGCGCCGCCTGGCGGTAGAGCTTGACCAGCGACTTGCGGATCGTCCGCAGCCGCTCGTATCGGTCGTCGATCATCGCCACGCGGGCCGGATCGGGGTCGTAGACCGGCCCGTTGCGGCCATTGACCGCGCCGGCCGCGTCCCAGACCGTCCCGGCCCAGCCCATCGCCGGCGCCGCCATCGCCGCGGCCCCCAGAACCCCGCTCATCCGTGCATGTCCGACCCGCACCGGGCGGTTCAGCGCATCGGCCAGGGCCTGGGCCAGATGCGGGTTTGCTGCTGCGCCGCCGACCAGCGGGATCGGCCCCGAGGTCACCGTGCCGCGCTCGGCGGCGACCTTCGAATAGGCCCAGCGGGTGTTCAGAGCGACGCCCTCGATCACCGCCCGCTTGATCGAATCGATGTTGTGGCGCAGCGCCAGCCCATAGAACGCACCGCGCAGGCGCTCCTCGTCCACCGGCACCCGCTCGCCCGCGAGCCAGGGCAGGAAGAACGGATCGTCGGGCTGCGGCGCGCCGAAGTCGTGGTAGAACTCCTCGAGCCCCTCGCCGGCGTCGCGGGTCCGGGGGTCGAGCCCCTCGGCCAGCCATTGCAGCGACGAGCCGGCGCTTTCCTGCGTCGCGATCAGCATCGGCCGCATCCCGAAGGGCGAGGTGATGGTGGCGTAGGAATGCGCCACCGACAGCACCCGGCGGTCGAAGAACCCCGCGATCCAGCTCGAGGTCGACATGCAGAGGTGCAGCGCCCCATCCGCCACCGCGCCCGAGCCGAGCGCCGTTGCGGTGACGTCGCCGCCGCCTGCGACCACCGGGATCTCGGCGCGCAGACCCAACTGCCCGGCCGCCGGCGGCGTCAGCCCGCCCACCACGGTGTCGCCGTCGACGATGCGCGGCAGCTTCTCCATCGGGATGCCCAGATGCCGCAACAGCCCCGCCGACCAGCCCTCGCGCCCGCGCCGTGTGTCCATCAGCCAGGTCAGGTTGGCGCTGTCGGCGGTGGTGACGAACTCGCCCGTCGCCCGGTGCAGCAGCCAGTCCTTGACGTCCAGCAAATAGCGCGTCTTTTCATAGACCTCGGGCTCGTTCTTCATCACCCACAGCATCTTGCCCGGCGGGTCCATGCCGTTATGAGACGGCGCTCCGTTGGCCACCGGCAGCCACCGAAGCAGCGTGCCGACGCCGTAGCCCGAGATCCGCGGCCAGCCGCCCAGCACCTTCTGCATCAACGGCGCCGAGCGCTTGTCGAGCCACACCAGCGATGGCCTCAACGCCGCGCCGCGCGCATCGGTGCACACGAGCCCGCACATCTGCGCGCAGAACACGATCGCGCCGGTGCGCGCGCTTAGATCCGCGACCTCCGAGGCCAGCCGCGCCACCCCGCGCGCCAGCGCGCTCCACCAATCCTCGGGCACCTGTTCGGCTTGGCTCGGCCCGGGCAAGTGCAACGGATATGGCTCGGTCGCCGTGGCCAGAAGCTGCAGATCGGGCCCCACCGCGCCGACCTTCACGCCGGAGGTGCCGAAATCGGCCGCCAGGATCAGATCGCCTTGTGCCACCGCTGCCGCTGCCCCCGCCAGTTTGCGCCCCCGCAGGTGCCACGGCCCCGGCGCAAAGGCAACCGCTTGCATCCGCGCCCGGTTTCGGGGGATAGGCGCGGCAAACGGGGGCATGGGCCGTGGCCGAGACCGAAGACCCGATCGATCTGGTCTATACCTGGGTGGACGACGGCACTCCGGGCTATCTGGAGGTCCTGAACCGCCACGCCGCCGACCCGCGCGACCGCAACCCCGACCGCACCCGCGACAACCTCGACCTGATCCGTTATTCGCTGCGCTCGGTGGCGCAGAACTTGCCCTGGATCCGCAACATCCACCTCGTCTCGATGCGCCCGCAGGTGCCGCCTTGGCTCAATCGCGACCACCCGCAATTGCGCCTGGTGCACCACGACCAGATCATGGACGCGCGCGTCCTGCCGACCTTCAATTCCTTCGCTATCGTCAGCCACCTGCACCTGCTGCCCGGCCTCTCGCGCCATTTCCTCTATGTCGAGGACGACATGCTGGTGATGACGCCGCAGCTTCGGCCCAGCCTCTTTGCCCCCGACGGTCGGCCTTACGTGCATCTCAAGCCGAAGAAGGTGGTGCCGCGGGACCGGCTCGACCCGGCGACCGCGCGGCCCTGGAACCTCGCCCTGGCCAACGCCGACGCCGCCCTGTCGCAAAGCTTCGGCCCCGGCCCGCGCGACCACCTGATCCACGGGCCGCAAATTCTGGACCGCGAGGTCTGCGCCCGGATGGTGGCGGACTACCCCGATCTGATCGCCGCCACCCGCACCAGCCGCTTCCGCGCCGGCGACAACGTGCCGCCAGAGTTTCTCGCCCGCCACCTGGCGCTGGAAACCGGCGCGGCCGTGCGCGCGCCCTGGCACCTCAGCCGGCGCGTGCAGGGCTATATGTCGATCGAAAACCTCGCCCCCTGGACCTGGGCGCAGCTGACCCGGCTGCGGCTGCGCCGGCCGCAGACCGTCACCCTCAACGACAGCTTTGGCGCCAAGCCAAACCCGCGGGTCGAGGCCATGGTCAAGCGCCAGCTCGAGGCCTGGTTCCCCAAGCCCTCGCCCTACGAGACCCCCGCGACCAATTGACGGCCGCCTTGCGCTTTCCGCCCCCCGCGATACAGTCTACGACCAGCCTGAAACAGGACGCGGCGCGAATGGACCAATCCCCCAGCCAATTGCCCTCGGGCGGCAAGAAGGTCGGCATCTCGCCCCAGGCGCGGCGGCACAACGACATGCGCCGTACCGCGATCGCCGCACATCCCGAGCTCAAGGACGTCAGCGGCGCCGACTGGCGCACCGTCTTCGCCCTGCCGCTGCTGCTGGCCGTGCACTGGGGCATGGCCTGGCTCGTCGCCGACAGCTCGATCCTGGTGATCTTCCTGGCGTCGTTCTTCGTCGGCCAGGTCGTGATTCACGCCACCGGCGGGCTGGTGCATGAAACCGCCCACAAGCTGATCTTCCGCGAGCCCCGGCCCAAGCTGGCCTTCGATCTGGGTTTGGAATGGATTCTGGGCAGTTACGGCAAACAGCTCATCTATCAGCACGAACATATCACCAGCCATCATCCCTATATCGGCGACTACGAACGCGACTACGAGCACGAGGATATCTGCGCCTTCCAGTCGCGCATGAAACTGCGCCACGACAACCCGCGCATCCAGCATCTGCTGACCGGCCTCACGCTGGTCCTGCACGCCCTGCCGCTGGGCTTTCTGATCGGCGACGAGGTGCTGCCGCGGCTCAACGCCTGGATCACCGGGCGGCCCCAACGCGACCCGCAGCGCCATATCGAGGCCACGCGCGCCCCGGCCTGGCAAATGCGCCTCTTCATCGGCGTCTCGATCCTGTCGAACCTCACCCTGCTTCTGCTTCTTGGGCCCTGGGCACTGCTCTACCACCTCTGGGCGTTGTCGCTGTTTCTGGGCAAGTTCGGCATCTGGAACCTTGGCCAGTCGCTTTCCGAACACGAAGGCACCGACGACGACCAGCCCTCGCGCTCGACCTATGGCTGGGTCAACGCACTTTTGTTCAACACTGGCTACCACAACGAGCATCACACCTTCCCCAACGTCGCCTGGACCCGGCTGCCGTTTCTGAAGCGCACCGCGCCCGAGGTGTTCACCTCGGAGGCCACGAAATCCTATCTCGGCTATTGGCTCGACCACGTGCGGGGCGATTTCACCGCCAGCCGCAGGACGCCTCTGCACGACCAGGACCAGACCGCGCGCTGCGCCGGCACGGCACAAGGCTGACCGCCCCGGCGTCCAATCCGTTGTCCCCGGCGAGTCCGATTCGCGGGGTCGGCCGCCTGGCGCGTTTATCGGCTAGTCAACTGGACTCGGGTTTCCTGCCGAGGACGCTCTGATACAGGTCGAGGAGCTTCGGTCCCGTCCCGGCGATGTCGACCCGCGCCGCCTCTGCCGCGGCCCAGGCCCGAAGCTCGGCCGTCCGCTGCGGCGCCCGGGCCAGTTCGATGACGCGGTCGGCCAGCGCCGCGGCGTCGCCGGGCGGCACCAGCAGCGCGGCCCCCGGTCCCGTCAGCACCGAGCCATAGCCAGGATTCGCCGCCGCAACAGGCAACGCGCCGGCGGACATTGCCTCGACCAGGACCAGCCCGAAGCTCTCGCCATAGGGCGCCGGGGCCAGCAGCAGATCGGTCTCGGCCAGCAAGGCGCGGACGGCCGCATCGTCCGGTTGATCCAGGAAAGTCAGCCGGTTAGAGGTCGAAGCTAAAACCTCATCGCGCATCGGCCCGGCGCCGGCGACGGTCAGTCGCGCCTCCGGCACAGCCTCGGCGATTTGGGGCCAGGCGCGCAGCAGCACGTCGATGCCCTTGCGCGGCTCCAGCCGGCCGAGGCAGGCCAGCCGCAGCCCGTCGCCGGGCACCCGGTCGGCCGCCGCGTCGCGGAACCCCGCAAGGTCGATCGCCGGCGGCAGAACCTTCGCCTCAAGTCCCGGCAGCAGCGCCTGCAAAAGCGGCAGCGGCGACGGCGAGGGCACCACCACGACCCGCATATCTCGCAATATCCGCCGCGCGGCCCACCTGATATAGCGGTCGATGGGGCCCGTCGCCCCGGCCTTCGGCAACGTGGCATGCACCGTCGCCACCGCGGGCAGCCCCAGGGCGCGCCACATCTGCCAGGCCAGAAGCGGCGTCCAGGGCGTGTGCAGATGCACCAGCTCGGCCCCCCAGGCCCGAAGCTCGCGCGCCCAGGCCGCCCGCTGGCGCGCCGGCACCCAGCTGACCTCGAACCCGGTGCCGTGCATCTTCAGCGTCCGCGACCATCCCAACTCGACCAGATTTCCCTGCTGTTTTGCGGGTTTGCCGGGCGAAGGCGGGGCCAGGATCCGGTAGGCGTGACCCTCGGACTCAAGCCAGGCCGCCAGATCGCGCACATGCCGCTGCACGCCCCCGGGACGGTCCATCGCATAGGGGCAGACCTGGACGACCCTCATCGCCGAAGCGCGCGGAAGAGCGGCAGAAGCCCCTCGAGCACGTCGAGCAGCGCATAGACCAACAGCGCCGTCACCGCGACGCCGAGCCAGGGGCCGCTCAGCGCCAGAAATGGGATCAGCCCCGAGATTCCGGCCAAAAACACCGGCACCGCGTTGGCCGGCGTCACCGGCGGCGGCCCCCCGTCGCCGTCCTCCAGCCGGTCGCGCGTCGCGCGCGCCATCAGCCGCACCCAGGCCGCCGCGCAGGCCACCGCGGTCCAGCCCCAGCCCGTGTCCAGCGTCCGGTCGGCCAGGATCCCGATCGCGAGATAAAGAAACCCCCACTGCGCCATGTCGGTCAGGAAATCCACGTCCGCCCCGGCCCGCGAGGTAGTCCCGGTGACGCGCGCCAGGGTGCCGTCGGCGCAGTCGAGCACCTGAAACACCAGCCCTGCCACCGCGACCCAGATCCCGGCGCTCGCCAAGGGCAAACCATAGGCCAGGACCGGCAGCACCATGGCCAGCGCCAGCGCCGCCAGCGACACCGCCATCGCCCCCACGCCAAGCCGCACGAAGCCCCAGACCAGAAAGAATCCCGGCACCCGGCAGAGCAGTGCGGTCGACCAGTTGCCGCGCACCTCTTCGGCGAATTTCGCCGATTTCAGGTCCCCGAAGATGTCCTTCAGGGAATAGCCGTTTTCCACCGTCACGCCGGCTCCCCGCCTTGATGCCCCAGACCGCCTAGCATAGGGTCCGCGCCGGAGGCGAGCGGTTCTGTACCAACATCCAGGGGAGCCCATGACAGAGATCACCGCGATCATTCTGGCCGCGGGCCTTGGCGTGCGCATGGGACCGCGCGGCAAGCTGACGCCGAAGGGGCTGTTGCGGGTCGGCGGGGCGACGTTGATCGAACAGTCGGTGGCCGCCTTGCGCGCCTGGGGCGCGGCGCGGATCGTGATCGTGACGGGGCATCTGAGCGACCAGTTCGAGGCCCTGTTCGCCGGCTCCGACATCGAGCTGCGCCACAACCCGCATTACGCCACCACCGGCAACCTGCGCTCGCTGGCGGTGGGGCTCGAGGGCGTCGACGGCCCGTGCCTGATCCTCGAGGGCGACCTGATCTACGCGCCGCAGGTCTTGGATGCGGTCGATGGCAGCTCGAACCGGTTTTTGGTCTCTACCGCAACCGGCGCGGGCGACGAGGAATACGTCTGGGCCACCGGCGTGCAGGGCGGGCCGTTGCACATGGTCGAGGTGTCGAAGGACCTCGCCGTCCGTCCCGAACCGCCGCTGGGCGAAATGATCGGGGTGACCGAGCTGACCGCCGAGGCGGTGCGGCGAATGCGCCGTGTTGCGCTGGAGGTGCTAAGCCACGACCCCGAGGAATTCTACGAGGCCGGGCTGGTGGCGCTGAGCCGTGAGGACGCCATCGAATGCGTGCTGCTCGACGGCGTGCCCTGGGCCGAGATCGACGACGAACGCATGCTGGAGCGCACCGAACGCGAGGTCTATCCGCGGATCCAGGCCTGGCGCGCGCTCAAGGCCGCGGGCGGCTCGCCGGCGGCCTAACGCTCAGGCGGTCCGCCAAAGGAACAGCGCGGCAAGGCCGAAGGCCAGCGCCGGCGCTCCCAGCGTGGCCAAGGGCGCCGACAGCACGCCGAGAGAGCCGAGCGCCCAGAACACCTTCAGCGACACCACCGCGCTGTAGCCGAGCGCGGCGAGCCCGATCAGGCGCGGGATTCGCATCTGCCGTCCGGTGAAGCCCGCCTGCGCCAGCACCATGCCCAAGAGCGCAAAGCTCACCGGCGCCAGCCAGACCGTTATTCTGCGCCACAGGGCGACGTCGACCTGGGCGGCGTTGCGGTAGCGGGGCAGCGCGTCAAGGGCGCGCAACGCGGCCTGCGGCAGGTAGAACTCCGGCACGCCCAGATAAGTCAGATTTTCCGGGATCAGCTCGAGCGTAAGCGCGAAATCTTCGAAATCGAGGGTCTGACCGCCCTCCTTGGGCTGCCAGGCGGTACCGTCAAGCAGCACCCATCGGATCGGCTCGTCGCCCGGCACCAACTGTCCGGCGGAATAGATCGCGGTCAACCGCGGCGACCGGATGCCGGTGAACAGCAGCACGTCGCGCATTTCGGGCGGGTCAGTGCGGCGGACCTCGCCGCGGATCGCCGTGTCGCCGCTGACGAACCAGCGCTCGCCCTCGACCCAGTCTTGCCGAAACCGGCGGGCATAGTCGCCGAAACCGGTCTCGACCTGGGCCCAGACCGCCGCCGGGCGCCAGCGCGCCTCGAGCCCGCCGAGTAGCACACCGGTGACAAGCCCGACCCAAAGCACAGCGGCGGACATCCGCAGCACCGATGCGCCGGAAGTGGCCAGGATCACCGTTTCAAGCCGCGCGCGCCGGAAGATCTCGGCCAGGAAGACACCGAAAAAGCAGGCGATGGGCAGCATCCGGGCAAGAATGTCGACGGCGCGTTGACCGAGATACGGCAAAGCCAGCGCCAACAGCGATGTCTCGCTGTTTTCTGAAGCGCGGCGCAGGGCGGGGAAATGCTCGGCCAAATCGATGGTCCAGGCCACCATCAACAGGATGAAGGTGACGAGCGCGATCATCCGCATGTAGTCGCGCACCGCACGCCTTGTGGCGATGCCGAAGAGCGCGCTGCGCAGGCCGGCGACCCGGTCGCCGCGCACCGCGGTCATCCCGCGCCCCGGTTGGGCGTGATCATCGCCTCGCCGCGAATTAGGATATAGGCCAGCGGCACCAACAGCCCGACGGCGAAGGTGGCGGCGGTGCTCAGCCAAAATCCCTGCGCGCCGAGCGCTGCGGCGTCGCCCAAAGCGGCACGGCCCAAGATGTCGGCCACCAACACCGCGACCGCGGCAGCCGGCAGGGCGAGATAGCGACCGGGCCGCGTGCCGGCCCAAGACGCGCCTGCAACGGCGATCAGCGCCGCGACGGGGCAGAGCAGGGCGCGTGCCAGCATCTCGCCGAACCGTCGCGTCGGTTCGGCCGCCGCCGCATCCCCGAGGGCCAGCGGCAGGCCCAGACCGATTTGGTACAGGTAAAGCTCATGGCCTCTTCGCGCCTCGTCCGCCGCCTCGACCACCTGGCTGACCTCGAAATCCAGCGTGACGTTGCGCACGTTGATCGTGGCGAAGTCCAGCGTGGCGCGCCCTCCGTCCGCTGGCTCTTGGCCGATCTCAGGTGCGCTGCGGTCGGCGATATAGTCCCGGAACCCTTCAAGCTGGATCTGATAGCCGTCATCGGCATTGGGCCCGACCACGGTCCAGTCGTCAGCCTGGCTGACCCGCCAGGCGCCATTGGCCTCGGGGTTGTAGACGAAGACATGGCCGCGCTCGGCATCGGGATCGCTCGACGGCGTGGCGATGATCGTCCGGCCCTCGAATTGCCGAATGGCGCTGCTGGGGCCCGGCGTTGTCAGCTGCTCGACGACATATCGCGCCTGCAAGTCCTGCATGGTCAGTCGCATGGCGAAGAATGACATGGGGATCACGAAGCCGGACAGAAGCAGGCTCGCGACAAATCCCAGAAACCCCACCCACAGCGCATAGACCGGGATCCGCTGCCACCGAACGCCCGCCGAGGCGCAGATGATCAGCTCGCTGTCGTCCCGCGCGGCGGTGATGGCGAAATAGACGCCCAGCATTAGCGCCAGCGGCAGCGCGAAATCGATCATCTGCGGCGAGCGGTAGAGCAGCAGCAGAGCCACGTCGAGCGCATTGCCGCCGTTCGACACTGCGCGCTCCATCACCGAGGTGAAGGTGTCGGACAGAAAGATCACTTCGACCAGCAAGAGGATGCCCCAGACAGTGCGCATCGTGCGCCGCCTGAGAAGCCGCACCATCGGGCCGCCGCCGATCATCCTCGATTGCCTGGTATCTGGGTGCCGATCACGGGGCCGAGTGTGCGGCGGCGGCGGGGCATTTTCAAACAGGTTTCAGGGCCGCCCGCGCCGGTCAGGCCCAGCCGGCCAGCACCGCCAGCGCCGTGACCCCGGCGCCGGCAGCGATCCAGGCGTCGGTGATGTCGAGCAGCCCGCCCTGCAGCCGGAGGATCGGCGGGTAGTCCTTGACCCCGCCCTGGCGTTTCAGCCGCGAGGCGGCGAGGTCCCCGGCCAGGGCGAGCACGCCGACGTAAAGCGCAAAGCCCGCCGAGGCCAGGACAGGCGCGCCGAACAGCAGATATCCCACCAGAGCCGCGGTCAGCATCAGCATCACCGCGCCCGCCGCCAGCCCCTCGACCGTCTTCTTCGGGCTCAGCACCGGAAACGCCTTGGTGCGGCCCAGGATCTTACCGCCGAGCAGGGCGTAGCTGTCGAAGGTCTCGACCAGGAAGAACGCGGCGAGCAGCCAGGCGCCGAGGTCCTGGAAGCCTGCGGCGACGAACAGAACCAGCGGCAAGCCGGGGAAGGCGGCCAGCGTGAGTACGTGCTGGGGCGCCGTCGCGGGGGAGCGGGGCCGGCTGACTGCCAGCCAGGCGAGGGCGAGGGCGGCCAGCGCCGGCCAGAGCAGCAGGTCGAGCGGCAGCAGGGCCAGCGCCACGACCGTGGCGGCGAGAAGCGGGCCGGCGAAGCGGGCGCCCCCCGCAACCGACGCGGCCTCGTGACCCACCCGCAGCGCCAGAGCGATCAAAGCCGCCGCCAACACCCAGCCACCAAGCCAGACCGCTGCCACCGCGGTGACGACGATCAGCGCTTCGGTGTGCAGGATCGCCAGCGCCTCGGCTGCCCCGGGCCGGGTCTTGGGAAACAGCATTAGCGTCAGCACCGACCCATAGCCCGCGGCCAGCAGCACCAGGCAGGTCAGCGCCATCACGGTGAGGTCGAGCGCCACGCTCAGCCGTCCTTGCGGCGCACGATCCAGCCCTGCCAGGCGCGCAAGGCAGGACCGAGCAGGCTGTGCAGGCCCAAAAGCGCGCGCATCTGAACCCCGGGCGCGGCGGCGAAGCGGCCCTTGTCGGCGCGCGCCAGGATCACCCGGGCGACGTCCGCGGGCCGCCACAGCCCGCCGCCGGCGGTGATCTCCTTGGTGGCCGCCGATTTCAGCCGGTTCTCGGCCTCCAGCATCGGCGTGTCGGTGTCGGGCGGGTAGGCGAGCGTGACACTGACCCCCTTCGGCGCCAGTTCGACCCGCAAGACCTCGGCCAGGCCGCGCATCGCGAACTTCGTCGGCGCATAGGCGCTGTAGCCGTAGATGCCGAAAAACGCCGCGCCGGAGGCGACGAAGACCAGCTTGCCGCCCGGCGCCATCGCCGGGACGCAGGCCTTGGCGAAATAGAGCGCGCCTTGGTAGTTGATCCGCATGTGCCGGTCATGGGTGTCGAGGTCCTGGTCGGCAAAAAACCCCGGCTCGGCGATCCCGGCATTGGCGATGGCCCAGCCGGGGCCCCCGAGGTCGGCGATCGCCTGGTCGACCGCCGCCAGACAGGCCTCGCGGTTACCGACATCGACGGCGAAGGTCGCGACCTTAGCGCCCTTTGTCTCTGACTCGATCACTTCAGCTGCGGCCTGCAACCGATTGGCATCGCGGGCAAAAAGCGCAACCGAATGTCCCCGTCGTGCGAGCAGCCGCGCCAGTTCGAGCCCGATGCCGCTGGAGCCGCCGGTGATGAAGGCGGGGGCCGTCATGGGCGCCTAGGCGTCGCCGGCGAAGGCCAGCAGGCGGTCATAGGCCTCGGGGTCGTCGATCTGCACCGGCGGATGCTTGAAGAGAAACGCGCTTGCGTCCTGGATTGGGCCGGCCAGACCGCGGGTGCGGGCGATGCGGGCGCACCGGATCGCGGTGATCGCCATCGCCGCGGCGTTGGGCGAATCCTCGACCTCCAGCCGCATCTCGACGCTGGTCCGCGCCCCGCCCAGCAGCCGACCCTCTAGCCGCACATAGGCGACCTTGCGGTCCTGCAGCCAGGGCACGTAATCCGACGGGCCAATGCGGATATTGCCGTCCGCCAGCCGCGCATCCATCGCCGACTGCACCGCCTCGGTCTTCGATTCGCGCTTCGTCGCCAGCCGGTCCATGTCCATCATGTTCATGAAATCGGTGTTGCCGCCGACGTTGAGCTGGTAGGTCCGGTCGACCTTGACCCCGCGCAGATCCGCCAGATGTGCCAGCGTCCGATGCACCACGGTGGCGCCGAACTGGGCCTTGAAGTCGTCGCCCAGGATCGGCAGGCCGGCGGCCTCGAACTTCTTCGCCCAGGCGGGGTTCGAGGCCAGGAAGACCGGGATGCCGTTGACCACCGCGCAGCCCGCGGCCAGCGCGCAATCGGCATAGAACTCAACCGCTTCCGCCGAGCCCACCGGCAGGAGGATCACCAGCACCTCGGCCTCGGCCGCCTGCAGCACCTCGACCACCTGATCGCGCGACAAGGCCGGGGCGTCGGAGGGCACGAAGCTGACTTCGGGCGGCTGGTTGCGCATGAACGCCGAGACGCCGTCGAGATCGGGGCCGCGATGCACCGGCGCGGTCTGGTCCGACAGCAGGTCCCAGAACACCTCGGTGCAATTGGGTTCCGCCAGCACCGCCTCGCCGATCGGCCGGGCCACCTTGCGGCGGTCGACGTCGAATCCGGCCACCACCTCGATGTCCTCGGGCCGCAGCCCGCCCAGGACCGGAAAGCTGACCCCCACGGCGTCCGGACCCTTGGCGCGGCAGTAGGAAATCGCCTGCACCAGCGAGCTTGCGCAATTGCCGACGCCGGCGATGGCGGTGCGGATCGGCCCGCCTGTGGGTGCGCTCATGGATCCCTCGATCAGGTTCTTGTCGTCGGCGCGCTTTTGGCATGGGCAGTGCCAATGCGCCAGTGCGTTATTGCGAGAATTCGCCGTCGGTTACGGAGAAAAGCTCACTGAGCGCACGGCCCGTCTCGGGGTCAATCCCATGGAACGAAAACGCCGTCACCCGGGGCAAGAGCCCGCTTTCGTCGACGCTGACGAAGCCGTAGACCGGACGCACGAGCCGGCCGCCGATCCGGGTCCGGACCTCGGCCTTGAACGGGCCGGCCTGGCGCAGGCGCATCGGGAACATCGGCGCGGCGACGGCATTGACGATCCATTCGCCCGGCTGGTCCAGCGGCCGCACCCGCATCCCGAAGGCAAAGCGCCGCTCGAAGGCGCGCAACGCCATGCGCTCGCCGGTGGTGTTGTAGCGCCGCCAATAGACCTGCGCCGGCCGGTCGGGATGCAGAACGCCGCTGCCGTTGAACCGCGCGGTATAGACCACGGTGTTGGGGTTGGTCGAACGCTGGATGAAAAACAGCTGGTTCGGCTCTTTCGGCACCGGCCAGTCGGGGCGGATCAACGGCAGCCGGGCGGCCTCCGTCACCTTGACGCTGGTCAGGCGCGCGGCTTGAGCGGGTTTGGCAATACACAGCGCCAGAGCGCCGCCGATCAGCGCGCGGCGGGACACATACATCTTACAGGCGAAGCCTCTCGATTAGGACGAAACCATTTGCACGGCGACGTTACCATGCACCGCCGCCGCAGCAACATCGACGGCACGGACGATGTCCTCGTCGCGATGTTCCGCCGAAAAGAAGAAGCGGATGCGCGGCTGGTCCTTGGGCACGCCGACCTGCACGATCGGCGGGGCGTAAATGCCGTGCTCCATAAGAACCTGGCTGACCATCATGGTCTGCTCGGGGCTGTCGAAAAACAGCGGCACCACCGCCTCGCCGATGGCATCGCCCGGGTTCAGCCCCGCAGCGCGGGCGCTGTCGAGAAACAGCCGCGACTTGGCCTTCAGCCGCGCGACCCGATCCTTGTCGCCGCGCAGAATGCCAAGCGCTGCCCGCGCACTGGCGACTGTGGCCGGTGCCAAGCCTACCGAATAGACAAATCCCGGCAGCGTGAACCTGAGCCACGCGATCACATCCTCCGAGGCACAAATGAACCCCCCGGATGAGACGAAGGATTTCGACAATGTGCCGACGCTGAGCTCGATGCGGGACGGGTCGATGCCGAAATACTCGGTCACGCCCCGACCGTTCTCGCCCAAGACGCCGTAGGAATGCGCCTCGTCGACAAGCAGCCAGGCGTCGTAGCGCTCTTTCAGCGCCACCAGGCGCGGCAGGTCGGGAATGTCGCCGTCCATCGAATAAAGCCCTTCGACGACGACCAGCACGTGCCGGTAATCGCCGCGCACCGCCTCCAGCCGGGCCTCGAGGTCGTCGAGATCGTTATGGGCGAAGGTCTGGCATTCCATCTTGCCCGACTTGGCGCCGATCACGATCGAGTTGTGCGCCAACTCGTCGATCAGCACCAGATCGCGCGGCCCCAGCAGGTGGTTGATCAGGGAAACGTTGGTCAGGTAGCCCGAGATCATCGCCAGGACGTCGCCGACGCCCAAGAACTCCGCCAATTCCCGCTCCAGCGCGCGATGGGTGCTGCGCTCGCCGCCGACCAGACGCGACGCGCCGGCACCAGACCCGAATTCCCGCAGCGCGTCCGATGCGGCCTGCAGAACGTCGGGATGTCGGGCGAGGCCGAGGTAGTCATAATGGGCGAGGCTCACGTAGCCGTCGGGTTTCGACCGGTACATCTGCTCCAGCCGGTCGACGGGGACAAAGTAGGGATGGCCCTTTTCGATGATCGACTTGCCGGCTAACCGAAAGCGGCGCTCTGCAACTGCAGCAAAACTCGGCCGCTCAGGCTTGCCGTTTGAACCCATCATGTCCCTCCATGGCAGCGCGCTGCCTGTCCCGCTCCGAGCGGACCCTTCGTTTGGGCTAACCTAACCGATTTGTCTAGGGTCACAAGCCTGTTGCGCGTCGGCTGCGGTAAAAACGCGCGCAGGCCCGCGCCTGTAATTCTCTGAAATGATTGGTGACGCCGCGCGCGGCCGTTCCGCCTGCCCGAGTCGTAGGCAGTCCGGTCTCCGCCGACGCCGCGCGCTCCTTGGCGAGAAGCGGCCGAACCACGGTCGTCAATACGGCAGGGCGGACCCGGATCGGCAGGCGTCAGCCGGTCGACAGCCTGCCGGTAGGGACGATGATCGCTCACCGGATTCGCTCGTGAAACAACGGTGCAGGCCGGACGGATTTCGCCCGCAGCGGAGGCCTCGGCGTAGGGCGCTCGCACCGTGTCCGGAACGTCCCCTTGGCAGCGCTTCGCAGGTGTGTTCGCACCGTCGACGGTCGGGACTTGCCGCTGCCGTCGCGGCACGCGGGACGGGTCGGGATCGGCGGGAACTCGCCGACGCGCGCCGGCTCACGGATTAGCGCTGGACCGGTGCCGCGGCGCCGGTGCGCGGAGATCCGGCCCGGGGCAGGGGGTGAGCGTCGGGCCATTGGCCGCAGCCTGTGCACCACCCGCCGGCCCGCTGCGACATTTCCGTCGCCGCGCGCGCGGCCCAACACCGTGACCACTGGCAAATCGTCGCCGAACATGGCAGGTGCGGGGCCGTTTGATGCCGGCTGGAGACGGGGCGATGGGTTAGATGCCGGTCAAGGTGCGGGTCTTTCCGGACCTCGACTTGGTCTATACGCGCTACAGCGGCGCGGTGGCGGTCGACGACCTGCGCGCGGCACTGCGGCAGATGGCGGCGGCGCCGGGTTACCGGGTGCAGATGGCGCGGCTGATCGACCTCAGCGCGGCCGAGGACTTCGCCTATCGCTTCGACGAGATCCTCGACATGAGCCGTCCTGTCCGCGCGCTCTACGACAGCAGCCCCGAGCCGATCCGGATCGCCTATATCGCGCCGACCGAGGCGGCGTTCGGCATGGCGCGCATGTTCGAGACGCTGATCGGCGACAGCGACCGGCTGAGTGTCGCGACGTTCCACAGCGCCGCGGAGGCGCTGGCGTTTCTAGGGTTGCAGATGTCGATCGAAGACCTTCGGCGCCGCTGATCAGTCGAGCCCGGCAAGGTGGCTGGCGCAGCCGGTGAGCGCAGCGAAGTCGTCTTCGATCACCGACACGCCAAAGGTCTGCATGAAGCCTGCGAACCGGCCCTTATCGCGGAACCAGTCGTCGAATTTCAGCCGGGCGAGATGCGGCGCGAAGGCCCGTGCGACGCCGCCTGAGAGATAGACGCCGCCGAACGGTAGGTAGATCAGCGCCAGGTTGCCCGTGACCGTGCCGAAGAGCCGCACGAAGACCTCGGCCGCCGCATCCGACCTCGGGTCGCTGCCGTCGGCAACCGCGTCCATGATGTCCTTGGCCAGCTTCTCGTCGGTCTCGCCGTCTTCTTCGGCCAGCCAGCGGTAGATCCGCTCCAACCCGCGCCCCGACAACACGTCCTCGACGCCGGGCACCCCGTGGAAGGTCTCGACATATTGCGACAGCCGCAGATCGGCCTCGGTGCGCACCGGCATCGTGGAATGGCCGGCCTCCGACGGCGTCACCAGCCGGCCGCGGCCCGTCTCGTAGACCGCAGCGGCGTTGAACCCGGTGCCGACGCCGACCACCAGCTTGGCCGCTTGCGGGCTGTGTTCGGGCGTCGGCACGATCACCCGCAGCTTGTCCGCCGCCAGATAGCCCAAGGCGTGGCCCTGGGCCTGCAGGTCGTTCAGGATCGCCACCGTTTCGGCCCGGGTGGCGCGTGCCAGCGTGTCCTTGTCCATGCGCCAGTCGAGGTTGGTCAGCTCGCCGACCCCGTCGCGCACCGGTCCCGCCACGGCGACGCAGGCGCCCGAGCAATCGACGTTGCCCTCGCTTGCGAGGAACTCGGTCAGCACAGTCTCGAGCCCCGGATAATCCTTGTTGCGGAACCGCTTGACGGTCTCGGGCAGCAGGGTCAGCCCCTCGGCCAGCGCGACCCGGGTGTTGGTGCCGCCGATATCGGCGACCAGCGAATAGGTGTCAGCGGGACGGGATGGCATGGCGGTCAGCGGGCGAGGGCGGTCTGCAGCGCGTAATAGGACGCTTTCGGGGTTCTTTCCAGCGTTTCGAAATCCACATGGACCAGCCCGAAGCGTTTGTCATAGCCCAACGCCCATTCGTAGTTGTCCAAGAGCGACCAAATGAAATAACCGCGCACGTCGGCGCCGTCGGCGATCGCGTGGCGGACCTGGGCCAAGTGTCTGTCCAGATAGCCGATGCGCTCGGGGTCGTCGGCGGGGCGATCGGGCGGCGCGTCGGCGGACATGCCGTTTTCGGTCACATAGATCGGCAAGCCATGGGCATACTCCCTGTCGATCCAGGTCAGGAAATAGTGCAGACCCTCCGGCACGATCTCCCAGCCCATGCTGGTCGTCGGCAACCCGGCGGTCAGCTCGCGGAAATCGCCCGGCAGCCCGCTTGGGCCACGCGCGATCAGCTTGCGGGTGTAGTAGTTGATGCCCAGCCAATCGACCGGTTCCGCGATCACCGCCATGTCGTTCTGCCAGCCCGCGGGCATATGCGGAGCCAGAAGCTCCAGAACATCGGTCGGATACTCGGCGTTGCGCATCGCCCCCAAAAACCACCGATTGTAGATGCCATCATAAAGCTTGGCCGCCGCAGCGGCCTCGGGCGTGTCGTCGGCGGGCATCGTGTATTCGTGGTTGGTGACGCAGCCCAAGTTCCGCATCCCCAAGGCCCGCATCGCCTGGATCGCGCGGCCATGGGCGAGTCCGACATGGTGCATCGCCCGCGCGGCGGCCCGGATGTCGCGCATCCCCGGCGCATGCAGTCCCAAGAAATGCGATAGCCAAGCCACGCACCACGGCTCGTTGATCGGTGCCGCGGCATACACCCGGTCGCCGATCCGGCGCATCAGGACGGTTGCAAAATCCGCGAACCAATCGGCGATGTCCCGATTGCGCCAGCCCCCCAAATCGGCGAGCGCCGAGGGCAGTTCCCAATGATAGAGCGTCGCATAAGGCTTCAGCCCGCGCGCCAGCATCGCATCGACCAGACGGTCGTAAAAATCGAGACCGTCCGGGTTCGGCGTCCCGCGCCCTTCCGGCAGCACCCGCGCCCAGGAGGTCGAGAACCGGTAGGCGTCGAGCCCCATGCCGGCGGCGAGATCGAGATCCTCGTCGAACCGGTGGTAATGGTCGCAGGCCCGCGCGCCGTTTTCGCCGCGCACCACGTTGCCAGGCGTCGCGGCGAACGTATCCCAATGCGTCGGCCCGGCGCCGCCGAAGCCATGGCCCTCGATCTGGTACGACGACGTGGCGGCCCCGAACAGGAACCCGGGCGGGAAATCGGTGCGCTTGAGATCCATCGCGGCAGTTCCTGTGATCGCTAACATCGCCGCCTATAGGACCATGCCGTGCCGTCCGCCAGCGCCTATTGCGGAACCGGCCCGGTGGAGCCGCCGACAGTCAACTCGGCCTCCAGCAGATGCTGCCGCGCGGGCTGGTGCGGGTCCTGCACCAGCTCGATCAGCCTCTCGGCACAAAGTCGTCCGGCCAGCCGCACCGAGGACCGCGTCGCGGTGAAGGTCGGCACCACGCCGCCGTTTCTGAGATAGCTCAACTCGTCGTCATAGGTGATCACCGACACGTCGCGGCCAAGCCGCAATCCGGCTTCTTCGACGGCGCGGCGGATGCCCAACGAGGCGATCATCGAGGCAGACAGGAACGCGGTGGCGGGGTCGTCCGCGCCCAGGATTTCCCGGGCGGAGGCATGGCCGTAGGCCTCTGTCATTTCGTCGGAGCGGATCAGAGCCGGGTCCACCGGCACCCCGCGCAGAGACAGGGCGTCGGTATAGCCGCGCAGCCGCCGGGCGGCGAAGTCCATCGATTCGAGCCCGTTGATCAGTGCGATACGGCGGTGCCCGAGATCCAAAAGGAACTCGGTTGCGCGCTGGAACGCCCGGCGGTTGTTGACGTCGATCCAGTTGTAGTCGGTGCCGGACCGTGAGGCGCGGCCATGCACCACGAAGGGCAGGCCGATCTCCTGCAGAAGCGCAATGCGCGGGTCGTCCTCGCGCGGCCCGTGCACGATGATGCCGTCGACCGAGCCCTTCATCGCCAGTTCGCGATAGGCGGCCTCTTCGCGCGCGTCCGGCACCACCGACAGCACCATGTCGTAGCCGTGGCGCATATAGGCTTCGCCGGCACCGGCGATGAAGTCCGAGAAAATCGGATTGACCATCTCGTGCTGGCTAGAGACCGGGATCACATGGCCCACCGCCATTGCCCGGCCGGTCGCCAGCCCCTTGGCCCGCGCGTTCGGACGGTAATTGTGTGCCGCCGCCGCCTGCAGCACCCGCTGCCGCGTGGATTCGGCGACCTCCGGGTAGCCGTTCAGCGCCCGGCTAACCGTGGTCTGCGACAGTCCGAGACTGCGCGAGAGCTCTTTGAGGTTCATCGCCATGTCGTGCCAAAGCGCTTTGAATCCGTCCCGACGGTAATCCTGACGCGCGCGGGCGTCAAAGCCTGTTTCTCGCTGCACCGCAGAATTAACATGTTAAGAAATCAAGGGGATCCACGGCCAAAGGGCGACATCCGTGATTGACAGGCTGGCGGCAATGCAGGACTGTGAAGCCGTTCAAAGCGCTTTGGGATTGATTCCATGCGCTCAAGGGTTTTTTGCAGATGGCGCCGAAAAGGCGCCGCAACGGGAGGACAAACATGAAATACGCGCTTCGTACCGGCGCCGCCGCGCTTGCGTTGACCGCCGGGATGGCCAATGCCGGCAGCCACTCCGAACAGGTGACGGTCTTCGGCCCCTGGCTGGGCCCCGACCAGGAGAACGTCGAAAAGGTGCTCGCCGCCTTCGCCGAGGCCTCGGGCCACGACGTGCGCTACGTCGGCTCGGACAGCTTCGAACAGCAGATCATGGTCGATGCCGAGGCCGGCTCGGCCCCGAACGTCGCGGTGTTCCCGCAGCCGGGGCTCGCCGCCGACATGGCCAGCCGCGGCTTTCTGACCCCGCTCAAGGACGGCACCGGCGACTGGATCCGCGACAACTACGCCGCCGGCCAGTCCTGGGTCGACCTCGGCACCTATTCGGACGACACCGGTGCCGACCAGCTCTACGGCTTCTTCTACAAGGTCGATGTGAAGTCGCTGGTCTGGTACTCGCCCGAGAACTTCGAGGACGCGGGCTATGACATTCCCGCCACGATGGAAGACCTCAAGGCACTGACCGACCAGATCGTCGCCGATGGCGAGACGCCCTGGTGCATCGGGCTCGGCTCTGGCGGCGCAACCGGTTGGCCGGCGACCGACTGGGTCGAAGAGATGATGCTTCGGACCCAGCCGCCCGACGTCTACGACATGTGGGTGTCGAACGAGATGGCGTTCACCGACGACAAGGTGGTGGCCGCGATCGACGAATTCGGCGCATTCGCGCGCAACGACGACTACGTCGCCGGCGGCGCGGGCGTGGTGGCTTCGACCGACTTCCGCGATTCGCCCAAGGGCCTCTTCTCGTCGCCGCCGCAGTGCTACATGCACCGCCAGGCGTCGTTCATCCCGGCCTTCTTCCCCGAGGGCACCGTGGTGGGCGAGGATGCCGATTTCTTCTACTTCCCGGCCTACGAAGGCCAGGATCTGGGCAAGCCGGTCCTGGGCGCCGGCACGCTTTGGGCGATCACCAATGACAGCCAGGGCGCGCATGACCTGATCGCGTTCCTGCAGACAACGCAGGCGCACGAAATCTGGATGGCGCTCGGCGGCTTCTTGACTCCGCACAAGGGCGTCGACAGCTCGAAGTTCTCGGACGCGCCGACGGCCAAGATGAACGACATTCTCTTGGGCGCCACCACGTTCCGCTTCGACGGCTCGGACCTGATGCCGGGCGGCGTGGGCGCCGGCTCGTTCTGGACCGGCATGGTCGACTATGCCGGCGGCAAGCCCGCGGCTGATGTCGCCGCCGAAATCCAGGATAGCTGGGACGCGCTGAAATAAGCTAGGATTTGATCGGGCGCCCGCCTCGGCGGGCGCCGCAATCCATTTCCCGCGAGTTCCGCGGCAGGAGGACATCCATGACGACCAGATTTCTTGCATCCGCCGCGGCCCTGGCGCTGACGGCCGGCATGGCGGCGGCAGGCAGCCACATCGAGTTCAAGTTTCCGGTGGGCGAGGGCCCATTTAACTGGGACAGCTACAACGACTGGGCCGCCTCGGCGCCTGACCTCAGCGGCCAAAGCGTCACCATCTCGGGCCCCTGGCTGCAGCCCGAGGACGACTATTTCCGCGACGTGCTGGACTATTTCATGGCCGCCACCAACGCCGAGGTCACCTATGTCGGCTCGGATTCGTTCGAACAGAACATCGTCGTCGATGCCGAGGCGGGTTCTGCCCCGAACATCGCCGTCTTCCCGCAGCCGGGGCTCGCGGCCGACATGGCGGGCCGGGGGCTGCTCAACCCGTTGCCCGCCAGCATGGGCGACTGGGTGGCCGAGAACTACGGCGCGGGCGAAAGCTGGGTCGATCTCGGGACCTATCCCGACGAGAACGGCGCGGACCAGCTCTATGGCTTCTTCTACAACGTCAACGTCAAGAGCCTCGTCTGGTACAACCCGGAAAACTTCGAGGACGCGGGCTATGACATCCCCACGTCGATGGAAGAGCTGCGCGAGTTGACCGAAGCCATCGTGGCCGAGGGCGAAACACCGTGGTGCATCGGCTTGGGCTCTGGCGCCGCCACCGGCTGGCCTGCGACCGACTGGGTCGAGGACATCATGCTGCGCACCCAACCGCCCGACGTCTATGACGGTTGGACTACCAACGAGGTCGCCTTCAACGACCCGCGCGTCATCGCCGCGATCGAGGAATTCGGCTGGTTCGCCCGCGACGACGCCAAGGTGGCCGGCGGGGCCGGGACGGTCGCCGCGACCGATTTCCGCGACTCGCCCAAAGGCCTCTTCTCGTCGCCGCCGCAATGCTACATGCACCGCCAGGCGTCCTTCGTACCGGCCTTCTTCCCTGACGACGTCGAGTTCGGCCTCGACGCCGACTTTTTCTACTTCCCGGCCTATGCGTCCAAGGACCTCGGCAGCCCGGTCCTCGGCGGCGGCACGCTGATGGCGATCACCGATCCTTCGGACGCGACATCGGCCTTGATGGAATTCTTCCAGCTGCCGGTGGCACATGAGATCATGATGGCGCAGACGGGGTTCCTGACCCCGCACAAAGGCGCGAACCCAGAGGCGTATTTGAACGATACACTGCGCAAGCAGGGCGAGATCCTGGTCAACGCCACCACCTTCCGCTTCGACGGTTCCGACCTGATGCCGGGCGGCGTGGGCGCGGGGTCGTTCTGGACTGGCATGGTCGATTTTACCGGCGGCAAGGACGCCGCGGCCGTGGCCGACGAGATCCAGGCCAGCTGGGACGCGCTGAAGTAGTCTCGCTCACGGGACCTCACACCACCGATCCGGGCCGCATCAGGCCCGGGTCCAACACCAGCAAAGACGCCAACGCCGGGAGGGGCAAATGCATCCAGCATTACAAGGTCTTCTGACCATCGTGATCGGCGTGGGCGGCTGCGTCGGCTACTTCTATTTCTCCAACCAGATCCTCGACAGGGTGATCTTCCCGGCCCGCGGCACGAATGCGGGGCGCAACATCAACCGCGCCAACATGGTGCGGCCCTGGCTGTTTCTGTTCCCGGCGATCTTCGCGCTCGGGCTCTACCTGGCCTATCCGGTGTTCGAGACGCTGCGCCTCAGCGTCACCGACCGCGACCTCGGCGGCGCCTTCGTGGGCTTCGACAACTACACGCAGATGTTCGGCGAGGCGAAGTTCTGGGAGGCGCTCAGGAACAACATGCTGTGGCTTCTGATCGTGCCCGCCGCCGCCACCGGGTTCGGGCTTCTGGCCGCCCAGCTCACCGACCGCATCAGTTGGGGCAACCTGGCGAAATCGCTGATCTTCATGCCGATGGCGATCAGCTTCGTCGGCGCCGCGGTGATCTGGAAGCTGGTCTACGACACCCGCCCCGTCGAGCAGGACCAGATCGGTGTACTGAACGCGATCTGGCTGGCCTTCGAGCCCGGCTTCGCCTCGACCCTGATTCTGAAGCTGGGGCCGGTGGCGATCCTGGCCTGCCTGGTGGTCGCCGCGCTGTCGGTGATCGGATGGGTGGTCGGGACCATCCCGCGCATGGCCACCGATTTCGGCGACTGGTTCGGGTCGGGCCTCAAGGTCGCGGTGATCGCGGTGCTGATCGGATCGATCGGCTATCTGATGACCCAGATGCTGAACATCGTGCGCTGGACGCCGCCCTATGGCGAGCCGCAGACCTGGCTAACGCTGGGCTTGTGGAACAACTTCTTCCTGATGGTGGTGCTGATCTGGATCCAGACCGGCTTTGCCATGGTGATCCTGTCCGCCGCCCTGCGCGGCATCCCCGAGGAAACCGTCGAGGCCGCCATCGTCGACGGCGCCAACCCGTTCCAGATCTTCTTCAAGATCAAGGTGCCGCAGATCATGGGCACCATCGTCGTGGTCTGGACCACGATCACGCTGGTGGTGCTGAAGATCTTCGACATCGTCTTCGCGATGACCAACGGCCAGTGGGAGACCCAGGTCCTGGCCAACTACATGTACGACAAGCTGTTCCGGTCGTTCGACTGGGGCGTGGGCTCGGCCAGCGCGATGATCATCATGCTGCTCGTGACCCCGATCCTGGTCTGGAACGTCCGCAACGCCCGGAAGGAGATGCGCTGATGGCCGATATCGCTGACAGAGGCGCCTTCGCCACCGCCGCCGGCCAGATTCGCCGCGGTATCTTCGGGTCCAAGACGGAGGCCGGCGCCGCCGGGGGCAAAGCCACGCTGACCTGGGCCGTGCATCTCTCGGTCGCGCTGCTGGTCTTCCTGTGGCTGTTTCCCACCGTCGGGCTCTTCGTCTCGTCGTTCCGCACCGCCGACCAGATCGCCAGCACCGGCTGGTGGAAGGCGCTGTTCCCGGCCGAGCAGAACCTGACGATTCGTGCCGCCGCGCCCGAAACCCAGATCGAACAGGACGGGATGTTCGTGATCGAGGGCAACCTCTTCGAGGACGGCGCCGAAGCCGAGATCAGCGTCTGGGGCATCTCGTCGCGCGCCATCGGCGCCTTCGAGCCCGGCCAGACCGCCGAGCTGCGCCGCGGCGGCACCATCACGGTTCAGGCCGACGGCGCCTACCGGATGGAGAACGCGGACGCCTTCGAGGGCAGCCGCGGCCAGCGCGTCTTCGTCACCGCCACCACGCCGCCCGAATTCACGCTGGGCAACTACGACACCGTGCTCGGCAAGGACGTGGCGCGCAACCTGATCATCTATGCCGTCGCTGCGCTGATCTTCTTCTTCGTCCTGCGCTTCATCTTCCGAACCAACGAGTCGCCGATCGCCGGGGTCATCCCCGGGGCCGGGGGGCTGGTGCTGTTCGTGGCTCTGGCGCTGGTCTTCGGGCTGTCGAGCGGCGCGGTGGAGGGCGCGCAGACCACCGACGACATGGCCGGCGCGTTCTTTTCCACGCTCACGGTGACCATCCCCTCGACGATCATCCCCATCGTGATCGCCGCCTTCGCGGCTTATGCGCTCGCCTGGATGGATTTCCCCGGCCGCGCACTGCTGATCGCTGCGGTCGTCGCGCTGTTGGTGGTGCCGCTGCAGCTGGCGCTGATCCCGCTTTTGAAGCTGCACCTCGGCATCGGCATCGGCAAAGGCTATCTCGGCGTCTGGCTCGCCCATACCGGGTTCGGCCTGCCGCTGGCGATCTACCTGCTCAGGAACTACATGGTCGGCCTGCCGCGCGACATCATCGAATGCGCCAAGGTCGACGGCGCCACCGACTTTCAGATCTTCGTCCGCATCATCCTGCCGCTGTCGTTCCCGGCACTCGCCAGCTTCGCCATCTTCCAGTTCCTCTGGACCTGGAACGACCTGCTGGTCGCCAAGGTGTTCCTGATCGACGCCACCGGCGAGACCACGGTGATGACCAACGCCATCGTCGAGCTTTTGGGCACCCGCGGCGGCAATTGGGAGATCCTGGCCACCGCCGCCTTCGTCTCGATCGCGGTGCCGCTGCTGGTGTTCTTCGCGATGCAGAAGTACCTGGTGCGCGGGCTGCTGGCGGGGTCGGTCAAGTGAACCTGCTCGACCCCCAGGTCCGGACCGAGCCCGACGCGCCGGTCGATCCCAATTGGTGGCGCGGGGCGGTGATCTATCAGATCTACCCCCGCAGCTTCCAGGATTCGAACGGCGACGGCATCGGCGATCTCGCCGGCATCATCCACCGCCTGCCGCATGTGGCCGAGCTGGGCGTCGATGCGATCTGGATCTCGCCGTTCTACCGCTCGCCGATGCTCGATTTCGGCTACGACGTTGCCGACTATCGCGACGTCGACCCGATGTTCGGCACGCTCGGTGATTTCGACGCGCTGATCCAGCGGGCGCACGAATTGGGGCTGAAGGTGCTGATCGACCTGGTCCTCAGCCACACCTCGGACCGCCACCCCTGGTTCCACGAATCGCGCGCCGGACGCGACAATGCCAAGGCCGACTGGTACGTTTGGGCCGACGCCAAGCCTGACGGTTCGCCGCCCAACAACTGGCTCAGCATCTTTGGCGGGCCGGCCTGGGAGTGGGACGGCGAACGCATGCAGTACTACCTGCACAACTTCCTGATGGAACAGCCGGATCTGAACCTGCACAATCCGGACGTCCAGCAAGAGCTACTGGACGTCGCCCGGTTCTGGCTCGACCGCGGGGTCGACGGCTTCCGCCTCGACACGATCAACTTCTACTTCCACGACCCCGAACTGCGCGACAACCCGGCCCTGCCGCCGGATGCGCGGGACGATTCGATCGCGCCGTCGGTCAATCCGTATAACTGGCAGGACCACCTCTACGACAAAAATCGCCCCGAAAACCTTGAGTTCCTTCGGAAATTCCGCGCGGTGCTTGACGAATACCCGGCCGCGACCGCGGTGGGCGAAGTGGGCGACGCGCAGCGCGGGACCGAGATCCAGGCCGAGTACACCTCGGGCGGCGACAAGGTCCATATGTGCTATTCGTTCGATTTTCTGTCGGGCGATGCGCCGACCGGACGACGCTTTGCCAAGGTACTGAACAAATTCGACGCGTTGGCCAATGACGGCTGGGCCTGCTGGGCGTTTTCCAATCACGACGTCGCTCGGCATCCGTCGCGCTGGCAGCTCGGTGAAGAGGCGCTGCGGCTCTACGCCGCCCTGCTGCTCAGCCTGCGCGGCACGGTGTGCCTTTATCAGGGCGAGGAGTTGGGGCTGACCGAGGCTTATGTCGCCTTCGAGGAGCTGCAGGATCCCTATGGGATCCGATTTTGGCCCAAGTTCAAGGGCCGCGACGGCTGCCGCACGCCGATCCCATGGGTGCAGGATAGCGCCAATGGCGGGTTCTCGGACGGCAAGCCCTGGCTGCCTGTCGCCATGGAACATCTGCACCGTGCCGCGCTGGCCCAGGTGGCCGATCCCGACTCGACGCTCGCCTTCTATCGCAAAATGCTGGCCTTCCGCGCTCAGCACCGCGTCTTTGCCAAGGGCGAAATGCAGATCGTCGAGGCGCGCGAGGACTTCATTGCGATCACTCGTTCATTCGAAGACACGTCGGTCTTCTGCGCCTTCAATCTGGCCAACCAGGCTCAGCCGGTCACGTTGCCGCCCGGCGCCTGGACCCGCGCCGACGACGCGCCTTTCGAGGTGATCGAAAACGAACACGGCATAACGCTGCCGCCCTACCAGGCCTATTTCGGGCTCGGCGGCACATAAAAGACGACAAAGGGAGCGAGAGACATGGCCGATCTGAAACTGACCGACGTCGGCAAGACCTATGGCGGCTCGGTCGAGGTGCTCAAACACATCGATCTCGACATCGCGGCCGGCGAGCTGATTGTTTTCGTCGGTCCCTCGGGCTGCGGCAAGTCCACGCTGCTGCGCATGATCGCCGGTCTCGAGACGATCACCGCCGGCAGGCTGGAAATCGACGAGATGGTGGTCAACGACGTGCCGCCGGCGCAGCGCGGCATCGCCATGGTGTTCCAGTCCTACGCGCTCTACCCGCACATGACCGTGCGCGACAACATGTCGTTCGCGCTGAAGATCGCCAAGAAGACGCCCGAGGAAATCGATTCGGCGGTCAACAAGGCGGCGCGGATCCTGCAGCTCGAGCCCTATCTGGACCGGCTGCCCAAGGCGCTGTCGGGCGGCCAGCGCCAGCGCGTCGCCATCGGCCGGTCGATCGTGCGCGACCCCAAGGTCTATCTGTTCGACGAGCCCTTGTCGAACCTCGACGCCGCACTGCGCGTCGCCACACGGATCGAGATCGCACAGCTGAAGGAGTCGATGCCCGAGTCGACGATGATCTACGTCACCCACGACCAGGTCGAGGCGATGACGCTGGCCTCGCGCATCGTGGTTTTGGCCAACAAAGGCATCGCCCAGGTCGGCTCTCCCCTGGAGCTCTACGAGCGGCCCGAGAACGAGTTCGTGGCCCAGTTCATCGGCTCGCCGGCGATGAACCTGCTGCCGGGCGAGATCACCGGCACGGGCGCGCAGACCACCATCGCGCTCGAGGACGAGGGCACGGCGGTGTCGAACGTGCCGACGACCGGTGCCGACAAGGGCATGAAGGTCAATGTCGGCGTCCGGCCGGAGGATCTGGTCGAGGTCGAGGATGCGGAGGCGGGGTGCCTCTACGACGGCAAGGTGTCGATCCTCGAAGCGCTCGGCGAGGTCACGGTGCTCTATTTCGAGGCCGAACACGGCCGCGACCCGGTGATCGCCAAGCTGCCGGGGATCCATGACGACCTGCGCGGCAAGATGGTGCGGCTGACCGCCGACCCGTCCAAGGTGCACGTCTTCGCCAACGGCACCTCGCTGCTCTACCGCTAGCGCCGATCCGATTGAGGCGGCTCTGCCGCCGCTGGTGGGTTGCGCCGCCTGCGGCGTCGCGGTGGGCGAGGGGGTTTCACCCCCTCGCGCTCCCCCAGAGTATTTCCCACGAGAAGAAGCGGCGGTGCGGGCTCAGGCCAGGCTGGGCAGCCAGAGCACGATGCCGGGGAAGGCGACCAAGAGCGCGATGGTGACGCCGTCGGCGAGGAAGAACGGGGTGACGCCCTTGAAGACGTCCTGCACGCTGAGGTCGTCGCGCACGCCGGCGACGACGAAGCAGTTGAGCCCGATCGGCGGGGTGATCAGGCAGAACTCGGCCATCTTGACCACCAGGATGCCGAACCAGATCGCGCACATGGTGCCGGACATGCCGAAGGTCGACGCTTCCGCCGTGACAAACTCGCCGCCGTTCAGCGCCATGACCGCCGGGAACACCACCGGCAGCGTCAAGAGCAGCATGCCGATAGCGTCCATGAACATGCCCAGGACCGCATAGGCCAGAAGGATGCAGACCAGGATCAGCATCGGCGCCATCTCAAGCGAGGTGATCCAGTCGGAAAACGCCCCGGGCAGGTCGGCGAAACCCAGAAACCGCACGTAGATCAGGACGCCCCAGATGATCGCGAAGATCATCACGGTGAGTTTCGCGGTCTCGATCAGCGCGTCTTTGAGCGCACGCCAGCGCATGCCCTGGACCATCGCCATCACGAAGACGATGAAGGCGCCCACCGCGCCGCCCTCGGTCGGCGTGCCCCAGGCGTCGCCGAAGGGGTTGTAGACGAAGAAGATGATGATCACGACGACGGCCACGATGGGCAGGGCCGGGGGCAGGGCGGCGAAGCGCTCGCGCCAGCTAAACCCGCCGACGGGCGGGCCGACGGTCTTCAGCGTCAGCGCCAGACCGATGATCAGCGCGGCATAGACCACCGCCGAGAAGAGGCCGGGGATGAAGCCCGCGAGCAGCAGCTTGCCGACGTCCTGTTCGACGATGATGGCGTAGATCACCAGGATCGCCGAGGGCGGGATCAGCGAGGCCAGGGTGCCTCCGGCGGCCACGACGCCGGCCGCGAACTGCTTGTTGTAGCCGATCTTGAGCATCTCGGGGATCGCGATGCGGGCGAAGACGGCGGCGGTGGCGACCGAGGCGCCCGAGACCGCCGCGAACCCGGCGGTGGCGAAGACGGTGGAGACGGCGAGGCCTCCCGGCACCCAGGCGATCCACTTCTTCGCTGCCTCGAAAAGCGCCGTGGTCAGCCGCGCGTGATAGGCCAGATAGCCGATCAGGATGAAGGTGGGGATCAGCGACAGGGCGTGCGCCGAGACCTTGGAATGCGGCACCTGGCCGGCGATCTTGACGCTGATCTCGAGCGCCTTCCAGAACCGGTCCGGGTCATAGCCGAACTGGTCCCACCGCAGCCAGACCAGCCCACCGAACCCCGCGAGCCCGGCGGCGAAGGCCACGCGCATGCCCAGCACCACCATGACCAGCATCGCGCCCGTGGTCCAAAGCCCGATGGTGATCGAATCCATCAGTCGCCGCCCGTCAACAGCTCGGCCTCTTCGCGGGCCTGTTCGGCGGCCGACTGCACCAGCGGCACCGCGACGGGCGTCGAGAGGTTCAGCCAGAAGGCGCGCGCGTAGCCCCAGATCTGCAAGAGCAACCGCAGAACCAGCACCGCGAAGGCGATCGGCACGACGATCTTCGAGGGCCAAAGCGGCATGCTGACGTCGATCGAGCTGTCGCGGCTCCAATAGGGCCGCGCAAAATCGAAGCTGCGGTCGAAATGCGCCCAGGCGCCCCAGACGAGCGCGATCATCAGCACCAGGATCAGGATCGTGGTGATCAGCTCCATCAGCCAGAGGAGCCGCCCGCGCATCGCGCCGATGACGATGTCCATGCGGATATGCACCCCGTCGCGCTGCACGAAGCTGACGCCGAGGATCGCGATCACCGGCATCAGCGCCTCGATGTAATCGACATAGCCGAGCAGGGGTGCGCCGAAGAACTTGCGCCCCGTGACCGACCAGACGGCGAGGAACATCAGCGAAAACGCGGCGAGGCCGGAGATCAGGGCGGCGAAGCGCTCGAACGGCAGGAGCGCCCGGTCAAGCCGTGACAGAAGGCTTGAGTCTTCCAAGACGGCAGAGCTGCCGGCCATCTCGTCCCCGTCCCCTCGCGAAAAAGGCCGCGCCAGAGATCCGGCGCGGCCCAAGCCCGTTGGCGCGTCAGTTCGACATGCGCGCCTTTTCAAGCGTGCTGTTGACCAGGTCATAGAGTTCCTGGCCCGGCAGGCCCTGGCCCTCGATGTTTTCGATCCAAGCCGCGTGCGTCGGCGTGCCGGCGGCGGCCTTGAACGCATCGAGCTCACCCTGGGCCAGCTCGACCTTGGTCACGCCCTTTTCGGCCAGCACGCTGTCCCAGCGGTTCAGAAGGTCGCCGTAATTGGCCAGGTAGTGGTCGATCGATTCGCTGACCGATTCGTCGAGCGCGGCGCGGTGGGCGTCGCTGAGCCCCTCATAGGCGTCGATGTTGACCACGACGGGGCAGTTGACGGTGCCGGGGTTGAGGTTCGCGGTCCACCATTCGGCCTGGTTGATGGTGCCGAAGCTCAGATGCGCGTGCTGGGCGAAGGCGACGGTGTCGACGACGCCCGATTCCATCGCCTGATAGGCCTCGGTCGCGGTGACGCTGGTGGGCACGCCGCCCACGGCCTTGAACGCCTCGCCCAGGCCGCCGGTGGCGCGGACCCGCATGCCCTCGAACGAGGCCAGCGTGTCGCGCGGTTCGCCGGTGCCGACGATGTTGTATTGCGGCATTGGCGAGGTCATCAACAGCTTGGCGTTCCACTGCGCCATCTCGTCTTGCACCGCGGGGTGGTCGTAGACCGCATGGCTGACGGCGACCTCTTCGTCGAGGTTCGCCACGCCCAGGAACGGCAGTTCCAGCACCGTGATCAGGCGGTTCTTGTCGGGGTGGTAGCCGGCGCAGAACTGCGCCATCTCGAAGGCGCCGATCGAGATCCCGTCGAGGTTCTCGCGGTTCTTCGACAGGCCGCCATAGCTGATGTTGATGGTGAACTCGCCGCCGGTCTTTTCGCTGACCAGTTCGGCGAGTTTCTCCACATGCTCGGTGAAAGCCCGGCGCTTGCCCCAGAGCGAGGCGTTCCATTCGGTGGCCAGCGCCTCGCCGGCAAAGGCCACGGCGATGGCGGCAACCGCGGCGCGGCTGAGATAGTTCGACATGTTGGTCCTCCCGTGTTGCACATCTTCGTGATCTGCTGTCGGGTAACCTAAAGTGGCGCGCCGCGCGGTCCAACCCGAAAAAAGCGCGCGGTTTCAAGGGGAGAGCGCGATGGCGGCACCGGAAAACGGCTTTAAGGCGCGGATGCGCGCGGGCGAGATGCAGGTCGGCGTGTTTCTGGGCACGGCGAGCCCGGTGGTGGCCGAGATCGCCGCCGGTGCCGGGTTCGACTGGGTGCTGATCGACGGCGAGCACGGGCCGAGCGATATGCCGTTGGTCCAGGCGCAGCTGATCGCGCTGCAGGGCCGGGGGGCGGAGGCGGCCGTCCGGGTGCCGGTGGGCGAGGCCTGGATGCTGAAACAGGCGCTCGATCTCGGCGCGCAGACGCTGCTGGTGCCGATGGTCGACACCGGGGCAGAGGCCCAGGCGGTGGCCCGCGCCACCCGTTATGCGCCCCGGGGCACTCGCGGGCTGGCCGCCGGAATGGTGCGCGCCGCGCGCTACGGGGCCGACGCCGACTACATCGCCACCTCGGATGCCCAGATCTGCCTGATGGTCCAGGCCGAAAGCCGCGCCGCGGTCGACAACATCGATGCCATCGCCGGCGCCGACGGCGTCGATTGCGTCTTTGTCGGCCCGTCGGATCTGGCCGCCGACATGGGCTATCCGGGCGATACCGGCGCGCCCGAGGTCGCCGAGGCGATCGGCCATCTGATCGCCAGGACCCGAGCTGCCGGCAAGGCCGCGGGCATCTTCGCGGCCGATCCCGCGGGCCTGACGGCCTATCGCGACGCCGGCGTCACGGTGGTCGCGGTGGGCAGCGATATCGGCGCGCTGCGGGCCGGGCTTGCGGGGCTCGCCGGGGTCGCGCGGGAGCGGCTGGGATAGGCCCGGATGTTTCGCGCGCGAAACATTCCGCGGGGCAGAAAGTTTAGCCGCCCTGCGGCAAGCCGCTGATATCGCGACGGATCCGGATTAACCGTTTCTGCGGCTGCGAAAGGGCCGGGTCAGTCCACCGGCGCCACGCGCTTGAGATAGGCGGCGATCGCGGCGCGGTCCTCGCGCGGGAGCTGCGCGAGGTTTTCGACCACGTCGACCATATGGCCGCCGACGGTGTCGAACTCGGGCGTGAAGCCCGAGGTGAAGTATTCGACCAGATCGGCGGTCGACCAGTCGAGCTTGGCCGGCGTGATGTTGGGGATCTTGCCGGTGCCGGTGGGGTTCGGCGCGCCGGCGAGCCAGCGGCCGAAGTCCGGGCCGCCGAGCGCGTTGCGCGGCGTGTGGCATTCGCCGCAATGGCCGAGCGCCTCAGACAGGTAGCGCCCGCGCTGCTCTTCCTCGGTCAGATCGCCCGCGACCACCCAGCCGTCGCGGGCGAAGAGCCATTTCCAGCCGCCCAAGTTGCGCCGGATTGAGAACGGGAACGCCACGTCGTGGGCCCGTTTCGCGGTGGCGTCGACGGGCAGTGTCGCGAGGTAGGCGTGCAGCGCCACGATGTCCTCGGGCCTAGCGCGCGCGTACGAGGTGTAGGGGAAGGCCGGAAAATAGTGCCGGCCGTCGGGCGAAACACCGTGGATCATGGCGTTATAGAGCTGCAGCGCGGTCCAGCCGCCGATGCCGTGGTCCGGATCGGGCGAGATGTTGGGGGCGTAAAACGTGCCGAAGGGGCTCGCGAAGGCGCGCCCCCCGGCGAGGACCAGCTTGGCCGCGCCTTCGGCCTTGGGCGCGCTGTGGCACGAGGCGCAGCCGCCGGCGTGGAACACCAACGCGCCGCGCTCGAGGTCCGGTGCGATCCCGGCCAGCACCTCGGGCCCGGCCACCACCGGCCGGGTGATCCACCAGAACGCGGCCGCCCCGACCACGGCCAGGGCGGCCAGCACGCTGAGCGCGCGGCGCATGGGCGATCAGTTGTCGGGCTGGCGATAGACCTTGTGGCAGCCGCCGCAGGCGCCGCCGATCGCGCCGATACTGGCCTGCACCCCCTCGAGCGAGCCAGCCGCTGCCTGCATCGCCATCGCCGCCTCGGCCAGAGAGGTCGCCTTGCCCATCACGTCGTTCATGCTGGCCTCTTCCCAGCCGACCGGCAGCGCGCGGGTCTCTTCGCCGAGCTCGGCAGTCGAGGTGCCGGGCGGCCAATAGGTCATCTGGTTCATCGACGCCAGGGTCGCGAGGTTGCCGGCGGCAAGCGCGGCCGTTTCGGCGTTGTACTCGACCTCGCCCTTGGCCATGCCGCCGAGGATCCCGAGATTGTGGGCGTAAAGCTGCATATGCGCCTTGCGGGCCTTGACCGCCGGATTGCCCTGGTGGCCGCCGGCCAACGCCACGCCGCCCGCCAGCACGGCCGCGGCCACGCCCAGAATGACACCTTGCTTGAATTGCATTGCCGAAACTCCCTGCAAAATTGTCTGGCGGGCGAAGTGTAGCTGTGAGAAAACCAAAAGCCAGTCGCAATATTCGCAAAGGCCCGTTCGATTTTGCACAAAGAGAACTGGGACGATTTGCGCTTCGTGCTGGCGGTGGCGGAAAACGGCTCGGTCTCGGCGGCGGCGCGCGCGCTTGGGGTGAACCACGCCACCGTGCTGCGGCGGATCGCAGCCTTCGAGGCGCGCCACGGCAGCCCGGTCTTCGAGCGCACGGCGCGGGGCTACACGATCCCGGCCGACGGGCTGCGCCTGATCGAGGCGGCGCGCGAGGTCGAGAACGCGGTGCTGGCGGTGGACCGGATGATCGATGGGGCCAAGGCGCCGTTGCGCGGGGTGGTGCGGATCACCTCGACCGACACTTTGTGCCACACCGTTCTGCCGCGGATCCTGGCCGAGCTGGCCGGCGAAGCCGAGGGGCTGCGGTTGGAGCTGATCTGCGCCAACGCCCATGTCGATCTGGCGCGGATGCATGCCGACATCGCGGTGCGCCCGGCGCTGACGCTGCCCGACGATCTCGACGGGGTGGCGGCGGCACGGCTGGGATTTGCGGTCTATGCCGCGCGCCCTGATCCGGGCCGCTGGCTGGGCTTGAGCGGTCCGCTGGCGCGGTCGCGGCCGGCCGAGTGGCTGGCCGAGGCCGTGCGTCCGGGCGCCGTCGCCGGGTCCGCCGACAGCTTCGTCACCTTGCGCGAGATGGCCGCCGCGGGGCTGGGCCGGGCGGTTCTGCCCTGCATTCTGGGCGAGGGCGACCCGCGGCTCGAGCGGCACGGCGCGCCACTGGCGGAGGCCGAGGTGCCGATCTGGGTCGCGGCGCATGCCGATCTGGCCGGTGCGCCGCGCATTCGCGTGGTGCGCGACCGCCTGGCCACGTCGCTCAGGGCCCGCGAGGCGGAGCTTTTGCGGGGCGCGTGACCGGCGGCGCGGTGCCGGTAGGACCGGGGAGCTTATTCAGTTCAGCCTGGGAGGCTTCGCCGGGCCGGGTTAACAGCGCCGCAGGCGCCCCGGCCTAGGTGAGCTTGCGAACGCCCGCCCCGGTGGGCTGCCGCTTTGGCTGTCCTGGGCGCTCGGCTCACATGGAAGATGTACCTTGCTCCCAAAAAAGCGCGTCGTACAGCCGTCGAAGCGGCATCCCGCGGGCCGCCGCTGGGCCGTGCGGGCCGCCATCATGTGGGCTCGATCCGTTTGGGTGTCACCCTGACTACCGCGCCACCCGGCCGGACGGGAAACGCTCTGGCGTCAGCCAGTCGGGCCAGCCGAAGATGCGTTCGACCCCGAAGAGCACCAGGCAGACGGCGACGATCGCCAGAACCATCTTGACCATCTGCGGCGAGGGCGGGTGGCGGGCCCATTTCGCCATGCGGACGAACCAGATCGGATTCATGGCGCGGCCTCCTTGCCGATTTCCACGAACCGCACCTTGCCGATGTAGGGCAGGTTGCGGTTCCGCTGGGCGTAGTCGATGCCGTAGCCGACGACGAATTCGTCCGGGATCTCGAACCCGGTCCAGGTCGCCTTGACGTCGACCTCGCGCCGCGAGGGTTTGTCGAGGAGCGCGATGGTCTCGAGCCGCCGCGGGTGCCGGGTGAGCAGCAGCTCGGTGACATGGGCGAGGGTGAAGCCGGTGTCGACGATGTCCTCGACCAAGAGCACGTCGCGGCCGCCGATCTCGCCGCGCAGGTCCTTCAAGATCCGCACCTCGCGGCTCGATTCCATCGAATCGCCGTAAGACGAGGCCTCGAGAAAATCGACCTCGACGGGCAGGTCCAGCTCGCGCACCAGATCGGCAATGAACACGAACGAGCCCCGGAGCAGCCCGACGATCACCAGCTTGTCGGTGCCCTGAAACGCCTGCTGGACATCGCGCGCAAGCTCCTCGACCCGCGCCGCGATCGACTTGGCCGAGATCATCTCGTCGACGGCATAGGCCGGCTGAGACATGGCGCCCCCTTGAATTCCCGGCCCCTTGATACGAAATGCCGCCGCCGAGGCAAACCGAGCGAAACCGCGCATGGCCCAACATTCGGAAACCAAGACGCTGCCCTACAGCGCCCAGCAGATGTACGACCTGGTGGCGGATGTGGCGCGCTATCCCGAGTTTTTGCCCTGGTGCGCGGCGGCGCGGGTGAATGCGGTGACGCCCAAGGGCGACGCGGTGGTGATGGAGGCCGATCTGGTGATCTCGTTCAAGGTGTTTCGCGAGAGGTTCGGCAGCCGCGTGACGCTTTGGTCCGAGGCGCGGCGGATCGACACCGAATATATCGACGGGCCGTTTAAGCACATGCAGTCGCGGTGGGAGTTCCGCGATGTCGACGGCGGCTGTGAGGTGTCGTTCTTCGTCGATTTCGAGTTCCGCAACGCGATTTTGCAGTCGGTGATCGGGCTGGTGTTCAACGACGCGATGCAGCGCATCGTGCGCGCGTTCGAGAGGCGCGCGGCGGTGCTGTATTCCTGAGGTCGACGTGCCTGTCGGCACGCCGACCGACCGGGGGGCTTTGCCCCCCGGACCCCCCAAGATATTTCTGGCCAGATGAAGAGGGAGCGGGTGGCATGGTGACAGGGCGTTTGGCGGCGTTCGCTTGCGGGGCGATTTCGGGCGATGCGGCGCTGGAGATGATGCGACTGTCGCTGTTCGATTGGGCGGCGTGCGGGATCGCCGGGCGGAACGAGCCGGTGGCGCGGATCGTGCAGGACATGGTTTGGGCGGAGGGCGGAGCCGGCGTTGCGGCGCTGTTCGGCGGCGGGCGGGCGCCGGCACGGGGGGCGGCGCTGGTCAACGGCACGGCGTCCCATGCGCTCGATTACGACGACACGCATTTCGGCCATATCGGCCACCCCTCGGTCGCGGTGGTGCCGGCGGCGCTGGCGGTGGCGGAGCGGGCCGGGGCCGGCGGCGCGGATTTTCTGGAGGCCTGTCTGGTCGGCGCCGAACTGTCGATCCGGGTCGGCGAGTGGCTCGGGCGGGCGCATTACCAGGCCGGGTTCCACCAGACCGCGACGGCGGGGACCTTCGGCGCAGCGGCGGCCGCAGGGCGGCTCTTGCGGCTAAGCCCGGCGGCGATCGCGCAGGCGTTGGGGCTGGCTTCGACCCGGGCGGCGGGGCTGAAATCGCAGTTCGGCACGATGGGCAAGCCTTATCACGCAGGCCTCGCGGCGGCGGCGGGCGTCGAGGTGGCGCTGCTGGCGGCGGCAGGCTTTGTGTCGGCGCCCGAGGGGCTGGAGGCGGCGCAGGGGTTTGCGGCGACCCATGCCGGGCAGGGCGATGCGGCGGCGCTGGACGGGCTGGGCCGGGACTGGCGGTTCGAGACCGTCAGCCACAAATTCCACGCCTGCTGCCACGGCACCCATGCGGCGATCGAGGCGCTCGGGCAGCTCGGCCTGGATCCCGGCGCGGTGCGCGCGGTGGAGATCGCCACCCATCCGCGCTGGCTGTCGGTCTGCAACATTGCTGGGCCGGCGACCGGGCTCGAGGCCAAGTTCAGCTATCGTTTGACCGCGGCGATGGCGCTGGCCGGGCGGGACACGGCGGCGATGGCGAGTTTCGCCGATGCGGTCTGCGTCGATCCGGTTTTGGTGGCGCTGCGCGACGCAGTGACGGTGGTGCCCGACGCGACGCTGCCCGAGACGGCGGCGTCGGTGTCGGTCAGGACGGGGGAGGGCCTGCACCGGGCCGAGCACGACCTCGCAGCGCCGATGGCGTTCGACACGCGGCAGGCCAAGCTAAAGGAGAAGGCCGCTGCGCTGCTTGGCTCCGAGACCGCGGCGCGGCTGTGGGTGGCGGTGCAGGGCCCGGACCTGGACGCGCTGACGGCCGAGATGGGCTGACCGGAGGGCCAGCCCATACACGGCCGGGGCGGTTAGGAGGTCATGTCGTAGGCGCGCTCGCCGTGGGAGGCGAGGTCGAGGCCGGTGGTTTCATCCTCGGCATCGACCCTGAGCGGGAAGACCGCCTTGGCGACGAAGACGATCACCGTGGTGATCACCAGCGTCCAGACGCCCACGACGACCAGACCGCCGAGCTGCGCGCTCCACGCCGCGTGGCCGAAGACCGCCAGCATCAGGATGCCGAACATGCCGCCGATGCCGTGCACGGCGAAGACGTCGAGCGTGTCGTCGATGCCCATCGCGCCTTTGACCAGCCGGCAAGCCTCTTGGCAGAGGATGCCGGCGACGCCGCCAATGATCAGCGCTTCGACCGGACCAACCGAGCCGCTGGCGGGCGTGATCGAGGCGAGCCCGGCGATGGTGCCGGTGACCATGCCGACGAGCGAGGACTTGCCGTATTTGATCCGCTCCCAGAGCGCCCAAGTCAGCGACGCGGTGGCCGCCGAGATATGCGTGACGGTCAGCGCCATCGCCGCCGAGCCGTTGGCGGCAAGCTCCGAGCCGCCGTTGAAGCCGAACCAGCCGACCCAGAGCATCGCCGCGCCGATCATGACCATGCCGGGGTTGTGCGGCGGCGTGGTCTTGTCCTTGCGCCCGCCGAGGAAGAACGCCACGACCAGGGCGGCGAGACCCGCGGTCTGGTGCACCACGATACCGCCGGCGAAGTCGTTCACACCCTCGGCAAACAGCGCGCCCTCGCCCCCGGCCAAGAGCCCGCCGCCCCAGATCCAATGCGCGACCGGAGCGTAGCAGATCAGCATCCAGAGCCCGGAGAACAACAGCACGAAGCCGTAGCCGATACGCTCGACATAGGCGCCGACGATCAGCGCCGGCGTGATGATGGCGAAGGTCATCTGGAAGGCGAAGAACAGCACTTCGGGCAGGGTGCCCGAGACGGTATCCTCGGTCACACCCGCCAGGAACGCCTTGTCGAGCCCGCCCCAGACCGCGTTGGCGTCGCCGAAGGCAATGGAATAGCCCGCCGCGAGCCACAGCACGCTCATCAGGCAGGCGATCGAAAAGCACTGCATGAACACGCTCAGCACGTTGCGCGCCCGCACCAGGCCGCCGTAGAACAAGGCGAGGCCCGGCAGCGTCATGAACAGCACCAGGGCTGTGGCGACGATGATCCAGGCGGTGTCGGCTCCGACCATTTCTTCCCCCTTCGGATGTGGTTTTTCGCAGTTGCGGGGGTTCAAGCGGGAAGCGGGCGCAAGGAAAAGCGGCAACACGCGGGCGGGCTGCCCATTTCGGCGGCAGATTTCGAAATGCCCGATTATTGGGCGTACGAATGCCGGGTCTGCCGGTTAGTTGTGCGGTGTCAGGACAGTCGGGTGATCAAAAGGTCGAGCGCGTAGTCCACCGTCGCGGCGCGCACCGCGGCCCGCCCGAGCGCGCCAAAACGCAGGGTCTCGGTCGCCGTGGCGCGGCCCGATTGGGCGAGGCCGAAGCACACCAGCCCTTCGGGTTTCGCCTCAGACGCGCCGGGGCCGGCGACGCCGGTCACGGCGACCGCAAGGGTGGCGTCCGAGCGCGCCAGCGCGCCCTCGGCCATCTCCGCCGCGACCGCCTCGCTGACCGCGCCCTGGGCGGCGACGGTCGCGTCGCGCACACCCAGCATCTGCACCTTGGCGGCGTTCGAATAGGTGACGAAGCCGCGGTCGAAGACGTCCGAGGACCCCGCGGCGTCGGTGATGGCGCCGGCGATCAGCCCGCCGGTGCAGCTTTCCGCCGTGGCGATCACCGCACCGGCGGCGCGGGCGCGGGCCAAGAGCGCCTCGGCCCGGGTCACAGGCCCATCACCCCATGCGCGACATAGGCCAGCCCGGCCACGCCGACCGCCGCCAGTAGGCCGGCGAAGACATCATCCAGCATCACGCCGAGCGGCGAGTGCAGCCGGTCGGCCCAGCCCACCGGGCCGGGCTTGACGATGTCGAAGAGCCGGAACAGCACGAAGGCCGCCACGAGGCCGGGCCAGAGCCGCCAGAGCTCGACGCCGGCATGGCCGGCGCCCAGCGACACCGGCCAAAGCGCCACCCATTGCCCGGCAACCTCGTCGATCACGATCTCGCCGGGGTCGGGATCGTCCTGGCCGCGGGTCGCCGCGGCGGTGGCCCACCAGCCGAGCAGCGTCACCAGGACGGTTGCGGCAATCAGCAGCGTGACCCCGCCCCAGGCGTGCAGCCCCCAGGCGACAGGGATCGCGGCAAGCGCGCCCCAGGTGCCGGGCGCGAACGGCAGCAGGCCGACGCCGAAGAAGGTGGCCAGTAGCCGGCTCATGGGCGGATCAGCGTGGCGGTGGCGAGCGCCGCGATGCCCTCTTCGCGGCCGGTGAAGCCGAGCCGTTCCGAGGTCGTCGCCTTGACGCTCACCCGATCCGGCGCGATGCCCAGGTGATCCGCCATTTTTGCAGCCATTTCAGCGGCATGTGGGCCGACCTTCGGGTGCTCGCAGATCAGCGTCAGGTCGAGATTGGCGATGCGGTAGCCGCGCTCGGCGCAGCGTGCGGCGGCGTGGCGCAGAAACACCGCGCTGTCGGCGCCGCGCCACTGGGGGTCGCTCGGCGGGAAATGCCGGCCGATATCGCCCTCGGCCAAAGCGCCGTAGAGCGCGTCGGTGACCGCATGCATCCCCACATCGGCATCCGAATGGCCCTGCAGCCCGCGGTCGTGTGGTACGGCCACGCCGCACAGCACCACGCGGTCGCCGGGCCCGAAGGCGTGCACGTCAAAACCGTTGCCGGTGCGGATATCCATCGCCGCCCCCATCAGCGCCTCGGCACGGGCGAAGTCGCCGGGCCGGGTCAGTTTCAGATTGCGTTCCTCGCCGGGCACCATCACCACTTTGATGCCGGCCGCACGCGCCACCTCGACATCGTCGGCCGCGCCCCCGAGATGCGCCCGGTGCGCGGCTAGGATCGCTGCGAAATCAAAGCCTTGCGGGGTCTGTGCGCGGTAGAGCCCGGTCCGGTCCTCGGTGCCGGTCACCACCGCCTCGGCGCCGCGCCAGAGCGCGTCGGAGACTTCGAGCGCGGGCGCGGCGCCCTGCGATGCTTCGAGCGCGGTGACCACGTCGCCGATCACTTGCCGGCTGACCATGGGCCGCGCGGCGTCGTGGATCAAGACCCGTGTCACGCCGGTCCCCTCGAGCGCCTCAAGCCCGGCCCGGACCGAGGCGTCGCGGGTCTCGCCGCCGGCCACCGCTTCGACGCCTGGAAACGCCGCCGCGCGCGCCATCTCGTCGGGCGGCAGGACCAGTACGACCCGGCCGATCTGCGGCGCGTCCTGAAACGCCGCCACCGCCCAGGCCGCCACCGGCCGCCCGGCCAGGTCCTGCCACTGCTTGGCGACCTCGCCGCCGGCCCGCAGCCCGCGCCCGGCGGCGACGATCACCGCGGCCGTTGTCGCTGCGCTCGCCATGACGCCTGTCTATGCACTGCGTAGGGCAGTGACAATGCGTGGCCGCTTTTCCGGACCCGGCGATGAAAAAATAGGCAAACGCGGTCTCGTGGCCCGCTGCGGCGCGGCGAAATTTGCCTTTCACGCGTGCAAAGGCTACCTCAACTGTCATCGCACAAGGATTAGGCAACTGACCATCCAGGTGGCACATATCGCGCTCAACCCGCCGGTCCTGCTGGCCCCGATGGCCGGCATCACCGACCTGCCGTTCCGCCGGCTGGTGGCCTCGTTCGGCGCCGGGCTGGTGGTCAGCGAGATGGTGGCGAGCCAAGAGATGGTGCAGGCCAAGCCGGGGGTGCGCGAGCGGGCCGAGCTGGGCTTTGGCGTCGAAAACACCGCGGTGCAGCTGGCCGGGCGCGAGGCGTGCTGGATGGCCGAGGCGGCGCGGATGGTGGTCGCCAACGGCGCCCGGATCGTCGATATCAACATGGGCTGTCCGGCGAAGAAGGTGACCGGGGGCATGTCCGGCTCGGCGCTGATGAAGGACCTCGATCACGCGCTCAAGCTGATCGAGGCGGTGGTCGGCGCGGTCGATGTGCCGGTGACGCTGAAGACCCGGCTGGGCTGGGACGACGAGCGTTTGAACGCGCCCGAGCTTGCGCGCCGCGCCGAGGCCGCGGGCATCGCCATGATCACCATCCACGGCCGCACCCGCTGTCAATTCTACAAAGGCCGCGCCAACTGGGCCGCGATCCGCGCGGTCAACGAGGCCGTTTCGATCCCGGTGATCGCCAATGGCGACATTTGCACCGGCGCCGAGGCGGCGCGCGCACTGCGTCTGTCCGGCGCCGACGGGGTGATGGTCGGGCGCGGCGCGCAAGGTCGCCCGTGGCGGCTGGCCGAGATCGCTGCGGAGCTTTTCGGCGCGCCCCGACCGCAGATCCCACAGGGCCGCGCCTTTGCGGAGATGGTCGCGCAGCATTACGAGGACACGCTGGCGTTTTACGGCTGCCCGCTC